>ERZ773143.2210-NODE-2210-length-14732-cov-6.234721_pt1 | contig 14732 bp, 11 predicted proteins | sample MGYA00580852_ERZ773143 | MGnify/ENA primary metagenome ERZ773143 (study PRJEB29015, sample SAMEA2737853) | human gut metagenome | biome: human gut; feature: human-associated habitat; material: faeces | place: China | collected 2012 ... | reverse complement strand
GGGATTTAAAGGGGGCCATTCTCTCACGTGAGAGAATGGCCCCCTTTATTCGCACTCCCTGCGCGGCCGCAGGGAATCCCTTCGCACCCTACGGTGCGACAATATGAACCCCCGCCGTGTACGTCTGATACCCCGACCCAAGGCTCGCGTAATACTGCACCGTCACGTCGGCGCTCTTGCCGTCGTCCGCGATCACGGCGTCCAGGACGCCTGCCTTTTCGTCCACGCTGACCCAGCCGCGGCGATAGCGCGGCAGCGTGAGTCCCTCCGCGCCTGTGATCTCCGCGATGCGGGATGTGCCGTCCGACTGCTGTTCCAGCCGGTAGCTCACGCCGACCGTCGCCAGAAATGTCTCGTTTCCCTCGATCCCGACAGGGGCGAAGTACGTGCGCTCCGCGCCGTCGCCCTCCGTCCAGTCGGTGAGCGAGGTCTGCTACGCGCTGCCCTCGCGCGTGACCGTCACCTTACGCTCGCCGCTCTTGCCGGAGACCGTCGCAATGATCGACACGCCGTCGGGCGCAAAGGCAAGGCCGCTGATCTCCTCGCCGCTCGCGAGTTCGAGCGCGGCGAGCTTCGTCCCGTTGAGCGCGTAGATGTCCGACCAGTAGGAGTAGACCGCGGTAGAAAGGTCATCTCCTTGCCAGATAAGGTTGTTGCCGGGGAAGGTCTTGAGCAGCGTGCCGGCCACGAAATTGAACACCACGTAGAGGTCGTTTTTCTCCCCCAGGCTACCGAACGCCACAAAGTAGTTGCCTGCGGTCCCAATGTCCTCAAACCCTTTGAGCGACGGGTACTGTTCGGCAAAGTCCCAGCTTTTTCTGTCGATATAGATCGTTGTGTCATCCATTGCCACTCTGATCGTTTTCGGCGATACGCAGTACCAGCGCTGCACCTCGCTCGTCAAAATGAGCTCGCCGTCCTGTTGGGCAATGAGAAATTCGCTCTGGTCGATCAGCTCATTGACGCGCGCTGCGAATGCCTGCTGCGATTCGCCCCAATCGCCGTTCTGCGTTCCGTCCCAGTTCAGATAAATGCTCGTGCTGTTGTTTTCCACGATGTTCAGTTTGCCGCCGTCAAAGGTGTGAAGGCCGTAGTAGTAGGCGCAATAGCTGATCGCGTCTTGATTTTTGCCCTCGTTTAAGCTGTATTGCAGCAGCATGTCGCATCCGTTTTCGCGGCAGAGGAAGTAGACGTCGCCCTCCCACATGCGGTCGCGCATCAGTTCCTCGCCGTTGTCGTCGACGACGCACAGCTCATAGCCGCCGAACGCTTTCTCGCAGATGATCTGCTCTGCCCTGCCGTCGTTGTCGAGGTCGGCGGACGCCAGCGCCCTGCTGCCGTCGCTCTCCGACGGCTCTGCGCAGCGGATGACTGTGCCGTCGCCGTAGGAATGCAGCTCGGCGTTCAGCGTGGAGAACAGCAGCTCGCTCTTGTCTAAAAGCCTGTTGACCTCGTCCGCGAATTTCTGTGCCTCGGCGGGCCATGGGTCTTTGGAATCGGGATTTATGCTGAAGCTCACCGAATTCTCCGCCAGCGTGGCCGTCCCGTTTTCACTGAGCAGAAAGAGCTCGTAGGAATACGATGCCTCGCCCTGATAGATTGTCGGCTCGTAGCGCAGCAGCGCCGTCTTGACGCTGTCGCGATAGAGGAAATAGCTGCTCCAGCCCACATGCGCCAGCCCCAGCTCCGCGCTCCAGAGCTCTTCGCCGCTCTGGTTGCTCACTTGCAGCCGGTACGGCTTCTGTGTGGAAGTGCCGATATAGGAGATCACTTCCTCGATCCCGTCGCCGTTCAGGTCAGCGCGGGTCAGCTCGGTCGCGCCGCCGTTCAGGCGGACGATCCAGCGGTAGCGATACGTCCCGCTGCGATAGCCCATCACGAGGTAAAGACTGCCGTCCTTCTGCTGCAATAAGAGCCACTGGTCCATCGCCGTGAGCTCGTCCTGACGCCTGATCTCCGCCATCGGCACTGTCGCATTGACGTCCTCGCCCGTTCTCGTGCCGCGCCAGGCATGGGCATTTTCGCGGCGCAGCTTCGCGGCGCTCGTACCATTCCAGTCTTCGCCGCTCGCGCTGCGGAACAGCCAGTCGAAGTTGCTCACGGTCAGGTCGATCTCCTCCCACTCCGAAAAGCGGTAGCTGTATCCTCTCGCCGCCGTCACTGTACCGTACAGAATACCGGTCATGTCCGTGCCAAGTGCGGAGGAAAGCCACAGCTCGGGCGTGGACTTCGTGTTGGCAAAGGTCTTCTCATAGCTGGTTTCCCAGACGGAATCCTCGAAAACGGCCTCGCCGAGCGTATACACCCCCGTTGTCATCCCATAGAGTGCATACGACAGCCGGTCTGCCATATCGATCGGACTTGCCGAATCGCCCTTTAGCACATAGTTTTCCCATTCCGCCTGATTCTCGACGTCCGCATCAAAAGTATCGCCGTCGATGATCAGATAATGGCCCACTACGCTGCCGACAGCATGCACCGTGCCGTCGGCCATCGTGAGGAGGAACCACACCGGCAAGCCGCCGTAAACCGTCTCCGGTTTTTCGATATATGTGCCGCGGCTGCTGTTGATCAGTTCGACTGCCTGTGCCATTTCTTCCGTATCGAGTTTTTTATACTGCCGCGCCTTCCCTTCCGCCGGAACGTAGAGCTCGATCGACGCAACGTCCGCCGCATTCAGCTTCTGCGCCCAGACAAGGCTGCCGCGCTCCGACTTCGGGTTCGTCAAAAAGCACACGGCCACGATCACGACGGCCAGTACCGCCGCCGCAGCGACCCAAAACGCGGGCTTTTTGTAGTGCAGTGCGCTTTTCACGCGCGTTTTGATGTTCCCCTCGCCGAACGCCAGCGGGCAGGCCGCGACAGCTCTTCCCGGTGCGGCGCAGGACAACAGCGCCTGCGAATAGTCTGCGCGTGCCGCGCCGTCCAGCCCCTTCACGACTTTTTCATCGCACGCGAGCTCGATGTCGCGGCAGAAGAGGATGTAGGCGACCCACACCAGCGGGTTGAACCAGTGCAGCGCGAGCACGAGGTAGCCGAGCACCTTCCACCAGTGGTCGCGGCGGGCAAGGTGCGCGCGCTCGTGCGCGATGACGTGTGCCGCCGTTCCCTCGTCCATGTGCATGGGGAGATAAATGTTCGGCTTCACTACGCCGAAGACAAACGGAGAATCGACGAATTCGCTCTCGTAGATGTTATCTCGCAGCAAAATCGCCGTTGCGAGCTTTCTTTTCAGCTTTCCCGCGCTCACGAGCGCGTGGACGAGCAGCGCCGCCATGCCGGCGAGCCAGAGGACGCTGTAGATGTTGAAGTCCACCTGCGCCTGCTGGCGGCTCACGCCGACGGGGACCTCCGCCGCCGAAGGCAGCGTCGGATTCGTGACAATGTCAAGCGTCGCCTGCTCGTAGAGCACCGGCTCGCGCGTTTCGGTCACGATCTCGCTCGGGATGGTCTCGGCGCTCGGGATGAGCGAGAGCGCGCTTTCAATCGAAAACAGGCAGACAAGCCGCAGTGCGACCACACCCCAGAGAAGCGGCATGACCCACTTCGGCGCTTTTTTGAGGACAACCCGCAGCACGAGCACCGCCAGAATGAGCCAGCTTGCGCTGATGCTGAGGTTCACGATCTTCAAAAAGACGTCATCCATGATGATTCTCCTTTCGGTACAGGTCGATCATTTTCTGCACCTCGTCGAGTTCCTTATCGCTCACGTGGCTCGACTTTGTAAACGCGGCGACAAACGCGGGCAGCGAACCGTCGAAGCGCTTGTCAAGCAGCTCGTCGATCTCGGCGGTCTGCGCCTCGTCCTGCGAGATGAGCGACGTGACGACAGTATTCTCGTTTTTCAGCACCCCGCGCTCAGAGAGCCGTTTGATGACCGTGTAGGTCGTCGTCGGTTTCCAGCCCAGGTGCTCGGCGCAGAGCGCGACCAATTCACGGCTCTTGACCGGCTCGTGTGCCCACAGGATTTGACAGAAGCGGTATTCGCTTTCAAAAATTTTCGGCGTTTCCATCTTGTTCCCTCTCTAATCCGTTAGAGTATGTTTGTACACTAACAGATTAGAGTCCTTCTGTCAAGCCCTTTTGCGCTCAAATTTAGTTAAGTCTTACTTGACAAGCATCTATTCCCTCCTTATAATAATTCATATCGCACAAAAAGCTCCGCGCAGGAGCTTTTTTTATGTTTGGAGAAAGAGAGTGTCATCCCATGTCAAAAAAAGCCAATCCCGCAGCGCTGCTGCCGATCTTAGTGTTCCTTGTCTTATATCTGGGCCTCGGCCTGATCTTTGAGTACGTGCTCAAAATCCCGATGGGATTTTATTCCATCCCCATCGTCGTCATCTTTCTCATCGCGCTGCTCGTAGCCTGCTGCCAGAACCGCGCGCTGTCGTTCGACGAAAAGCTCACGCTAATGGGCCGTGGCGTGGGTGATAAGAACATCATCACGATGCTGCTCATCTTCTTAGCCGCGGGTATGTTCGTCGGCGTCGTGGGCCGCTCGAGTGCGGAGAGCGTTGCGTACTTCATGCTCTCGATCATCCCGTCGAAATTCGCCGTGGCGGTGCTGTTCGTCGTGAGCTGCTTTGTCTCCACCGCGATGGGCACGAGCGTCGGCACCATCACGCTCATCGTCCCCATTGCCATTCCCATCGCCGCGGCGAGCGGCTATTCCCTGCCGCTGTGCGTCGCGTCCGTCATGGGCGGGGCGATGTTCGGCGACAACCTGAGCTTCATTTCCGACACGACCATCGCCGCCTGCAACGGGCAGGGCTGCGCGATGAAGGACAAATTCCGCGAAAATTTCCACATCGCCTTCCCCGCCGCGCTCGCGTCGCTCGCACTCATCCTCGTGCTGACGCTGAATGCGGACGTGCACCCCGCGCCCATCCCTGCCTACAATCTCATTCAGATCATCCCCTATGTGCTCGTGCTCATCGGCGGCATCATCGGTATCAACGTCTTTGTCGTGCTACTCATCGGCATCGTATCGGGTGCAGTCATCGCGCTCGCGACCGGCGCGACGGGACAGACCGGCATCCTCGCAGTCAAGGCCCTGCTCGAAAACATGGGCAGCGGCGCGGCCGGCATGTTTGAAACGTCGATGGTCGCAATTTTGGTCTCCGCCATCTGTGCGCTGATCCGTGAGTACGGCGGCTTTGAAGCGCTGCTCGGCTGGATCAGAAAGGCGTTTCGCGGCAAGCGCGGCGGCCAGATCGGCATGGGCCTTCTCGTCGGCGCGATGGACATTGCCACCGCGAACAACACCGTCGCCATCGTTATGGCAAACCCCATCGCCAAGGAAATGAGCGAGGAATACGGCATCACCCCGCGCAAGGCCGCGTCGCTCCTTGACACGTTCTCCTGCATCTTTCAGGGCATCATCCCCTACGGCGCGCAGATGCTCGTCGCGATCTCCGCGGCGCACGAGCTGGGCTACGCCATCTCGGCGTTCGACATCATCCCAAACCTCTTCTACCCCTATCTTCTGGCGGTGAGCTCATTCTTCTTCATTGCGATCGACAGCAAAAAGAAGGCGTGACTGATGATTGACCATAATCTGCTTCAGTGCAAAAAGCTCTTTCTTTTCGACCTCGACGGCACGCTGTACTTGGGCGACCGGCTTTTTCCCGGCGTCCGCGAGCTGCTCTCTGCCATCCGCGCACGCGGCGGGCAGTACCGCTTTCTGACAAACAACTCCTCGCGCAGCGTAGCGGCCTACGTCAAAAAGCTCACACGCCTCGGCGTCGCGACGGAGGCGGCCGATTTTCTCACCTCGGTCGACGCGCTGATTCACTATCTCCGCGAGCACGGCGGAGAAGACCGACGCTATTACGTCTGCGGTACGGAGTCGATGAAATCACAGCTCCGCGCGGCTGGCTTTACCGTCGCAGAACGGCGTGAGGACGCGAACACACTCCTGATGGGCTTCGACACCGAGCTGACCTTTCAAAAGCTGGAGGATGCCTGCATCCTGCTCGGACAAGGCATCCCCTACCTTGCGACCAATCCCGACTGGGTCTGCCCCACGGCCTACGGCTTCGTGCCCGACTGCGGGAGCGTGTGCGAAATGCTCTGGCGCGCGACATCCCGCCGCACCATCGTCATCGGCAAGCCCGAACCACTGATGCCGCAGCTCGCGATGCTCGAGGCGGGCGTTTCCGCGCAGGAAACACTGCTCGTGGGCGACCGCATCTACACGGATATCGCCAGCGGCGCGAACGCGGGCATCGACACGCTGCTCGTCCTCTCTGGCGAGACGAAGGAAGAAGACCTCCCCACCGCTGACCCGCAGCCGACGTTCGTTCTGCCGGACGTCGCCGCACTGCTGAACATCTTGGAATCTTAAAAAGGACAAGCTATGGCAAACATCATCGAAATCCACGATTTTTCCGATCCCGCGCTCGACGTCTACGCGCGCCTGACCGAAAACCAACTGCTCAATCGCGCGGACCCCGACAACGCGCTCTTCGTCGCGGAAAGTCCGCTCGTCATCGGCCGCGCACTGGATGCGGGCTGTGAACCGGTGTCGTTCCTGATGGAGCGGCAGCATACGCAGGGCAAGGGGCGCGAAATTCTCGCCCGCTGCTGTCAAGATATTCCGGTTTACACCGCTGATGAATCCATGCTGACACAGCTCACCGGCTTTCACCTGACGCGCGGCATGCTCTGCGCCATGCGGCGGCCGAAGCTCCAAAGCGTCGAGGACGTCTGTCGCGATGCGCGGCGCGTCGTCGTGCTCGAAAACGTGATGAATCCGACGAACATCGGCGCGATCTTCCGCTCTGCCGCCGCGCTCGGCATGGACGCGGTGCTGCTCACGACTGCGGGGAGCGATCCGCTCTATCGCCGCGCCTCGCGCGTCAGCATGGGAAATGTGTTCCTCATCCCGTGGACCTACCTGCCCGAAAGCGGCGACTGGACGCAGCTGCTGCGCGATCTCGGCTTCCGCACCGTCGCGATGGCACTGCGCAACGACTCCGTACGGCTCGACGATCCGCGCCTTGCCGCCGAAGAAAAGCTTGCCATCGTCATGGGCACGGAGGGTGACGGGCTCGCGTCCTCGACCATCGCGAGCTGCGACTACACGGTCAGGATCCCGATGTACCACGGCGTCGACTCGCTCAATGTCGCCGCAGCGAGCGCCGTGGCGTTCTATGAGCTGGGACTTCCCCCGCTGAACGAAAAGGAGGACTGACATGCTGAACAATACCGGCTTCGACCTCTGGGCCGACGGCTATGACAAGAGCGTCGGCCTCTCCGACGAGAACGACCGCTACCCCTTTGCGGGCTACCGCGCCATGATGAACGCGCTCTATCAGCGCGTGCTCGCGCAGAGCGGGCGTGATGTGCTGGATATCGGCTTCGGCACAGGCGTTTTGACCTCGCGGCTCTACGAGCAGGGCTGCCGCATCTATGGGCAGGACTTTTCCGCACGCATGATCGAACTGGCACAGGCAAAAATGCCGGACGCGCGGCTCTATCAGGGCGATTTTTCCAAAGGCCTTGTGCCCGAGCTTTGCGCACGGCAGTACGACGCCATCGTCGCGACCTACTCGCTCCACCACCTGACGGACACGCAGAAAATCGGCTTTCTGCGCACACTCCTGCCGCTTTTGAAGCAAGACGGCTGTATTTTCATCGGCGACGTCGCCTTCCGCACGCGCGAAGAGCTCGAAGCGTGTCGAACTGCGGCAGGCGAGGATTGGGACTCAGATGAAATTTACTTCGTCTACGGCGAACTCCGTCCCCACTTCCCCACGCTGACGTTTGAATCCTTCTCCCACTGCACCGCGCTTTTGACGCTGCGCCGCTGATTCCCCGGGAAATACGATAAAAAGCCTCTGTATGGTCAACCCATACAGAGGCTTTTCTGTGAAGCATTATTCCTTTTCAGTCGTTCAAATGGTCGAGGATCGCCGCGATCAGTTGCTCCTTGCCCGTGCCCTTTTCGGCAGAGAACGGAATGACGAGCTCATCGTCGCGCAAACTCAGCGTCTCGCGAATTTGGGCAAGATTCGGCTCGATCTCGCGCGCTTTGAGCTTGTCGAGCTTGTTCGCCACGATCACGACGGGACAGCCCGTCTGCACGAAGTAGTCGTGCATCGTCACGTCGTCCGCCGTCGGCTTGTGCCGCGCGTCGACGATCTGCACACCGAGGTGAATGAGCCCCGCAGACTGGAAATAGCTCTCCATCAGCTTGCCCCAGCGGTCGCGCTCGGTCTTGGAGACCTTGGCGTAGCCGTAGCCCGGCAGGTCGACGAGGTAGAGCTTGCCGTCGATCTTAAAGTAGTTGATCTGCGAGGTCTTGCCCGGGGACGCACCCACGCGGGCAAAGTTCTTGCGGTTGACGAGCCGGTTGATGACGGACGATTTGCCGACGTTCGACCGCCCCGCAAACGCGAGCTGCGGCATCCCGTCGCGCACGAACTGCTTTTCCGACGCCGCCGAGAGGATAAATTCGACCTTGTTGAAGTTGATCACCATGGTTTTCGTTTCCTTTCAGCTCATTTCGCCCGCACGCAGCGCGCCATGCGCGCTCTCCTGCACGGGAGGAAGATAGCTCTCGTGCGCGGCAGCGGTGCATTTTTCGGGCAGCACGAGCGCCTCGGCAAAGACGGCGTCCACCGTCTCGACCGGCACAAAGCGCAGCTTTTCGCGCACCAGCGGGTCGATCTCGTCGAGGTCCTTTTCATTCTCCTTCGGGAGAATGACCGTATGTACGCCCGCGCGCAGCGCGCCCATTGTCTTTTCACGCAAGCCCCCGATGGCGAGCACACGGCCACGCAGCGTGATCTCGCCCGTCATGGCAACATCGCGGTGTACCGCCTGCCCCGTCAGCGCGGAGAGCACCGCTGTCGCGATGGCGATACCGGCGCTGGGTCCGTCCTTGGGGATGGCCCCCTCAGGGAAGTGGATATGGATGTCCTTCGTCTTGTAAAAGTCCGGCGTGATGCCGAGCTCCTGCACCCGCTGGCGCAGGCACGAGAGCGCCGCGCGGCAGCTCTCCTGCATCACGTCGCCCAGGTTGCCCGTGAGCTCCACCTTGCCGCTGCCGTCCATCACGCCGACCTCGACGGGCAAAATTTCGCCGCCCACCTCGGTCCACGCAAGGCCGTTCACCACGCCGACAAGGTCCTTTTCGGGAATCTTCTCCTGTGCAGCACGCGGCGCACCGAGGAAGTCCTTGATGTTCTTCTCTGTCACGGTGACGCGCTTTACATCGCTTGTGGCAAGCTGCATTGCTGCCTTGCGGCAGATCTTGCCGAGCTGACGCTCAAGCGAGCGCACGCCGCTCTCGCGCGTGTAGAGCGCGATGGCCGCGCGGATGGCGCTCTCGTCCACGCGCAGGCTCGAGGCCGTCAGCCCGTGGGCCTGACGCTCCTTGGGCAGCAGGTGCCGCTGCGCGATCTGCACCTTCTCCTCGTCCGTGTAGCTGGGGATTTCAATGATCTCCATGCGGTCGAGCAGCGGGCGCGGAATGGTGTCGAGCGTGTTGGCCGTCATGATGAACATGACGCGGCTCAGATCGACGGGAATTTCAAGGTAGTGATCGCGGAAGGCGTAGTTCTGCTCACTGTCGAGCACTTCGAGAAGTGCGCTCGCGGGGTCGCCGCGCCCGTCGCTTCCCATCTTGTCGACCTCGTCGAGCACGAGCAGCGGATTCATCGAGCCGCTGCGGGAGATAGCCTCGATGATGCGGCCGGGCATCGCGCCGATGTAGGTCTTGCGATGGCCGCGGATGTCCGCCTCGTCGCGCACGCCGCCGAGCGACAGCCGCGCGACCTTGCGGTTCATCGCCTTGGCGACCGACAGCGCGATCGACGTCTTGCCGACGCCCGGAGGGCCGACGAGACATAAAATCTGCCCCTTCGCCTCGGGGTTGAGCTGGCGCACGGCGATGAACTCTAAAATGCGCTCCTTGACCTTCTGCAAGCCGTAGTGGTCGCGGTCAAGAATCTTGCGCGCGGCGTCTACGCTGGCGCGCTCCTTCGTCTCCTCGCCCCAGGGCATTTCCATGCAGGTGTCGAGATAGTTGCGCAGCACACTCGCCTCGGCGCTGCCGAACGGCTGCTTGGCGAGCTTGTCCACATCTTTCAGCAGCTTGCGCTCCACTTCTTCGCTCAGGTGCGCCTTGCTGATCTTCTCGCGGTACTCGTCGAGTTCTTCGTCCTCCCCGCCCTCACCGATCTCGTTCTGTAAGACCTTGATCTGCTCGCGCAGGACAAAATCCTTCTGAATTTTTCCGACGCGGGAGCGGACCTTGCTTTCAATGTCCTGCTCCATGGCGGTAACTTCGATCTCGCGGCGCAGAATCTCGTTCATGCGCTGCAATCTCGGCAGCGGGCGCAGCTCGTCGAGGATATCCTGTTTGTCCTGATAGCGCAGGTTGAGCTGCTGGGCGATAAAGTCAGCGAGATAGCCGGGATCGTTCGTCGACAAAATGGCGGCGTAGACATCGTCCGGCAATTTCTGCGCGAGCTCGGCATATTCCGTCACGCTGGCGTAGGTCTGGCGCAGCATCGCTTCCGTCCGCTTGCTATGGCGCGAGGTGGCCGGCTCATCGATGAGCTCGACCTGCGCCTGCAAAAACGGCTCGCGCTGCCACAGCCGCTTGAGGCGGGCGCGGCACGCGCCCTCCATCATCACGCGCAGCACGCGGTCGGACACGCGCAAGATCTGCGTCACGCGCGCGACCGTGCCGATCTCGTACAGGTCTTTTTCCTCCGGCTGCTCCACGCCGATCTCACGCTGGGTGACGAGAAAAATCTCCTCCCCGTTTTCCATGGCGCGCTCAAGCGCGTGCACGGAGATCGGACGCTCAAGGTCAAAGCTCGTGTTCATGCGCGGGAACACATTGAGCCCGCGCATGGCGATGACCGGAAGATTTTTTGTTACAGGTTCCATGGGGTTTCTCCTTATGAAGCGGAGTCTGCCGGCAGCGACGGCTGCGGCACCTCCCCTTCTTTCTCTGTGCGGTGGGAAATTTTCGGCTGTTCCGTCCCCTCCACGCAGCCCGGCGTGATGGTCACGCGGTCGATCGTGCGGTCGGACGGGATGTCGTACATCACGTTCATCAGCAGACCCTCCATTACCGCGCGCAGGCCGCGCGCGCCGATCTTGCGCTCGATGGCCTTGTCGGCAATCGCTTCGAGCGCCTTGGGCTCGAACGTGAGCTCAGCGTCGTCGTAAGAAAACAGCTTTTGATACTGCTTGACGAGCGCGTTTTTCGGCTGGGTCAGGATCTTGACAAGGTCGTCGCGCGTCAGCGCGTCGAGCGCCGTGATGACCGGCAGTCTGCCGACCAGCTCGGGGATGATGCCGAACTTCAAGATATCGTGCGGCTGCACCTCGCGTAAAATCTTGCTTTCATCCACGTCGTTTTTGCTCTTGAGCTCCGCGCCGAAGCCCATCGACTTGCGGTCGAGACGGCTCTCGATGATCTTCTCGATGCCCTCGAACGCACCGCCGCAGATGAAGAGGATGTTGTGCGTGTCGATCTGGATGAACTCCTGATGCGGGTGCTTGCGGCCGCCCTGCGGCGGGACGTTGGCAACCGTGCCCTCGACGATTTTCAGCAATGCCTGCTGCACGCCCTCGCCGGAGACGTCACGCGTGATGGAGGTGTTCTCGCTCTTGCGGGCGATCTTGTCGATCTCGTCGACATAGATGATGCCGCGCTCGGCGAGCTCCACGTCGTAATCCGCCGCCTGAAGCAAGCGGAGCAGAATGTTTTCCACATCGTCGCCGACGTAGCCCGCCTCGGTGAGGGTCGTCGCGTCCGCGATGGCGAACGGCACCTTCAGAATGCGGGCAAGCGTCTGGGCAAAGAGCGTCTTGCCGCTGCCGGTGGGGCCGAGGAGCAGGATGTTGCTCTTTTGCAGCTCCACCTCGTCGTCGCCGCCGAAGAAGATGCGTTTATAGTGGTTGTAGACGGACACGGACAGCGCGACCTTGGCCGCCTCCTGCCCGATGATATACTGGTCGAGCACCTCGCGAATTTCGCGCGGCGTGGGGATGGAGTCGGGCGCTTCCAGCTCGTCGTGCGGCTCATAGCCGTCCTCCAGCACGTCCATGCACAGGCGGACGCACTCATCGCAGATGCGCACGCCCGGCCCCTGGATCATGCGGTGCACTTCGTGCTCGCTCTTGCCGCAGAACGAGCAGCGAAGCTCTTTTTTCCTATCTTCACTCATAAGTCAAACTGTCCTTATCTCTTGTAAATGACCTTGTCCACAAGGCCGTAGGCCTGCGCCTCATCCGCCGTCATCCAGTGGTCGCGCTCGGAGTCGAGCTTGACCTGCTCGGGCGTCTTGCCGGTGTTCTCGGCCAGGATCTTATTCAAGCGCTGCTTGATGCGCAGGAAGTGCTCCACGTCGCTCTCCATATCCGTGACCTTGCCCTGCGTACCGGCAGAGGGCTGGTGGATCATAATCTCCGCGTTCGGCAGCGCAATGCGCTTGCCCTTGGCACCGGACGAGAGCAGGAACGCGCCCATGCTGGCGGCGAGGCCGACGCAGATGGTGGACACGTCGCACTTGATATATTGCATCGTGTCGTAGATCGCCATGCCGGCCGTCACACTGCCGCCGGGGGAGTTGATATAGAGCTGGATGTCCTTGTCGGGGTCCTTGGCCTCGAGGAATAAAAGCTGCGAAACGATCAGGCTCGCGGTCGCATCGTTGACCTCTTCGCCGAGGAAAATGATGCGGTCTTCCAGAAGGCGGGAGAAAATATCGTAAGAGCGCTCGCCGCGGTTGGTCTGTTCAATGACGTAAGGGACTAAACTCATCTTGGTAACCTCCTTGTTCATACCCTGTTCAAAAAATTGGTATGTACACAATCAACCACAAATGGCAGGCATTTGTGGTTGATCGTCGTTTCTATCTATTATGGCCGCTTTGCCGATTATTCAGCCTTTTCTTCTTCCTTCTTGGTGGACTTTTTGGCAGCGGTCTTCTTGGCGGGCTTTTCCTCGCCTTCAGCGGCTTCGCCCTCGGCTTCCTTCTTGGGAGCCTTCTTCTTTTCGATCTTCGCGCTGTCCACGACGACGCTGATGGCCTTGTCGCGGATGATCTGCGTGCGGACGGACATGGCGTCAAGATACTTCTTGAGCTCGTTGACGTCCATGCTGTACTTCTCAGCAAGGTCGTTGTACTGCTTTTCGACCTCCTCGTCGGTGGCCTCGAGCTTCTCTTCCTTGATGATGGCGTTCACGGCGAGGTCCATGCGCACCTGACGGGTCGCGGGCTCCTTGCCCTCCTCCAGGAACTTGGCTTCATCCATGTTGGTCATCTTGCAGTACTGGTCATAGGGGATGCCCTGAGACTGTAAGCGCTGCTTGAACTCCTCGAGGAAGCGGGCGCACTGCTCATCGATGAGCGCATCGGGGATGTCGCACTCGATGTTCGCGGCAACCTTCTCCATCAGCTCGTTCTCGACGGCATACTTGGCGGACTGCTCGCGCTGCTCGGTGATCTCGCGCTTGATGCTGTCCTTGAGCTCCTTGAGCGTGTCGTACTCGGACACGTCCTTGGCGAAGTCGTCATCAAGCTTGGGAAGCTCCTTGCACTTGATCTCCTTGGCCTTGACGTGGAAGACGACCTTCTTGCCGGCGAGGTCCTTGTGATAATCCTCGGGGAAGGTGATGTCGAGATCCTTCTCTTCGCCGGCCTTCATGCCGATGACCTGATCCTCAAAGCCGGGGACGAAGCTGCCGGAACCGAGCTCGAGCTCGTAATTCTCGCCCTTACCGCCCTCGAACGCTTCACCGTTGTCGAAGCCCTCGAAGTCGATGACGGCGATGTCACCCTTCTTGGCCTTGCGGTCGACGGAGACGAGGCGGGCGTTGCGCTCGGCCATCTCATTGAGGCGCTCCTTGACATCGTCGGCGCTGACCTTGATCTCTTCCTTCTCAGCCGTCAGGCCCTTGTACTCGCCGAGCTTGACCTCGGGATACACGGCAACGGTCGCCTTGAAGGTGAAGCCGTTCTCGTCGATCTTGTCGTCCACGATCTCGATCTCGGGATAGCCGACAACATCGAGGCCGCTCTGGCCGATGGCCTGCGTATATGCCTCGGGCAGGGCGATGTCAACAGCATCGCTGTAGAAAACGCCCGCGCCGTAGAGCTTTTCGATCATCTTGCGGGGGGCCTTGCCGGGGCGGAAGCCCGGAATACTGATCTTCCGGCGCATCTTCTGATATGCCTTTTCGACGGCAGCCTCAAACTCAGCGGCATTGACCTCGATGGTCAGCGCCACCTGGCTCTTTTCAACTTTTTCACAGCTCTTGACAGTCATAATTGTTTACTCCTCCGTTCATCATGGGCGGTAAAACCCATCCTCATAGGCAACGGCCCATGCAAATTTGTATTTTACCAGAAATATTTCAAGATTTCCAGTCTTTTTTCTACTTTTCGCAAATTTTTTTCGGTACAAACCCCAGATAGTCGCCGGAGATCAGAGAAAATTCCGTATTTCCGTATTTTCCCTCCTGTCTCCGGCGGATCACCGGCCCGTGGAGATGGCCGTAGCAGCAAAGCTCCACCTTGTACGTCTCCAGCAGGGACAGGATCTCCGGGCACTGATATCCCTGATACAGCGGCGGATAGTGAAGGAAGCAGAAGATGGGCTTCTCCCCCGCCGCCTTCAGCGAAGTCTCCAGCCGCAGCAGCTCCCGGTTCAGCACCTTGGCGTTGTGGGGCTTCTGTTCCTCCTCCAAAAACCAGCCGCGG
>ERZ773143.2199-NODE-2199-length-14808-cov-6.296821_pt1 | contig 14808 bp, 13 predicted proteins | sample MGYA00580852_ERZ773143 | MGnify/ENA primary metagenome ERZ773143 (study PRJEB29015, sample SAMEA2737853) | human gut metagenome | biome: human gut; feature: human-associated habitat; material: faeces | place: China | collected 2012 ... | reverse complement strand
CTGCTTTTCCTTTCTTTGCTTGTATGTTGTGCCATTTACTATGTCCTGACATTTTTTATTCCTCCTTTTGATTTTTATTTCTATTTTAAGGTTTTCAAACTTCTTCTTATTGATTTTGCCCATTTTTTGACTTTGCTGATTTTTATGTTTTTTTATGATTTTGTGTTGAAATATTTTTCCTAAAAATTTCATTTTCCATTGTAACATATTTTTTTTATTTTGTGTAGTATTTTTACAAATATTTTTTCAAGTTACTATTTGTAAAGTTATATATTAGCTTATTAAAACAAAATAACTATGTATTAGTTTTGTTTATCCTTATAGATTTTTATAATATCTTTAATACTCATTTTAGTACCATAATTTAGTATTGCATTTGAATATATTTTTATAGCAACACTAGCAATAACAATTATTGTAACAATTAAAATTGCAATTGAAATTATTACATCTGTTGTATTTGCTAATCCCATCATAATTCTAAATGGCATACAAAATGGTGATGATATTGGGAATAATGAAGCAAATACATTAAGTTTGCTCGTAGGATTCATCATAGTAAAATATGATAAATAAAAGCCAATTACCGCTAATATTGCAACAGGAGAATTAGCAGATTGTATGTCTTCTGGCTTGCTTACTGTAGAACCTGTTAGTGCATATAATAAAGCATATGCCAAATAACCTAATATAAAATAAATTGCTGTCATTGCTCCTAAATATGGTGTAATATTAGACATATCTAAAACAGATTCTAATAATCCTTCTTCTAAAAATGTTTCTGCACTTATTAAAGCTGTTGAGACAATCAATGTCATCTGAGCTAAGCCTACTACACCAATTCCTATTGTTTTTCCAAGTACTATTGTTTTTGGACTTGTAGATGTTACTAATGTTTCTATTATTTTTGAAGTTTTTTCTGTTGTTATTGAACTTGATACTTGATATGCACAAAAGTATATTGCATAAAATAATACAATTGACATTATCATCATTACTAAAATATTTCCACTTGCACTTTTTTCTTCTGTTTGTTCTAAGTTAAATTCAAAATTTGGAGTAATTGATTGTAATTGTTGCTCTGATAGACCTAATTTTGATATTTTTAAACTAGAATATATTGATGTTAAAGCATTTTTGCATTCTTCTGGTACTTCATTTATCATTGTTGTATTTTCTACAATATATGATATTTTTACTTTTTCGTTTTCTGGACTTATAATTATTGCTTCTTTTATTTCTTTATCTTCTATTTTTTGCTTTACATCTTCAAATTTTAAATCTTCATTTGTTATTTCAAATTCATACCCTAAATCCATTTGTTTTAAATTTTCTAATGTTCCTTCAAATACATTTTTACTGTCTATTATTAACAATTTGTTTCCGTTATTGTCTTCATTAAACATTTTAATTAAATTCGGCACATTAAACCCAATTATTATTAAAATTAAAATAATTAATGTTGATATTATAAATGATTTTCTTTTAATCATATCTTTTATTGTAAATTTCATTACTGTAAAAATATCTCTCATTGTTATTCACCTACCTTTTCTATAAAAATATCATTTAATGTAGGTTTTTTAATTTCAAATTTGTCAACATTAATTCCATCTAGAACAAGTTTATTTAATAATTTATGTGCTTTTTCTTCATCTGATATTTTTATAACATAATTATTATTTGTTTCAGTTTCTATTTCAAAATTAAACTCTTTAATATAATTTTTTATATCTTGTTTCACATGTATTTCTACTCTATTTGCTGGATATTTTTCTTTTATTTCTTTTAGATTTCCTTGTAGTACAGTTTTTCCTTTATTTAATATTAAAATATCACTACAAAATTCTTCAATTGTTGCCATCTGATGTGCTGACATTATTATGTATTTTCCATTTTTTATTAAGTTAATTATAATATTTTTTAATATTTCTGTATTAACTGGGTCTAATCCGCTAAATGGCTCATCTAATACTACTAATTCTGGATTATGTATAATTGCTGTCATGAATTGTATTTTTTGTTGATTTCCTTTTGATAGTTTTTCTGCTGGCATTTGTAAATATTCCTCTACTTTTAGTTCTTTAGCCCATTTGTTTATTGAACTTATCGCTTCTGTTTTTTTCATTCCTTTTAATTCTGCAAAGTACATTAATTGATCAAATATTTTTGTCTTTGGGTATACGCCTCTTTCTTCTGGTAAATATCCAAACCTAACAAGTTTTCTATCTACGTTTTTCCCTTTCCAAGTGATTTCTCCACTATCTTTTTTTATAATTCCAAGTAACATTCTAATTGTTGTTGTTTTCCCAGCTCCATTAGTTCCAAGCAAACCGTATACCCCTGGTTTTGTTAAGCTAAACGAAATATTGTCTACAACTTTTTTTCCTACAAATGATTTTGATACATTTTTTAATACTAGACTCATTTTCTTCTTTCCTTTCTTTGTCTTTATTTTAATTTTATTTTTTTATTTTCAAATAACATTCCATTTCATGTGAATATATTACTCCTATTGCTTGTAAATATGAATAAATGATTGTTGTCCCTACAAACTTCATTCCTCTCTTTTTCAAGTCCTTTGAAATTGTATCTGATAATCCCGACCTTGTTTTATCTACCTCATAAATAATTTTGTTTTCTGTGAAGTGCCATATATAATTAGAAAATGTGTGATATTCTTTTTGTATTTCTTTAAATATTTTGCTATTATTTATTGTAGCATTTATTTTTAGTTTATTTCTAATGATTTTTGGATTTTCTAATAATTCTTGAATTTTTTTATTGTCATAATTGATTATTTTGTCTATATCAAAATTGTCAAATGCTTCTCTAAATGCCTCTCTTTTATTTAAAATGCATTCCCATGATAGTCCTGCTTGAAATGATTCTAATATAAGCATTTCATATAAATATTTATCTTCATAAGATGGTTGTCCCCATTCTTCATCATGATATCTTATATATGTTTCATTTTGTGGATTACACCATTTGCATCTGTTTTTATTATCTTTGTACTTCATTCTGGTCTTGTTCCTTCTTTTTAATTTTCACCATATTTTATTGCTATTATATTATAAAAGACTTATATTTTCAACTAATTATTTGACCTAAAATTTAAAATATTTTTGATATTTATTCCAAGTTTATATATTATCATAAAAGCAGATAATTATCAACTAATTATCTGCTTTTAAAACTATAATTCTTTAATCCATTTATCAATTTCATCAGTGGATGTTACCAATTGATTTTCATTATAATCCTCAGTAAAAACAATATTCATACCTTTTTCTACTTTTGAATCTGGACATAATTTTTGTATTTCTTGGATGCTTTTCTAACAACTTTTCTCTTTACTCTTCTAATAGACTTTTTCTTGCTTTTACAGTACTTTTTCCTTGTTCAAATAAGCTCATATATTCTATTAAAATTTCAATTTCAACTCCTGCATTTCTCATGCATTTTACAAGTTCAATTCTTTTACAAGATTGTTCATCATAATTTCTTATTCCGTTTGGATTTCTTGGTACATTGTTTAGCAATCCTACTCTTTCATAATATCTTAATGTGTCTGGTGTAATATCATATTTTTTACTTACTTCTGCTATTGTCATTTTATTCCTAATTTTTTATTCTGTAAATGAACTAGGATGATATGCTGTTATTCCTAATGTTTCTGCTTTTCTCAAAACATCTAGTCTATCATCAACGAAAACTGTATCTTTTATATCAATATTATAATGTTTACAACATTCTATTATAACATCTGGTTTTAACATTGTTGAACATATAAAAATTATATGTTCTCTTTTTATATTTGGATAATTCTCTTTTAACCATTTGTATTTTTGTTCTATTTCATTGTTTGTAGTAACTGTTCCAAGTACAAAAATCTTATCACTATCTAATTTTTCAATTACTTTTTGCATTGTTTTTAATGGCCTTGCTGTGTAAAATAAATCGTTAAATAATAAATCTTCTAATGATTGGCATCCTAGTTCTGGACATTTTCCTCCATATAATATATCTCTATATCTATATTCTGATAAAGTTCCATCTACATCAAAAAATACATATTTTTTTTTAAATTTTTCTATCATAAATATTCCTCCTTTTCATATTCGTAATATATCACAATAAAATACATTTATCAACTATATACTACTTTTTTCATATTATATGATAAGCATATTTTATATGCAAAGAAAGGATTGAATTTTATGAAAAAATTATTTTGCTTTTTAGCAATAATTGCGACATTTGGATTAATAAATATCACATCAAATGCGACAGAAGCTCCAATATACAATGAAAGCTATAACAATAATCAAGGCGCATTTTTTGCAAATGGTGTTCCAATTGTTATTTCAGAAATCGATGGAAATACTGTAATTACTTGGGATGCTGGAAGTCAAATTGTCCCAAGTACTGTTAGTGTTTTTGGTGGTGGAAATGGTGGCAACTATGAAACTTCACAAATAACTATGGAAAGTGGAACTGTTCAAAATTTAATTGCTGGTGGTATTGGATATACTGCTGATAAATCTTCTACTGTTACAACAACAAATATTACAATAAATGGTGGCACTATTTCAAATGCTGTTACTGGTGGTGGATATTTTAATGCAAAAGTTAATAATTCTAATATACAAATGAATGGCGGTACTGCATTGACTGTTCAAGGTGGTGGTATGGCGAGTGGGAAAATTGATGGTGTAAATTATTCTGTCGGAACTAAGGATGATTCTATAAATTCTCCAAATAGAACCGAAATTTCAAATATTACAATTTCTGGTGGTACAGTCACTTATGGAATATTTGGTGGCGGTCAAGGTTATTCATATACAGGAACTGTTAACCTTACAATATCTGATGGTGATATGAGTAATTCTTATGTTACTGCTGGCGGTTCTAATGGCTATACTGGTACTGCAAACGTTAAATTATTAGGTGGTAAACTCGGTGTTTATCAAACTGTCAATAGAGGTATTTTGGATAATGCTACTGTCAAAGTTGCTGGTTCTTCTATTGAAAAGTTTTATGTAGGTGGAGAAACTGAGGATAAATCTGTTACAGGTATTATTAATAAAGTTAATACTTATTTGGTTAGCGGAAACATTAAATCTTTGGATTCAGGAACTAGCAATGGTTCTCCTATTACCATTGATAATGAAACTTATACGGTGACTGCAACAGATTCTGTTAAAATTACAAATGATAATATTGGTGATTCTAAAAGTTCTATTGCTTATGATTTTACTGTTTCAGCTAACAGTGTGAAATTATTTGTTAATCAAAATATGAAAATATTTACTTTTATTACTACTGAGCCTTCTGGATATGAAGATGTTTTTGCTGATCTGTTTTCTTATTCAGTTGATGATGAATCTATTGCAACTGTTAGTGAAGATGGTATTATTACTGGTGTTTCAGAAGGTTCTACTTCTGTTACTGTCAAAAATGGAGATAAGATTGAGACCATTGATGTTACTGTAACTGATGCACAGGCTTTAATTATTTTGCTTTTTGTTCTTGTTGTTGCTGTTATTGCTTTATTTATTGTTTTATTTACGTTTTTATATTTAGAGTTTTTTTAATGAAATATTGTTCCTAATAAAAATGACAAAAGGGTGAGAAGTTTTTTGAACTGTCTCCCCTTCCTCACTAATCTACTGACTTCAACGCTTCTAGCATGTCAACATTTTTCAATTTATTATTAACTTTTAAGTCTCAAAGCATTTAATACAACTGTTAAACTACTAATTGTCATTGCAAATGCTGCAATCGTAGGATTCATGGAAATTCCTAGTGGCTGTAAAATACCACAAGCAATAGGAATCATACAAATATTATAGAAAAATGCCCAAAATAAATTTTGTTTTATATTTCGTATAGTTTTCCTACTAATTTCAATCAAATCATCAATTTTTTCTAAATTATCATTCATAATTACAACTTGTGATGAGTCCATTGCAATATCTGTCCCACTTGAAACTGATACACCGATATCAGCTGTTACAAGACTTACACTATCATTTATTCCATCTCCACACATCATCACAAGACCACTTTTTTTCAATTTTTTTATTTGTTCAGATTTTTCCTTTGGTGTAACATTTGAAATTACTTTATCAATACCAATTTCTTTTGCAATAATTTCCGCTGTTTTTTCATTATCTCCTGTTAGCATTACAATATCAATATTTCTATTCTTTAGTTTTTGTATTACATCTATAACATTATCTTTTAAAATATCTTTTACACCAATTAGTGCTATTAATTCATTATTTAAACTAACAAATAAAATACTATTTCCATGATTTACTAACTCTTTTTCATCTTTTTCATTACTTATTTTGATATTGTTTTCTATCATTAATTTTTTATTTCCAATTAAATACTTATCTCCACTTGATGTTATACCTTCAACTCCAAATCCTGGTATTGCTTTAAATTCCTTTATTTCTTCTAATTCTAATTTTTCTTCTTGTGCTTTTTTTACTATTGCTCTTGCTATTGGATGTTCAGATTTATTTTCTATACTTGCAACTTTTCTTAATACTTCATTTTCATTAATATTACTGTAATTATATATTTTTGAAATGCTTAGTTCTCCTTTTGTTAATGTACCTGTTTTATCAAAGCAAATTGTTTTTACTTTATGTGCATTTTCTAATGTTTCACTTGTTTTTACTAATATTCCTTTTTTACTTGAATTTCCTGATGCTATAACTATTGCAAGTGGTGTTGCTAACCCTAAACTACATGGACATGCTACAACTAATATACTTACAAATATATTTATTGCAGTTGCTACATTTTTTGAAATTATAAGCCATAAAACAAATGCTAAAACTGCAATTACTAAAACTACTGGTACAAAATATCCACTTATTTTGTCTGCTATTTTGGCTATTGGTGCTTTTGTGCTTGTAGCTTGTGTAACTAGTCTTACAATTTCTGAAACAGTTGATTCTTTACCGATTTTTTCGGCTTTGTATTTTATGGTTCCTTCATAATTTATACTTCCAGCAATTACTTTTGAACCTTTTTCTCTTTTTACTGGTACACTTTCACCTGTTATGAATGATTCATTAATATGTGTTGTTCCATCAATTATTTCTCCATCAACTGCAATTTTTTCTCCTGGTTTGCAGATTACGATATCACCTTTTTGTACTTCGTCTAATGTTACTATAACCTCTTGTCCTTCCCTTAAAATTACTGCATTATTTGGAGTTATACTCATTAATTGTTGTAATGCTTCTTTTGTCTTATCTTTATTTTTATTTTCTACATATCTTCCTATTTCTATAAAGAATATAACTATTGCTGCTGATTCAAAGTATAGGCTTTCTACATGTATTGTATGTCCTTTTAATATTTGAATTGTTCCATATATGCTGTAAATGTAGCTTGCTAAAACTCCTATCATTACGAGTGTGTCCATATTGGGTGTTTTGTGTATTAAATTTTTATATCCATTTTTTATTATGTCTTTTCCTAGAATTAATACTATTGTTGTTAAAACAATTAATGATATTGCATAATTTATGGCATGTGTCATCATATTTAGGAATGGAATTACTGGTAATCCTACCATATGTGACATTGATATATATAATACTAATATTGATATTATTGTTATTGCAATTAGTTTATATTTTTCATTTGTCTTTTTCTTTTCTTCTTTTTCAAAATTATCTATTCCTAGACTTGTGAATCCTGCTTTTTCTACAAATTTCTCTACTTGCTCTAATGTTAGTTTTTTGTCATCATATTCTATGTTTGCATTATTCATAATTAGATTTACTGTTGCTTGCTTTATTCCGTCTTGTTTATTTAAGTATTTTTCTAAGCCTGATGAGCAAGCACTGCAAGTCATTCCATCAATTTTTAATAATACTTTTTTCATATTTTATATTTCCCTTCTAAAGTACTAAATCAAGTTGAAAAAGAATTAAATTTTGGCAAGGAAAAATTTAATTCTTTTTCAACTTTTTATTCTCCTTTAAAGCCTGCATCTTCTATTGCTTCTTTTATACTTTCTAAGCTGATTTTGTTTTCATCATATTTTATTGTTGCTTTCTTTTCTTGTAGGCTTACTTGTGCTTTTTCTACTCCTTCTAAATTATTCAATACTTTTTCCAATCTTGTTGAGCATCCTGCACAATGCATTCCTTCTATTTTTAAATTTGTTTCTTTCATTATATTTTTCTCCTTAATTTTTTTGATACATATCGTATCTGTTTAAATTTTTTTATTTATTAAATCTTTTAAAAAGTCCTATCAGTTCGTCTATAACTTCTATATTTTCCTTTTCTATGTCTTCTATTATGTATTTTTCTAAATATTTAGAAATTTAACATTCCTAAATGTTCTAATAATATTTTTAGTCCTAATAAAATAAGAATAAGTCCTCCTATAAATTCTGCTTTATTTTCGTATTTGTCACCAAATCTATTACCTACTTTTGTTCCAATAACTGATAAAATAAATGTTATTACTCCTATAAGTGTTATTGCTAAAATTAAATTAACATTGAAAAATGCAAATGTTATTCCTACTGCCAACGCATCTATACTTGTCGCTATTGCTAGTATAATCATCGTTTTAAAATTAACATCATCATTTATATTTTCGCTTTCTTTGCTGAATGATTCTTTTATCATGTTTCCTCCTATTATCGCTAGTAAGAAAAATGCTATCCAGTGATCAAAGTTTGTTATTATGTTTTCAAATGTTGAGCCTAAAAAATAGCCTATAACTGGCATTATCGCTTGGAATCCTCCAAAATATAGTCCTATTATACACGCTTTTTTCCAGTCTATTTTTTTCATTGATATTCCTTTACATATTGATACTGCAAATGCGTCCATTCCAAGCCCTATACTTAATAATATTAGTTCTATTATTCCCATGTTTTCATCTCCCGAATTTTTCTATTTAATTTTATTAAGTTTTAAAATTTTTATGTTATTTATATCACATTTAGGGAGAATTAGCAATAACTTTTATCTACTTATTAATTTTATCTACTTATTAATTTTTTCTATTTCTTCTTTTTGCAATTGAGTTGCTTCTACTACTTGTTCTACTGTCATTCCCATTTTTAATAATTTTTGAGCTATTTTTCTAGCTCCGTTCTTCTATTCCGCTCTTTTTTGCCTTCTTCTTTTGCACAACTCATATCTGTTTTTATATCTGCTATCCATCTTTGCCTTGCCTCATACATTTGCCATTCTTTATCATCCATACTGACTTCCCTAATTAAATTAATTGCTTCTTTAATTTTTTCATTCTTACTTTTTGCCATTTTTATCTTTTCCCCCTCTCCTTCTATTAGCCATAACCATTGTTCTAATCTGCTTGCTACTTCTGGATTTTTCTGTTTGAATTTTGGCAATTCTATAAAATGCATCTCTATGTCTTCTGTTGCTAATTCATCTTCTTCTAAAAATCCCATATTTACATATTCATTTTTGTCTGTTTTTTCAAACCTCATATGTGCTATATGATGATATCCATTTCTCTTATAGAAATTAAATTTTAAAATATTTATTACTATTACTTTTTTTAATTTTGTGTATTGGTCTCCGATTTTTAGTTGCATTTCTATCAAGTTTGCTGCGTATTTTAAACTTCTTTTATCTACATTGTATTCATCTCTTACTTGCATTTCGACGTCACATATTGTATTCTCATCTATGTCTACTTTTAGATCTAATATTCCTGCTTTTTCATCATATATATTTTTTGGTAATTCTGGGTTTTTAACTTCTACTTTTTCTATTTTGACATTTAATATTGCTTCTAAGAAATCTTTTAGTATATCCTCTCTGTTCCTTCTCTTGAAAATACTCTTTTAAACACTATATCGCTTGATAGTGGTAACATTTTTTGCTTTGTTTCTGTCATATTTTTCCTCCTTAATTATACTAAATTCTATTGAATATTGCAACACCATTTAGTAAATATTTATTTATATTTACAATTAAAGAGACAATTCTAGACTATAAGCGTATTAGGGTTATTTACACTTTATTTAAACTTTTCACATAATACTTTGAGATATTGTGGATTATATTTCGATTTTAATTTTTGAATTATACTTGAAAATAGTATTTAAGATTAATTTAAAAATTCTTGAATTTTATTTTGTTTTTCCTAAGTTGTTTGAGTTAAATCTTTTTATTTAAATTTTTAGTCATGCAACCGTCTAATTAATTGCATGACGATATATTATCATTGTTTTATGTTACTTGTCAAGAAAAATATTTCGACAAAATATGACAAAATAAAGAGACAAATTAGGCCTGTCCCACTTGTCTCATTAAATCCACTCTTTATATTTTTTAATATACAATCTCTTTGCCAAAGAAGCAATAATACAGTATAAAAAAGTAACAACAAAAATCATAACTAAATACTTCACACTAATAGAAATCAGTCCAATAGCAGTTCCCAATGCTGTAAATGGCACCGCAATACCAACTAATATCAATAAAATTGATGAAGCATATACGTATTTATGAGCATTACTTTGTACAAAAGGAGTTTTTGCAGTTCTAATTATGTGCATTCCTACTAGATTTGAAACTATACTATAAGTAAACCAAATTGTTTGGAAATGTGCTACATCTCTTAATTTAAAAACATACCATAAAGTTAGAAAAACAACAATGTCAAATGCAGAACTTACAGGTCCCATAAATAGCATAAATCTCTTTAAACTTTTAATGTCTAACTTTTTTGGTTTTTCCAAAGATTCTTTATCAACATTATCAAAAGGCAAAGTCATCTGGCCAAAATCGTATATCAACCCTTCAACTAATAATTGAATTGGCGTCTCTGGCAAAAACGGTAAAAATATACTTGCAACTATTACAGATACAACCTCTCCAAAATTGAAGCTTGTTGCCATTTTTATATATTTCATCAAATTTACAAATGTACGCCTTCCGCTCTTCAACTCCATCTAGTAAAACATTTAAGTCTTTTTCTAGCAAAATAATATCTGCTGATTCTTTTGCTATGTCAACTGCTGTATCTACTGATACACCTACATCTGAATTTGTTAATGATGGACTGTCATTTATTCCATCACCCATATATCCAACTACATTTCCATTTTGCCTTAATAGTCTTACAATTCTAGCTTTTTGTATTGGAGATAGCTTGGCAAATATGTTTGTTTTCTTTAACAAACGAATTACACCAATATCTGGAAGCTTCTCTATTTGACTTCCTAAGACGATATTTTTTGAATTTATTCCTACTTTTTCACACACGCATCTTGTTACATCTGCATTATCTCCTGTAAGAACTATAACTCTTATACCTGCTTTATTTAACCTTTTTATAGATTCTTTTGCACTCTCTTTTGGTGGATCTAAAAATCCTATAAAACCAAGTAATATCATATTTTTTTCATCTGATACTTCAAAAGTTGATTTATTTTCAATATCATTTTTTTGACATACTGCAACGACTCTTAATCCGTCTTTGTTTAATTGTTTACTGATTTTTTTGATATTATCTTTAATCTCTTTTGTTATTTTGCTAACTTGACCTTTATAATCAATCATTGTACAAATACTTAAAATTTCTTCAACAGCACCTTTTGTAATTAATTGTCTTTTCTCTCCATCTGTCACAATAACTGATAGACGTCTACGAGAAAAATCAAAAGGTATTTCATCTACTATTTTATATTTTACTGTAAGTTCCATTAGATTATTTTCCGTTGCTCTTTTTATTACAGCCTCGTCTATACTTCCTTTTAGCCCTGTTTGAAAATATGAATTTAAAAATGCCTGTTTTAGAATTCTTATATCTTCGTCTCCATTTATGTCTAAATATCTTTCAAGTACAATTTTGTCTTCTGTTAATGTTCCTGTTTTATCAGTACATAATATATTCATTGCGCCAAAGTTTTGGATTGAATCAAGTTTTTTTACAATTGTTTTCTTTTTTGACATTCTTATTGCACCTTTTGATAAGCTTGATGATAAAATTACTGGTAATAATAATGGTGTTATACATATTGCTATCGCAACTGCAAATGTGAAGGCTGTTATAAATTCATGTTTTTCAACATTTATAATAAACACAAGTGGTATCATAAATAACATGAATTTTATTAATAATCTACTAATGTTTTCTATTCCTTTTTGGAATGCAGTTTTGTCTTTTCCAGCTGTTATAGTATTTGCTATTTTTCCAAAATATGTTGAATCTGCTGTTTTTATGACAATTCCTTTTGCTGAACCTGATATTACATTTGTTCCCATAAAACATATGTTATCAAAATCTGATATGTTGTCTATTTCTTCTTTATTTTCTAGTTCTATCGTCTTTTTTACACTATCTGATTCACCTGTTAGAGATGATTGTCCAACATATAAGTCCTTTGCTTCAATTACTCTCAAATCTGCTGGTATCATACTTCCTGCTGATAATATAACTGTGTCTCCTATTACAACTTCTTTTATTGGAATATCTATTTTTTGCCCGTTTCTAATTACTGTTGTTTTGGTTGCAACCATCTTCTTTAATTTTTCAGCTGCTTTATTTGACCTATATTCTTCAAAAAAATCTAGTAATGTGCTTGCTATTACTAGAATTGCTATTACTATGATATTTGCGTAACTTGGTGTTTCTGGTAAAATTACATCTGTATAAGTTAATATAAGTGCAATTCCAATTAATATGCAGTTGAATGGTGTTACTAAGCTTTCACAAAAGTAGTTGTACCATTTTTTTGGTTTTGCTTGTCTTATTTCGTTTGGTCCTAATTTTTTTATTTTTTCTTCTGCTTCTTCTGTTGAGATTCCTGTTTCTTGTATTTTGTATTTTTTTATGAATTCGTCTTTGCTTATTTTGCTTTCATTTGCATACATTTTATTTATGTCTACGTCTTCTTTGGTATTTGCCATAAAAATCACGTTCCTCTCTTAATATATTTAAAAATACAATTTACATTTTATAAGAATATAAATAATTTTTATAAAATGTAAATTGTAATAATTCTTTTTATATTATTATGGCACATTATTTCTCAAATAATACAATTTGATTTTGTTTTAAACTTTTTTGAACATCAATAACTCTTTGATTTGATGAACCTTTCCATTTTAATTTAGGATTATGTAGTTCATCAACATATTGGCCATCAACTAAAACATCTAAATATTTAGTAACTTCTTTGTCTTTTAAATCTTTATCAAATTTAAATCCAGACCATGCCCATACATTTTTGCTAGGATATTTTTCTTTAAATGCTTTTGCTAATTTTGTAGTATTTTCAATATTTCTAGGATGCATTGGTTCACCACCTAAAATTGAAAGCCCTTCAATATTGTCATTATCTGATAATTCTAATATTCTATTTATTGTTTCATCTGTAAATTCTTTTCCACCTTTAAAATCATGTGTTTCTGGATTGAAGCAGTTTTTACAGTTAAATGCACAACCTTGCATAAATATTGATACTCTTACTCCTGGTCCATCTGAAATGTCCATTTTTCTAATTTTATTATAACCCATTTTATTCATCATCCTTATTATCAATGTGTAGAACTCTTTCTTTTATTTCCTGTGTTCTTCCTTTGTTCCAGAAATTACTTCCAATATAACCACATGTTCTTCTTGCTACATTTAATGTTTTGTGATCTCTGTTTCCGCAATTTGGACAATACCATTCCAAATTATCATCAATTAAGATTTCACCATCAAATCCACATTTTTGACAATAATCTGATTTTGTATTTAATTCTGCATACATAATATTGTCATATATAAATTTGATTATTTGAATAACTACTTCTAGGTTGTCTTGTAGATTTGGTGTTTCTACATATGATATAGCTCCACCTGGGCTTAATTGTTGAAATTCACTTTCTAGTTTTAATTTAGAGAATGCATCTATTTCTTCAAATACTGGTACATGATATGAATTTGTTATATAATCTCTGTCTGTTATTCCTTCTACAACTCCAAATCTCTCTTTTAAGCATTTTGCAAATTTATATGTTGTTGATTCAATTGGTGATCCATATACACTGTAATCAATATCTTCTTTTTCTTTCCATTCTTTACATTTATCATTTAGTTTTTTCATTACTTCTATTGCAAATTCTTTTCCTTTTCCATTATCTGTATGGCTTTTATCTGTCATGTATTTAACACATTCATATAATCCTGCATATCCAAGTGAAATTGTTGAATATCCTCCATGTAGTAATGGGTGTATTGGTGCTCCTTTTGGTAATCTTGCAAGTGCTCCATTTTGCCAAAGAATAGGTGCAACATCACTTGTTACTTTACTTAATCTTTCATGTCTTGCTTGTAATGCTCTATGACATAATTCAAGTCTTTCATCATATATTTTCCAGAATTTATTCATGTCTTTTCCAGACGTTAATGCAACATCAACTAAGTTTAATGTTACAACACCTTGGTTAAATCTTCCATAATATTTTGGTTTGTTTGTTTCTGGGTCTACATATGGTGTTAGGAATGAACGACATCCCATACATGGATAACAATGTCCTTCTCCATTTTTATCAATTTTTAATTCTTTCATTTTCTTTTCAGATATATAGTCTGGTACCATTCTTTTTGCTGTACATTTTGCTGCAAGTTGTGTTAAATACCAATATTTACTATTTTCATTTATGTTTGCTTCTTCTAATACATATAATAGTTTTGGAAATGCTGGTGTAACATATACGCCTTTTTCGTTTTTAAATCCTTCTATTCTTTGTTTTAAGAATTCTTCTATAATCATTGCTAATTCTTCTT
>ERZ773143.2198-NODE-2198-length-14812-cov-4.435793_pt1 | contig 14812 bp, 12 predicted proteins | sample MGYA00580852_ERZ773143 | MGnify/ENA primary metagenome ERZ773143 (study PRJEB29015, sample SAMEA2737853) | human gut metagenome | biome: human gut; feature: human-associated habitat; material: faeces | place: China | collected 2012 ... | reverse complement strand
GGGACTCGAACCCCCACGCCGTTGGCACTGGTTCCTAAGACCAGCGCGTCTACCAATTCCGCCACATCCGCATTTCTTATGACAATAATTATAATAGCACATTTAATAATTTGTTGTCAATAGAAAAATATAAAAAAACAAAAAAATTGCTAAAAAGATTGTAACTTTATGTAAGAAATATTAATATAGGTACAAATAGTTCATGAATTAAAAATAAAGAGATATTTTTTTTGAGATTTGGTGAAGACCTTGACAGCAATAGTAAACTTTGATATAAAACATATTAGTAGATTAACAAATATATAAAATAAAAAACAGGAGAAACAAATGAAAAGATACAACAAAATAGTAGAAAAAGAAATAATAAGAATACAACCATATCATTTATTAGGAGTGATATTACACTCACTAGTAATATATATATCATTCAAAATACCACAAATAATAGGAAACATATTAAACTTATTAATGGAAGAAACAATAAACCAAGAACAAATAATAGAACAAGCATATTGGTTAATATTTTATTGTGTTATAGTATATATTCCAAGGACTCTGTACAGAACATTATATTTTACAACATCAAGAAAATCAGATACTTATTTAAGAAAAGAAGTAATAAAAAACTTACAAAAAGTAAAACCAGAATACTTTGAAAAAGAAAATAAAGGAGTATTTTTAGCATATTTAACAAAAGAATTATTATCAATTCATAAAGTATTAGGAGATTTTTGGTATTGGATTACAAAAATGTGTATAACGCCGATTATGGGAATTATATTAATATGGAATCAACTAAATAAAGAATTAGCGTTATATTTAATACCAGCATTTCCACTAACAGCAATAGCATTGTATTGCTATTACAAAAAATTAAAAAAAGAAGTTGAAAAATCAAGAAAAACATATGTAGAACTATCAAAAAACATAGAACAAAATACAGATGGATTTTTATTAGTAAAATCATATAATAGACAAAATGAACAAATAGAAAAATTCAAACAAATTAATAATAAAATGTATGAATCAGATTATCAAATAGGCGTAGCAAAAAATAAAATAAGTAGTGTTATAAACTGGCTATGGGCATATTGCTATGTTGCAGGATTCGGCATTGGAATTATATTTATGTTAAATGGAAATGTAACAGTAGGAGAAATCATTACATTTATAGGATATATTGGACAAATTCTAGGAGACTTCATTTCGGCAATTCAACAAATTTTCCAGAAGATGCCTTATTACAGTCAATCAATTAATCGTTTTAATTATTTCTTGGATTTAGAAGAGTGTCCAAATAATGGAGAAGATTTAGAAAAAATAGATAAAATTCAAATAAATCATTTATCATATTGGTATAATGATGAACAAAGACCTGTATTAGAAGATATAAGTATGACAATAAGAAAAGGTGAAAAAATAGGAATAATAGGAGAAGTTGGTAGTGGAAAAACAACTTTAATGAATATTTTAGCAGGATTTTATGAAATCCCAAATGATATGGTTTATATAAATGATAAAGACATTAATTCATATAGAAGGAATTCAGTTTTTCAAAAATATAATTATGCTATCCAATCTAATATTATATTAGATGATACAATAAAAGCTAATGTTGACATCAAGGATAATTTAAATGATTCTAGGTTTGAACAAATAATTCAAAATGCGGAATTAAAAGAAGATATCGAAAAATTTGAAGATAAAGAAAATACCTTTGTCGGAGAAAGAGGAATAAAACTATCAGGAGGACAAAAACAAAGAATATCAATTGCAAGAAATCTAGGACAATTAAGAGATGTTAATATTTTTGATGATACTCTTTCTGCACTAGATAGCAAGACTGAAAAGAAAATAATGGATAGACTAATAGACCAAGTTTCAGATAATACATTAATAGTAATATCAAATAAAATATCAAGTGTAAAAAAATTAGATAAAATATATATTTTACTTGATGGAAAAATACAGGATTCAGGTACACATGCGGAATTATTGGAAAAAAATGAATTTTATAGAGAATTAGATTACCTTGAAAGAAAGGAAGAAACAGATGAAATATATTCTAAAGAAAAATGCTAATATGTTGATTTTGGTAGCACTTGTTTTAATTATATGTAATATTTTAAAAGCATTGCATCCATTAATTATGAAAAGTATATTAGATGTTGATATAACATCAAAAGAAACTTTGATGAGATTATTTTTTGCATATTTTGTAGTTCATATTCTTTTAGTATATTCAAAAAATGCAAGAAATAGTGTTATAAATAGAACAATGTCAAAAATATTAAGAGATTTAAGAAAAAAACTATTTTGTCACGTACTAAAATGGGATATGACTACATATCAAAAATATAATTCATCAGAAATCTATACAAGACTAACAGCAGATATAGAAAATGTATCATCATTATTCTTAGGAACAATGCAAATTCTTTTAGATGATGTTTTATATATTATAACAGTGGTATTTTTTATGTTTTTTGCAGATATTAAATTAGCATTAATTGGAAGTATAGCAATTCTTTTAAATGCAGTTGTTTCTTATGTATTTACACAAAAAGTAGCAATTTGTAGTAAAAAGATATTAGATAAAAGAGATAAAGAAAATAGACAATTTTCAGAAATGTATAACAAAAGTAAATTAACATATTTGTTTGGATTACAAAAGAAAAATGAAGAAAAAATCTGCAAAACTATGGATGAAGAATTGGTTTACAGAAAAAAATGGATATTTGTAGAAAGTTTTATTTATCCATTGGCAGTAACAATACAGGCTGTTGCAATTTATTTTATTTTGATGTATGTATTTCATGTGGATAATGTAGTTTCATTGGGAAGTATTTATTTGGTAATAAATTATATACAAAAATGTAGAGCTCCATTAAATGAAATATTTACACAATTGGAAGAAATACAATCAGCTAGTATGTCATTAAAAAGAATAAATAAATTGTTAAATGAAAACGGAAAAGAAGATATCCAAAAAGGAGAAGTTGTAGAAGATTTAAAAGGCGATATAGAATTTGAAAATGTTTGTATGCAATATGGAGAAAATAAGGTGTTACATAATATTTCTTTTGTTATAAAAGAAGGAAATAAGGTAACAATTGCCGGAAAAACTGGTGTTGGAAAGACTACTCTTGCAAATATCCTTATGAGGTTATATCCAATAAAAAGTGGAAAAATAACTATTGGCGGAAAAAATATTCAAGATGTTAGAATACAGGATGTTAGAAAAAATATTTCGTATATTTCACAAACACCATATATTTTGAATGATACATTAAAAAATAATATTATTTTAGGTGATGAAACAATTACAGATAATCAAATAAAAAAAGTTGCAAATGAAATTGGCTTTGAAAAAGTTTTGAACAATTTTTCAAATGGTTTAGAGGAAAAAATTGATAGAAGCAAATTATCATATGGTCAACTTCAAATGATTGCTTTTTTGAGGGCTATTTTGCATAAAGCTAATATTTACGTTTTTGATGAACCTACTTCAAATATTGATTTAAAGACAGAGGATAGAATTCAAAAATTGATTGATAAAATTACTACTGATAGTACTGTTATAATAATTGCTCATAGAAAATCTACTATTGAAAATTCTGATAAAATTATTTATTTAAAAGATGGAATGGTAGATATGATTGTTAATAAATAAGATAGCACATTTTTATATTTTACAATTATATTACATTGTTTAAATTTGTTGACTAAAAAAAGACACAATGATATAATAATATCGAAAAAATGGGAAAAAGTAACAAAAAACTCAATATATAATAAAAATACAAATAGATAAAAATGGAGGAAAAACAAATGTATAAAATGCAGAAAATTATATCGATTGTTTTAATCTTAACAATAATAACAAGTATATTATTATCAATCATAAATCAAAACAAATCATATGCTGTAACTCAAAGTACAAGCACAGATATAAACAGTATTGATGATTCAAAATATCCAGGAATAAAAGAAAGAATAAAATTATTAAAAAGCAAATATCCAAATTGGAATTTTAAAATATTATATACAGGTCTAGATTGGAATGATGTAATATCTAATGAATATGTAGGACATGGAAGATCTCCTAAAAACTTAGTGTATAAAAATGATAGTTACAAAGGAGCATGGATATGTTCTATATGTGGTGATAAAGCATATGACAATGGAAATTGGAGATGTGTATCTGAACAAGGATTAAAATATATGATGGATCCAAGAAATTCATTAAATGCATCTGATATATTCCAATTTGAAGAATTGACAAATTCAGGTTCTGATATAAATGTTGTAAAAGAAATGGTAAAAGGAACATTTTTAGCAGGATATGAACAGGGAATAGTAGATGCTGCAAATAAAAATAATGTTAATGCATATTATATTGTTGCTAGAATAATACAAGAACAAGGAAAAACAGGAACTGTACTAACAAAGGGTGAAGGATACAAAGGTCAGTATGTTGGGTATTACAATGTTTTTAATAGAGGGGCATCAGGAAATTCAACAGAAGAAATTCTATTAAATGGACTTGCAATAGCTAAAAAATATGGATGGACAAGTTTGGAAAAATCAATTGATGGTGGAATAAGTTTCTTGGCAAATAATTATATACATAAAGGTCAAAATAATTTGTATTTACAAAAATTTGATGTTGAAGCAACTAATGGTTTATATTCAAATCAATATATGCAAAATATTTTAGCGGCTCAAAGTGAAGGAACAACATTGAGAAATACATATATCAATATAAATTCTATGTCATCATCACATACATTTATTATACCAGTATATGAAAATATGCCAAGTGATGCATGTAGTAGACCTGATACAAATGGTAGTAGCTCTTCTGACATTGATGTTGTAAGAGTAAATGTTGATGAAACATTAAGAATTAGAAATAATCCAAATGGTACAGAAACAGTTGGATGGTTATATAAAAATGAAATTGTTACAAGATTAGAAAAAGCTACTTCAAAGGTTAATGGTACTTATTGGGATAAGATTAGAAAATCTAATGGTGTTATTGGATATGTAGCAAGAGAGACATATGAGAATGAAAAACAATATAAATTATATTTAGTTCCTATTAATGAAAATAATAATAGTGGAGATAATGGCAATAACAATGGCAATAATAACGGCGGAAATAATGATAATAATAACAATGGAGGAAATAGTGGCAATACTACAAATGAAGGAAAAGATACAGCAAAAGTAAAATTTGATAGAACCAATAATATTATAACAGTTGTTCCAAATGCTATTGCAAATGATATATTAGAGGCTTTTGGTGGAACTGCTAAAATAACTAAGGTTGATGGAAGTTTTCTTAATGGTCCTAGTGATTCAATGGCTACTGGTTTTATTGTTGAAGATAAATATACTGTTGTAAAAAAAGGTGATTGCAATGGTGATGGAAATACAAATGCATTAGACGCTGCAATTATTCTAAGATATAATGTAAATCAATATAATTTAAAAGACTGTTATTTAAAGGCAGGTGCTATATCTGATAGCAATAATGCAACAGCATTAGATGCAGCAAAAATTTTAAGATATAGTGTTGGACAATATAATATAGAATTATAAAAATTTTATATGTAATGTATTTTAGATAGGTATATACCTTGGGAAAGGGATGAGAGTAAAAATGAAAAAAGTATTAAAAGTAGTGTTAACGTTTTTGTTTGTAATTGCAACATATAATGTTGTTTCAAAAGCAGCAATATCTGCAACTTCAAAAACTGTAAATTCGGGTGAAACATTTTCAATATCAGTTACATCAAATGTATCAGTGTCAGCATATACGGTTAAGGCAACTGGATATAGTGGATTGACATTTGTAACAAGTTCAGGTGGAACTGGTGCTGGAACTACTACAATTTCAGATGCTAAGGCAACTGGTGGAATGACTAGTTTGGCAACATTTCAATTTAAAGCACCAGATGTTGAAAAAGATCAGACTTTTAAAGTGGATTTCTCTGCTAGTGGAATGGGAGATGTGAATTTAGCACCAGTGGCAGACTCAAGTTGTACTGCTACAATTACAGTTAAAGCAAAAACTCAAAATTCAGGAGAAAATGGAAGTAATACATCTCAAACAGGAGGATCAACAACTACACCATCAAAATCAAATGTAGCAACATTATCAAATTTAGGAATAACACCAAATGATTTTAAAGGTTTTTCATCAAATAAATTATCATATAGTACAGAAGTACCAAATGATGTAGAAACAGTAGAAATATATGCTAAAAAAGGTCAAAGTAGACAAACAATATCAGGAACTGGTAAAAAAACGTTAAAAGAAGGTGCAAATACATTTAATATAGTTGTAACAGCAGAAGATGGAACAACAAAAAAAACATATACATTAACAATAAACAGAAAAGCAAAAGAAACAAGCAATGAAATTACAGATAATACAACAGTAGATGAACCAGAAGAAACAGAAGATCCAGCAAAAGCAGGATTTGGATTAACAAAATTGGAGATTTCTGGATTTAAATTACAACCACAATTTCAAACAGATGTATTTGAATATAATGTTGATTTAAAAGAAGATTTAGAAAAATTGGAAATTGAAACAGTTGCAACACAAGAAAATGCTACTGTTGAAATAACTGGAAATGAAAATTTACAAGATGGTGAAAATATAATTACAATATTGGTAAATAGTGAAGATGGACAAGAAAGTGTTGCATATCAAATAATTGTAAATAAAACAGTTGAAAAACAAGAAGTAATGCCAAAATCTGTTGGGAATGATAAAATTAAAAAGATTGCTATTTTGTCAGGTGCTGTTGGAATAATTGTTATAATTGCAGTAGTGATTGTTGTGAAAAAGATAAAAAGTTCTAAGAATGAAGCTTTTATTCCATATGAAAATATCTTTGATAAAGATGATGAGGAATTTGAGGAAAATAATTCTGAGATAGATAATAATGAAAAATATTTTGAAAAAGAAAATTTTATTATTCAGTTCACTAATGCTATTGTTATGTACTAATATCTTTGCCAGTGATTTAGACAACTATAATTCTTATGAGAATAATTCTTTAGAAATTGCCCCGAGATATAAATATTTAATAACTAACTCCAATAGCTTTAGCATAACAACAGACGGAAAAGCAACATGTTATGGTTTTACTAAAACAAGTCCAGATTATAAAGCAGGAGTTAAAGTTGAACTACAGAAATATACTTCCACATGGTCAACTGTAAAAACATGGTCAAACATTGATAATATTTCTGCTACAGTATATAAAAATTATATGGTTGCAAAAGGTACCTATAGACTAAGGATTCCCCATACAGTATTAAATTCTAACAATAAAATTTTGGAATCATCTGTAATTTATAGCAACACAAAAATATATTAAAAAGGAATTTTAATCTTTATGGAAGAGCTTAGTCCACCATTTTTTATTTGCTGTTACGAACTATTACTTTCTGTAACAGCAAATAATACGAAAACAGACAAATAAAGGTGATATATTTGATAGACCATATATTTTTAGCACCTGTTTTAATACAAACAGCAATAATAGGTACAATCATTCTTTTATTTAGAAAAAATATTAAAAATAAATTTCTATTATACGTAGAAATTTTTTATGCTCTATATTTAATATACTTTTTCTTCTATCCTGTAGGCTTTAATTCCATAGATATACTTGAATATTCTCAAGTCAATCTCATTCCTTTCAAACAAATTACAGCCTATATAGATAATAAAAATTTTATCAATTTGCTTGGAAATATACTTGTAATCTTTCCTCTACCTATATTGCTTTATATCAACAAATTTTCAATAAGAAAAATATCTATTTTCTCTTTATTGATAGCTATTGCAATAGAACCTTTACAATATATCTTGAACATTGTAACAAAATATCCTAATAGGATTATTGATATAGACGATACTATATTAAGAATTTCAGGTGTTATATTCGCATTAATAATAATATTTATAATTAATAAACATAAAAATCGTATTTAAATTTTATAAAGGAGTTCACAATTATGAAGAAAAAATTTTTTAATATAATATTAAGTTTAGGTATGTGCATGATTTTCTCAACATCAGCATTTGCATCAAATTATACAAATCAAAGTAACTCTATTGAAATATCTGCTCCTAAAGGTGTAACATATGAAACAAATTTAATTGAAGATAATGGTGAAGAATATCAGGAAATTATAATTAACACAAACAGAAGAGCAACTGGAACATATGAAACCGACTATGACATGGTTGGTGGCGTATTCACTCAACAATCTTGGAACTGTACTGCAACCCCTACTTTTAAAGTAACTGTAAATCCTACATATTACGATGGGGTAGATAAGAATGTACATATGGGTATATATCTTCAAAAAAATTCAACTCTTGGATTTAGCAATGTTTCCCAAAGTTATGTAACCGTCGCAAAAGGTGGTTCTGTCACATTAAAAGGGAATGGTTCTGGAAAATACAGATTATATTTTAGAAATTATAGTGGCTATGAAACAAAGGGGACTATTTATATAAGCTTCAGTTATTAATTTAATACTCTACAGTTTAATATAAAAACAACCTCAATCAAAGAAAATGATTGAGGTTGTTTTTTAACCATAAATTTCTTTTCTCATAAACTTGTCATCTTCTGAAAGTTTATTTTTCCACTTTTCTTTAAATTCATTAGATAAATTAATATTTTCAGCTTTTCCAACAGCCTTTGCATATGGGTCTATAATAATATCATAGCCTTTATCTCTCAATCTAAAGCACATATCTATTATTTTTTCATTTTCAGGCAGATTTTTGTCAAATCCACCAACTTTGTCTACAAGACTTTTCTTTATTGCAAAAACATAATTGCCAACAGCTGAAACACTATGGGCATAATTAAGTGTGTGCATATAGCCGTCACTTAATATATTTTCATTTTTATAACAATGTATCAAGCCATTTTTAATAACAAGACCTGCTGATTGTATTTTATAGTTTTTGACTATTACAGCACCTACAACACCTACATCGCTTTGTTGTATATATCTTGAAAGCTCTGAAATTACATTTTCCTTAACTTCAATGTCCTTACGAGCTACAATAATATATTCACTTGTAATGCCATCAAAATCTGAAATATCATTTATAAGTGTAGCCTTGTTATTTCCTTTGCCATAAGTCACTTTATAAACCGGCGTTGTTTCGTTTATACTTTTACAACTTCCGTCAATAAACAATCTTTTTAAATGGCTGTTTACAGCTCTGACACCTGTAACTATGCAATATGGCTTTATACTTATATCACTTGCTACAGAACCTCCATGTACTCTCCAATTATAAAGTACCTTTGGAATATGATGTATTTTTCTTGCATTTTCACAAAGTCTTAATATCAAGTCGTGGTCCTGACTTCCGTCATAGCCTAAACGGAAACCACCAACAGAAGTAAACAAACTTTTTCTAAATGCTGATAAATGACAGATATAGTTATTACCTCTCAAATTATAAATTGAAAAATCACTTTTAAAGTGTATAATATCCGGAGAATTTATATTTTTAGAAAAACTAGCTTCATCGGTATATATAAAATCTGCTCCTGTATCTATTGCCTTTCTTATTTCAAAAAGTGCATCAGGTGCAAGAACATCATCATTATCCAATAATGCTATATATTCCCCGTCTGCAAGCTCAACTGCAGCATTACTATTGCCCACAATACCTTGATTAGAAATAAGTTTTTTGTACTTTATTCTGTTATCGTGACAGTCCTCAACCATTTTTGATATATAAGAAAATTCTTCTGTACTTCCGTCAGCAAGGCAAAGTTGCCAGTTGCTATAGGTTTGCGATAATACAGACTCCAACATTTCTCTGAAATATTTTTTATCCACATTATATACCGGAACACAGATACTTATTTTTACTGGTACTTTATACTTTCTTTCCCTTTGCTTAGCTATTTCTATAGGCAAAAGTTTATGGGTATAAGCATATTTTAAACTTGCTGCCTTATACTTTAACCTATTTACTACTTTAATTTTAAGGGCAGAAATGCCCTTCTCCTTTATAACTCTTTCTGCTTTTTTTAAGAGCATTTCTACACCTCCTACATATAAATAATCTGCCCTATTTTTCTAACAATTCCACTTTTCCACAGCTTAAACTTAGCTACGGTTTTTATTTTTTCAATTTTATTCTTTTCTGACATTTTGCTAAGGCCTTTAGCATTTGTCTTTCTTCCCCTTTTAATTCTGTACCATAACAAGCCAAGATTTCACTAGCCAAATTGTAGCCTAAAGACAGCATATCTTTGTTATACTTGCCTTTTCTCATTCTCTCTACAATGTAGTCAATGCTCATTACCTTAGCCCCTACTGAATTTTCACTATGCTGTCTATAATACATTGTAGACTTATTTACAAATTTAATTTTCCCCATAAAAGATGCAACAGTAGCAATCCACCAATCGTGAACTGGTACTTTTTTAGGCTCGTGAAGTATATCAACCAAAGCCCTATTCATAGCCATTGTACAACCTGTTACTATATTCTGAACCAACATATCATTAGGCTTATTTTTCCTAACATCTATATGCTGAGATTTAATCATAGACGGAGAAGTTATTTCCAATTTTTGATTTACTATTGTCAAATCTGTATGTACCAAAACCGGTGTTTTTGTATCCTCATTTTGGAATCCCTTTAATGTGACTGCAATTTTATCCTTTTTCCATACATCATCTTGGTCACAGGTAAATACATAATCGCCCTTTGACATTCTCAACAACTTAAAGAAAACAGCCTTATGCCCCATATTTTCACTATTCTGAACTAAAGTAATTTTATCTGGATATTTATTTACGTAATCAAGCACAATATCCACAGTATTATCACTTGAACAATCATCACAGATATATAAATGCCAGTCCTTAACAGTTTGTCTTATTATAGAATTAAGCTGTTCTTTTATATAATTTTCGCCGTTATAGACAGCCATTAAAATATCTGTCATAAAAAATCACCTTCTCAATTTGGACCTTAACAGAGTTACAACATATCTTAAATTTATTGCAGAGTGCATTAAAAACGTAACAAAGAAATTGTGCTTATCCTTGTAATACTTGTCATAAAATATTTTAATGCCTTTATGGAAGTGATAAATAACAAGCTTGTTTTTTGTATGCAAACCACTTTGACCCTTTAAATGTGTCATAGATACATCGGCATAATATACAACCTTGTATCCTCTTTGTTTTATTCTATAGCATAGGTCAATATCCTCAGCATACATAAAAATACTTTCATCAAAAAGCCCAACTTTGTTTAATACCGTACGAGGAATAAGCATAAATGCTCCACTTACACTATCAACTTCATTTGTTTCTTCAATAGGCAAATAAGAAAGAGTATATCCCCCAAATTTCTTATTATTTGGAAATAATTTATCCAATCTCAAAACATAGCATAGGGAATTAAAAGGTGTAGGGAATCCTCTCTTACAACCATGGTCAAAAGTACCGTCTGCAAGAAAAGTTTTTATACCCAAACAGCCTACTTCAATATGTTCCTCCATATACTTAACTGACAATTCCAAAGTATGGGACTTCATAATAGTATCTGAATTTAGATAAAGTATGTACTTTCCAATAGCCACCTTAGTGCCTATGTTACAAGCATTCCCAAAGCCCTTATTTTCTAAATTTTTAAGAATTTTAACCCTATCATCTTTCATATCTAAAACTTGTGACGGGTCTGTTGAATTATCAGCTACTATTATTTCGTATGAAATATTTTTCGTTGTATCAAAAACGGACTGTATTGTCTGTTCAGTCAGTTTTTTAGTATTATGATTTACAATAACAATTGACAAGTCCATTTTTTACCTCCAAAAAAGATACTGCCTATTCAGTATGACTTAAAAAATTCATTTTTTCAACTGAAAAATTCTATTATTTTCTGTCATTATTCTCCTTTTTTCCACTTAATGTTATAAAAATTACTGCTAAAACGATAAAAAAGAACCCTACAATAGACAATGGAGGATACTTTTCCCCAAGTATAAAAAGTGAAATAAGAAAAGCTGACATTGGTTCTGATGTAGCTATAATGCTACTTTTAGTTGACCCAATAATCGCCACACCCTTTGGATATGCTGCAAAAGGAATTATTGTACCAAAAATAATTATAACAACTATTTCAGCTATGGCGACAAAATCTACGCCCTCCATTGGTACTCCAAAAGGTCGTACTAAAACACCTAGCATAACACTACCCAAAAGCATACCAAGACCTACAATTTCCATAGTTCCATATTTCTTTACTAAACTTACAGGAGCAATATTGTAATAAGCCAAACAGCCTGCTGAAAAAATCCCCCAGAATAACGCCTCCGGAGATATAGACAATGACTTAATATTGCCACCGGTAGAAACTAAAAATACGCCGGCTACTGCCAATATACAGCAAAGTCCTTCTGCTATAGTAGGCAATTTTTTATGTAAAGCTGACATTGTAACAACAACGAAAATAGGCGACATATACTGCAAAATAGTACCTGTAGCAGCATTTGATGCCTCTATTGCTGCAAAGTATGAATACTGAACAGCCATACAGCCAAAAACAGAAAATATGAAAGCATTTAACATATCCTTTTTATTTTTAAAAAGTAACAAAAATTTTTGTGGATTAGAGAAAAAGGCCATTCCTGAAAGAATTAAACCTGACACAGCCAACCTGACCATTGTTAAAAAAGGCGTAGAAAGGCTTGTCCTTGAAAACAAAAGCTGTCCACATATTCCGGAAATTGCCCACAATACAGAGCACACAATTATAATAAGTGTACCTATTTTTTTATTCTTCATATACTAACTCCATATGTAATCCCCAAAAAGGGGAAAATGCTATTTTTCTATCAAATAAATATACACTATATTTTATATTTCGTCAATGTTACAGGATACAACTTTCAGCCCTTGCCTTAAGTTTTTCCCATTTTAAGTCAATATTTTTTTGCATTTCTGACAGTATTTCATTAAACTCAGGCTTTAGCAAATGTTTAGTTCTGCCCATAGCACCTAAAAAATCTGCTACCGGTATCTTTTCATTCTTCAATTCAGGATTATAGTTTATAGTTGTTATTCCTCTTTCAACTTCATACAAAGGGTGATAGCAAGATTTAACACCTTTATCTGCCACAATTCTTTCATACTTTCCATAGTCACCCCAGTTTAAAGGACAGGCTGATATTGCCTTAATATAGGCAGTACCATAATTATTGGCATAATACTGTGCTTTTGCCACTTTTTTTATAAAATCTGTTACATTACTTTCAGATACTGTTGCAACATAGGGAATACCTGTATCGGCAAAAAGCTGTGGATTATCTTTCTGTAAAAATGATTTACCACTTTGGTCTTTGCCAACATGACTTGTGGCACTTTTTGCACCTAAAGGAGTGGAATAACTAAGCTGATAGCCTGTGTTCATATAGCCACCATTGTCATATTCAAAAATTATCATATTGTGATTTCGTATCGCAGCACCAAGAGCAGAGCCCAAACCAATATCAAGACCACCATCGCCACTAACCATAACAAAAGTAATTTTTCCAGAAGCCATCTCGCCCTTTCTCTGTTTTTGCTTATACATTTCTACGATGCCAGAAAGTGTGGCAGCACCATTTTGAAAAAGATTGTGTATAAAGTTTACATTAAAAGCTGTTTTAGGATATGCCGTTGTAACAACCATACCACAGCCTGTTTGGAACAAGAATACTACATTTCCCTTTAGTCCTTTTGAAAGTAAATTAAGGTTTACAGGTATGCCACAGCCAGGGCAGGCACCATGACCGGCCACAACTCTCTTTGGCATTGATGCTAATTTTTTAATATTTACACCTTTTACAAGTAATGTTTTATATGTTTTATTGGGATATGAGCTTAGTAAAAAAGATACTATAAAAATCATACATGGAAGAGGAAAATTGTTGCTTATTTATATGTTTTGTAATTTAGCAAATGGCGTATTAGCAATGATTGATTTGAAAATTAACGGAAATAGTGATTATTTTTATCATACAAATTCAGTTTTAATTATTATTTCATCAGTTGTATTATTTAGTATTTTTAAACAATTAGATATAGAAAAAATGTGGGGGAAAAATATAATATATTTCTTTGGTAAAAGATCTTTCTATATTTATTTAATTCATATGTTAGTTTTGGATAAAGTAGTTTCCACGCCATTGTTTTATCAGTTGACATTGAATACTCCAGTGATAGTGCAATATATTATTTTGAGTGTAATTGTTTTATCTATATCAACGGTTTTGGCAAGTTGTATTTTATTTATTAAGAAAATTATGAATAGAACATAAAAGTATATTTTTAAAAAGTAAAGTGATGAGAAAGGGTGGGGTTGCATGGAGATATTTACACCATATCGGGTCTGCCCGTTGGGAGCACATGTAGATCATCAGCATGGTGTTGTTACGGGTTTTGCCTTGGATAAAGGCGTGAAATTTGAATTTGAAAAAACACAAGATGGTTCTTGTTTTGTAAAAAGTAAAAATTTTCCTGGAACAGTTATGTTTAATATTGATGATATTCCGGATCGCACATATACGTGGGGAGATTTTATTCAGGGAGCAGTTGTTGCCTTATTGCGAAAATATGAGTTGCATTATGGTGTAAAAGGAGTAGTGGAGGGACAGCTTCCATCAGGAGGATTATCATCGTCCGCAGCGGTTATTCTTACATACCTTCTTGCAATTTGTAAAGTGAATGATATTACATTAACAAAA
>ERZ773143.2196-NODE-2196-length-14819-cov-7.918857_pt1 | contig 14819 bp, 17 predicted proteins | sample MGYA00580852_ERZ773143 | MGnify/ENA primary metagenome ERZ773143 (study PRJEB29015, sample SAMEA2737853) | human gut metagenome | biome: human gut; feature: human-associated habitat; material: faeces | place: China | collected 2012 ... | reverse complement strand
AATAGCCATAAGCAGAAAACCGGTACACCAGTTGAACCGTGCTGTGAGCATGAATAGCAATGGGTGGACAGCAATACACTGCCCACCCATTATGCTTATTCAGTTGTCGGTTTATATTCGTACCATTTACTCCATGTGTTCACACCATACTGATACCTTTGATAGATACCAGGGTCACCATATGAAAACATGGGAATATAGAACTGTACAAGGTCTTCTGAGTGGTCATAATAATTCTGGTTTGGTGCAATGCAAATTAGTTTACCAGCACCAGCATTTGCCGGTTTATTTATCATTGTATTAGCGTGTGCAGCGTTTTGGATAAAATATGTACCGGGAGTGCGAATCGTATTGAAGTCTGTCCCATCAGGAATTAGTTGTCCAATCTCATTAGGGGGGGTAGGTCTATTTATAGGGCTAATAGCAGCGTTCAAGTTTCCATTTTCTGTAATATAGAGAGTTTGTCGCACACCGTTAACTGTACTCCATACACTTCCGACATCAGCACACCGCTTGGTAACAGGGGCCGGGGCAAAGAAAGATACACGTTCGCTTCTAACGCCATATGCGCAAAGAATAGAGATAGAGGGAGAAAGTGCATCAATCCATTCATCTGCTGATTTGAGATTAAGCCCGTGATGATTGACAACAAAAATGTCTGCGCCAGCCACGACATTAGCGTTGTTCTTTTCGGCGGGCTGCTCAACATCTCCGGGGATGACAATGGCGTGTCCCTTGAACGTGACTTTAGAAATCATACTAAAATTGTTGTAGTTAGTATTCTCTGTTACGTACATGTCCTCGTCATACTTATAGTCATAATAGTCACCAAACTTATCCGCTGTGACATTATGAAATGTAACTTCAACTTGGTCAAACTCTATTTTATATCCTTCTTCATAAACCTGTGTGTATTGAATGTTGTGCGTTTCAAGAGAATTGATAATAGCCGTTTCAATGCTTTGATATGTCACACCCGTGAAAGCACTCCAGTCAATTTCTCCATGTGGCAAATAGAAATGGCAGTCACTTGTATCAATAAGAACGGAATTAAGAAATTGGTTAAGTTTTGCTAAAGTCACATGGTCATCGTGATAATGGCTAATGACAACGGCATAAACTTTGTTAGACTTTTGACTTGCAATATAGTTGATAAGAACACTGACGTCTTTTCCATTCCCAAAGTCGAAAACAATATTTCCTTCTGAGTTATCACCCAGCATAGTGAGTACGCAGCAATTACCGAACCATTTATTTGCAACAGTGTTTGCAGCATTGTCACTAAGAGCAGCAAAAACAATGTTACTGTTAAGTCGCGCCTTGATATCACGATTAGATGAACCAAGCTGATTTAACCCAGCGTTTAGCTGTGTTGTTTTATTGTTAAGTGCTGCAATATCATTTTTGTTTGTTTCAATCTGTGTAGCATTTGCAGTGGTTTTTGCTTCAACAGTGTCCAGTCTGGTGTTAAGCCCACTAAAAAGTTCCTCATTGATAATCTTGGCAAGAGTTCCGTCCTGTGCCATTTGGTCAAGTTTGTCATTGATAAGCTGTTGAAACTCAGGTGACCCGAAATAATTGTTAACGTAGTTCTTTAACGTGTCTACAATTTCCTTTGTTTCATCAGTTAGTTCTATGACCTCATTAAGCTTTGCTACAACTTTGCAAAGCAGTTCATAATAGCTAAGACTGTCATCATAGACAAGAGGAAGCACCTTGTGGCACCAATATCTAAAAGGCGTAATATTACTCATAGTGTTCTCCTTTACCAAAGTCCAAAGAATAGCCCAGCAAGTTCATCAATAACCTGCTTGTCAATGTTCAAAAAGGTGGAACGGAACTCTTTAATCATTGTAGCATAACTTCCACTTCCCATCTTTCCAACAATTTTTTCTACATATTCTCCTGTTGTTTTAGAATTTCCTGTGCTGTCAGTTGTGTCATTATTTGTCTCGCTACCCGTGGATGACACATGAGTTGCGTTTGTAATATACTTATCGTTTTTAACTCCATTTAGACCACCCTGCGGCGTATCGCTATAAATATTCCACAGTTCAGTATCGCTTACTTTACGTCCGTTGTTTTGTGTTTTGGTCGTGTCGTTTACAGTTCCGCTATTTTCTCCTGTTTTTGTATACTCAACATCATAAAGGGGATTGAACTTGAGTAGTTCGCTTTCGTACAACTTATTGTAATAAGGCATTATTACATTCATCGTTGATTGCAGCCTTAACTTCCAAAGCCCAACAGCTTCCTCACAAATTTCTCTTGTATAATAGTTAAGTAGAATTTTCTTTTCAAGACCAAGCCTATAATCTTCGTCAAAAATCGGAAACTCAAAATCGAATACTTTGGGGGCAGCTTTAGTTAGAATGTCATCAACATTGCTATAACCGCTTGATTCACTAAGCCCTGCGTATGTTTCACATATGTATCTGACTTCCGTGGTGTACTTACTCATTGCCTTCACTCCCCTCGTCATCTTCTTCGTCAAGGTCGTCCGATAGTGTCCGAAAGTCCTCTCTGTAATTGCACCAGATGTTAAGCCCGAACATTGCATTTATTTTTTTACACGCTTCACGTCTGCTTTGCAACCTACTATAACGGGACGCAATGGTTGCACCAAGATTTCTTGTCACTTCGTCTGTAATCATTCTTTCTTTTTTCTGTGAGTTGATACTGGAAATACCAAGGTATGTTAGGGCTTCATTCCACAGTTGCGTTTTCAGTTCGTATAGCCTGTCAGCTACATAGGGCGCACCTGTTTGAAGCACTTTTACGCCATTTGCGTTGAGGTTTTTATCTCCAAAAATAACAGGTTCATTTCCTTCATATTGCTTATAAAGATTTAACATTGTGAGTCTCTGCTTTTCATCGCACTGAATAAGAATTGGTGTTTTCTGTGCGTTAGCATTAACGTCAATCGCCCTGTCTAAATTGTAAAGTCTCTTTGCAAACATTCGCACGTCCAGCATACTATTTGTGTGTAGATAGTTATTAAAGATGATGACGCTATTATTTTCGTCAAGTTCCTTTTGGTATCCGTTTACTGCATAAGCACGTCTTTTGATGGGGATTCTATACACGTTAAATTCTCCACCAAGGACATTTTGTAGGCACAAAAAGCCCATTACATCATCCTCAAAAAATACACATTGCCCTTCTGCGAACAATGTCAGTTCCAAAAAACGTGGGTCTACACTTTCGGGTAAATTTACCCATTCAAACATGGAAATAGACAACTCTGTCAGCCTATTATAATACTGTATATATGTAGCATTATTAAGAGTTGCGCTTTCCCAAAAGGCTCTATCTTTTCTTCCCATGTCTAACCTCCTTAAACTGGGCGGTTATCCAAACCGTAATTTCCAACTTCATCAAGATGTTTCCAGAACGTTATGCCGTGATTAAAAATGTCACAAATAACCTTTTCATCATCAGACGGCATTGTTCCAAGGATACGGCAGTTCGATGTTCTCACATAGTTCCAGTGTGGCCTTGATGAAAGATTTGGCTTTTTCAAGCGATTGGTTGCGTAACCAAAAGCAGTGAAATAATCATCAATCATTTTTGCATACTCTGGACGTATAAAATGCTGCTCCATCGAAAAGCCAAATTTGTGTGCAGCATACTGCAAATTTGCGTCTGCCATTACTGCGCCATGCGTACCGCTAAGTGCTGGTGCAATGTAGCTGCTAAGCACCGAAACATCATTTGCAGAAAGCTTGAACTCCTTCGGAGGTGTCCACCCATCCAATGGGTCAATCTTTTGCGAATTGCTTCTATTCAATGGTCGATTAAGCGAATTGTTCGGCCTTACAGCAACTCCTGTTCCCGGGTCTTGTGCTGCGCCAGCAATAGCACCACCGGCCACAGCCATGCTTCCACCACCAGTCAATCCAGCAAGTGCAGCACCCATACCAGCTTGAACAATTTTTGCAGCGTAATCACTTGTTGCCCATGTGCAGTGTGGGAAATTTGAAAGCATAATTCCATCATCCCACGCATATAAGCTGTCAACGTTTTCAGACGGAATTTCTCCAGCATACTTATATGGCACACCGTACAGCATCGGCCTAAAAATAACCGATGGATTAACCACGCCAACAACATTTAATTCATATCTTCTGCCAATCGGTGATAAATCATAATCGTGCCATAGTTCGTATTTGTAGTCTTTTGCCTCTCCCTGATTATTGGTGACAACAATTTTTGTGTAAGGGTAGGTATAAAGTTTGTTATTAACAGGCGTATAAGCTCCAAGTGTAGGTTTTGCCCGTTGCCCTTTGCAATCTGTAAGCACACCTGAAATCTGTGTTGCAGCTTCAGACCATGCCGTATCATTTAGTACGTCATACTTAACAGCGACATATTTTTTAGGAAGCATATAAACGTCTGCTACGGCATCAGTGTTGTTAAAAATACTTAACGCATTAAGTGTTGTTACAAATTCACTCATGTCCTCAACACTACTTAAATCAAGTATTTTAACTTTGGCTTGGTGCATAGCGCCATTGTAAATACCGGGAGGTGATGCTGTTATTCCACCCGTTGACGGATTTCCGGTATAAACTACAACTGCTACCCACTCTCTTTCAGGTGAAAGCATTACTGGTGGCGTGTGAATGTAGTCCCCCATCGGAACTGCTTCTGGCATTACATTATCGCCTATGTCATCTGTTGTGCTATGTTCCCTAACTACAAAACTTTGTGCTACTTCAAACTCAAAGAACCACGTTTGAATAGGGTCTATCTGATATGTTATCTCAGTAACATCGTTTCCAAGATAATTAAGATTTGTGATAAAGGCGTAGAACCACTTGTTGCTAAAGCTTGTATTCTGGAACATTATATAGTTACAGTCATACAGCCTATCGCATAAAATCTCTACACGAATTGAGTTCTTTGTTGCTCTTTGATAGCTTTGTTCAGTAAATCGGTATTTAATTTTACTCATGAAACCCGCTGTCTGTGCTTCTTTGTTAGCCCACCACATCGTGTGGTCAAATGTAACGTCAAGCGGTACATCTTTCAAAATATATATTTTACTGTTAGGTTCAATATACATAGAATCCTCCAATGTAGGAAAGAGGGGGTTGGGAGTACCCCCTCTTTCCCAAGTAAATTACTCCTTGACAAACGTTACCTTATCGCCCACATTAACCGTAGTGTAAGGAAGTTCACCAGCCGTGCTGCCAGCAGAAGTAGAACAGTATGTCGTGTCGCCCATATTTGCGTAAATATTCACAGCTTTAGCATTAGGCGGATACACGATTGCGCCATACTTGTGGATAGCCACCATAGCCGCAGCAGAATCTCCACGTCCCATAAATCTTACCTGCTGGCTGTATTTAACGGACTCGTCATTAGCCAGTTCAAGCACAAGAACCGTGCCACCCTCTCCAACAGTCTTGTCAGTAACCTCAAACTGAATACTCGCAGGGGCTGCTGCGGGTTCATTTACAAAAGCAATAGCGTTGGAGAACGGAGAGGTGGAAACAGTTTTCCAAACGTTGTAGAAGTAATTCCAATACTCGCCAGACGCAACATACTTCTCAGTAAATTTATTCTGGTTGTCGTAAATCTGAAACCATTCCTTGTCTACTACAACAGCGTGGATATCCTGCATGATTGCCAGTTCCTCGTTTGTAACAAGACTAATCATGTCCGAACCGTCCATGATATCGCTAAATCGCTGATTGTCAAAAGAAGTCCAGTCATCAATAAGGTACAGCTTACCCATAAACTCTGCCTTATCCATATTGAACGCCGCAGCCAGAACGCTAACGTCATACTTTGCATTGAAATCAGCGTCCATGAAAATACATTGGTCAGCCTTTTTGGTGACAGTATGCACACCACTTTCGTTGAACTTGGTGGACATAAATTCAAGCTTATTGGATGCACCACGGAAAGCGATTGCGGCGTTGTCCATGTTGCTATAATCTACACCGAGAATAGCCATCTTGCCGTGTGCCGCAGCCTTGATAATGAGATACTTAAACAGCAAGAACTCGTCATACTCGGCTGCAACACTTACGGAATTTACAATTTTTGCAATCAAATCCTGAACGCCATCAGCATTGAGAAAAGCCATTCTCAAATCCTCGTCCTGAATGGTTACGGGATACTGCACACGCCAGTTCATGGAATGGAACGCAGAGCGAACGTCAGGCAGAGAACGCTTGAGTTCACGGCTTTCTGCCTTTTCCGCAGAAAACTCACGGGCTTTACAGATGTTAATGAAAACTTCCTCGACTGTCTCCCCAAACTCAAGATAACCCTTTTTCAACTCTGCATAAGCGTTGTTAAATGTCGCAGATTTAACACGAACCAGTGCAATTCTATTGACAAGTTCGGTCAAAAACTGGTTAGCCAGAGCGGGGTAGCCATAAAGCACTTCGCCTACCTTTGGAATGTCAATGTCCTTAGTCACTTCCGGAACTTGCGACTGATAGCTGGGACTAAGGTTCGCACGGATTGTGTTTAGAATGTCAATAGTCCGTGCATTTAGATTAGTTACTGCTACCTTTTTTGCCATAATTTAACCCTCCACATTAAAAAGTTTTTCATATGTCAACGGCTCATTGGTATCGCCGCCGTCATCATCGTCAGACGAACTTTCGCCAGACAAGAATCTATCTCTGTATTTTTTTCTCCATTCACGGTCATTCTTTTCATATTTTTGCTTCCAGTTTTCTTGTTCAGAAAGTGAATTAAACGTGTCAGATATGTCCGCTACAAATGAAATAGCACTGTCAGAAGTGTCATCCCCAATGCGCTCTTTAACGGCATTAAGAATTTCATCAATAGATTTAATGCTCATATGTTTCACCTACCCATATAAATAAAATTTCCATCTATGCTTTTTCTTTTTTATTGGTGTTGGTTTGCTGCTATCTGGATTGTAAATAAAGCCTTGAAATTTGTAACCTCTGGCAACTTGTGATTCTGTCATGTAGTTTAATGACTTTTGGTTTACGTCTACCCAAAAATAATTCGGGTCATCATAACCTCCGGGGTCACGGGAATAACCACTATTGCTTGTCTTTATGCTTCCGTCCGTTAAAATCTGTTCAACGATTGCAACATGACCAGCATAGCCGGGTCTTTCTAAGCAAAGGACAGCACCTAATTGTGGGACAGAGCCTACCTCATATCCAGTCACGTCCCTCCACCAGCTGCCGCCATCACTTGTTGGTAAATGCGGAATCTTACCATACGTTTCCCAAAATCTACCCCAAGCATAACAAGTACAGTTTGGCAAACCGTACCCGGCTGGATAAAATGGGTTTGTGTTGCTGTACCAGTATACGCTGTTTAACATCCCGTCTTTAGTCAGACGTGGTATATACTCACCCATTAGCTTCCACAATAAAAGCCGGGATACCAAAAGACTTTAGCTTATCTCTGTATTTTTCTGCGTTGGCTTTGGATATAAACGCGCCAACCTGCACACGATAAAGCTTGTTTTGCTTCTGTTCCTCAACGTATTTTACATTGTAGTATTCACAAATACCCTTACAAATGGCAACGGCAATTTCTTCTGTGTGATTGATAATCCACTTGGCAGTTTCTTTTACATCGTGAAATTCCGTTTCAATGTAAACGCATGGAGCATGAGTATACACAATTTCATACCACTCTGTATTAACATTGATAGATTCAGACGTCCCCGGCGTAATGGGTGCAAGCTGGTTGAAAACTTTAGTTGCAATACCCCACCCACTTCCAGCCTTATTCCACGCATAAATTCTTGTTCCTGTGATACTACCATTAAAGGCATTAGTGTGAATACACAGATGCAGGTCAGCCCCCCATTCATTGGATTCAGAAACCCTACTATACATAGTGTCATCTAAATTCTTTTTTACGTCAAACCCACATCTTTTCAACTCACGCTCAAGGCAACAGGCAATTTTCCCACACTGCTCTTTTTCAGTTGTGTTCCCGTATGCGTAAATATTGTTGCTCTGGTCAGACGGTGACAAATAAATCTTAGGCATTTTCGTCACCACCAAGCTTTGTAAGAATCTTTTGCATTACAATAGTGTTGTTGTTCAGTGCTTCACTCAGCTTGTTTACCTCTTCCTTGTGTTCCTCAGTCAGCTTTCTAATGTACCAGAAGCAAATCAAGCACACGGCAATCGGAAAGCCAACCTGTGTTACCAAATTCTGAATTTCAGTTGCACCCATAAATTTCATCCTCCATTTCTATTTGGGCTTTTCTATTATTTATTTTATCACAACACTTGACTTTTGTCAAGGTATATGGTATAATAAATTGAAAAAATTATAGGCGGTACACAAAATGACAACTGGAAAATATTATGACGGTACTAAGTTGCTGTCAATGAAAGACGCAAATGGAAATACCCCAGAAATATATATGTGTACGACAAATAGAACTGGTGGCAAAACTACATATTTTGCACGTCTACTTGTAAACAAGTTTAAGAACAAGCAGGGGAAGTTTTGCCTTATTTATAGGTATAATTATGAACTTGATGACTGCGCTCAGAAATTCTTTAAGGACATTAACGGCCTGTTCTTTCCGGATGACATAATGACAAGCAAGCGCAGAGCGTCAGGGATTTTTCATGAACTGTTCTTAAATGATTTGCCTTGCGGTTATGCCGTTTCCTTAAATAGTGCTGACCAATTAAAGAAATATAGTCACTTGTTTAACGATGTTGAAAGAATGTTCTTTGATGAATTTCAAAGCGAAAGCAATCACTACTGCACTGACGAAATAAAAAAGCTGCTTTCAATTCATACCAGTGTCGCACGGGGACACGGTGAACAAATTAGATATGTTCCTGTGTATATGTGTTCAAACCCTGTTTCCATAATTAACCCATATTATGTGGAAATGGGAATAAGTGATAGACTTAAAGAGACAACCAAGTTTCTAAAAGGAAACGGTTTTGTTCTTGAACAAGGATATATTGAATCTGCCAGCAAGGCACAGAAACTTTCTGGTTTTAATCAGGCGTTTGCAAACAATGAATATGTTGCATACTCAAGTGAATGCGTTTATCTGAATGATAATACGGCTTTCATTGATAAGCCACATGGTGCAGGCAGGTATCTTGCAACTATACGATACAAAGGCGTTGATTATGGGCTAAGAGAGTATGCTGAATCAGGCATTATATATTGTGACAATAGACCAGACAGTTCATTTAAGACTAAGCTGTCTGTCACAACAAACGACCATAGAATAAACTATGTAATGCTTAAAAGAAATGATTTTTTCCTATCAAATTTACGTTTCTATTTTGAACAAGGGTGCTTTAGATTCAAAGATTTAAGGTGCAAAGAAGCTATACTAAAAGCCCTATCTTATTAAGGTATCTGCCAGCACTTTCCCCACTGCAAACATGGGAAACCACGGATGGAATAAGCCGCCCATAGTTTTATCGGATAAGGTTGCCGCCTTGGGGAACTGCTGGGTACAGATATAAAAAGAGCCAGCCATATTATGGCTGGCTCTTTAACGCATTTCATAAAATGTGTCTTTAAGTAAAACTCCCCCTTGTATTCTTTTTGGTAACAGCTTCCCCGGTACGGTCAAGCCTGTGTCAAAATCTGTAATCTTTCGTTTCTTTAGTATAGTATGCTCTTTATCTTCATAAAGAAAATCTAATTGTTCATCGGTCATCCCATCTTCTTCCGATTTGTCATACCCTTCAACGCTTTTAATAAAAAGAGCCTTACAACGTTCTGGCATCCCTGCACACTTTACATTGTAATACGGGTGTTCAACCGGAATTAAATCCTCTGCGACAACGTGTTCTATATATGTTTTTTGACGAATAAAGAAACCAATGTCCCATGAACTTTCTTGCTTCCAGCAGCAAAAATTTTTAGGGTGAACTTTAATGCCCTTAAATTGCTCGGGTGACAAATCACAGTGAATTGAATCAGTATCAGCATAAATGAAACCCGGCTTGTCTACACCATAATAGTTGCATTGCGCTGCTCTAATTGTAAAATTTCTTGCATAACTTGTAATGGCTGCGCCAACTGCTATATACCCCGGCTGCTTATCATTCGCTAATTGTGTCCGAAAACCGATAGTTTTATCTTCTCTTACATAAGCCACTTTGAAATTTGATGCTGGTGAACTTGCCATTTTACCATACAAATTATTCAAAAAAAGTTTTGCTAATTCTCGTTTCGCTCCTTTGTTTTCCAATTTTATTTTTTTATATTTTTCTATGTATTCATCAAATATACCAATTCTTGCATCAAAATAGCACCCATCTAATATTTCAAAATCTACCAGTTCATAGTGCAATAATAAAAGCTTGAAGTCGGTTTCCGTAAGCGTCATAGTGATAGTGGCTTCTTGTAAGTTCCCATCGGTATCATAATATTGTGAATAATATTTTCCATCAGCCTTATTGAATCTATCTGACGTTTCCAGCATTTCCGTTGCTCTGTATGCTAAGTTGTTTTTGATTTGGATAAACGGGAGCATATTTTTTCTGATATAAAATCTTGTTTTTATGCGTATAAAATAATACTTACCGTCTATTAGTGCTTCATCAGGAATAATATTTCCACTCCAAAAAGTTGGTTCACCAACTGGATAACCGTTGCCTGATTCACTCGACATCATAGACGGGTACAATGAATTTACGTCTGCTGTTGTTCCGTTATTAAAGATTTTTCTTTCTTTTCCCTTGACTAAATAACACCAACCTCCCCTGTAAGCACCATGGATATAATCCCCGGCTGTTGCACACCCATACTTTTTATCAATCGGCATTTGATACAAGTCGGGGAACAGCCGTGAGTATGTTTTAGGCGTAATAATGCGTTTGTACTCTGCCAAACAGCAAGAGCCAATGGTTAAATTTTTGTGGCCTTCTGTAAACATTATTTCAAGAGCTTCCTTAACGACTAATACATCATTAGCAATATACTCCTGTTCTTTTTGCGTAATTTCACAACCAGCATACCGGAAACCCTTGTATTCCATGTCCAGTTTCTTGTGCTTTGTGCCAAAGGAATTTCCTATTTTCTTAACACTAAAAGGAAGCAGTTTTAAGCTGTCTCTAAACTCGATATATTTATCGCCAACTTTAACTACGATTTTATACCATTGACCCATGTCAGAAATGCTATAAGAAACTGTATTATTTCTCATTTCTTTACGCTCAAGAAATCTTACATCGGGATAAGATTCTGACCCATTATCTTTTACAATTTCAACCGCTTGGTCAAGTCCTAAATTTATTAAAAAATAAGACAGCCAGAAATTCCCATCAAACTTTAAGTTATGATAATAGCAAACAACATTAGATTTTAATGACTTAAAGAACTCAAATTGCCCCCCAATGCTATGGAAAATCTTCACGTCATCAGAAAACATTTCAACGCAAGCAGCCGCCCATACCTCTGTATTTTCTTGCCCTTTGTAAACTGTTGTCTCAAAATCGCCAACAAAATACTTAGCTTTCGGGTGCTTCATCGTCATATCCCTCAGATGCTTCCTGAATTTCTATTGCTTCTTGCATAGTCAATGCTTCATTTTTCAATATTCTGGCGAATGCTGCCATGGCAAAATTGATAGTGTTCTGGTCTGACGCATATAGGGCTTGGTTTACAATATCAATTATACGGTTCGCATTTGCTTGAAGCCTTTTAGCAACAGCCCTTCTTCCATCTCTTGCCAGTGCGCCAAAGAAAATGCGCTTTAGGATTTGGTAGTCACGATTTTTTCTGGCTGCCATATATTCGCCCCAATGACTATTGCCGTCATAATTGTCAATTATTTTTTCGACTTGTGTCAATACGTCATCAACATCGGTCGGCGGAATGCCAGCCACATTTCTTGTGCCGCTAAACCTCTTGCTATAAGCTGACCTTCTTTCTAATTTTCTACCTTCCAAACCAGAAATAATACCTTTTTCTGCCTTGTATGTCGCTTTACTGTACAGAAAATCTGGCTTGATACTTCTGATTAGTTCGATTTGTTTCTTTGTTACCCTCTTTGGCTTCTTTGGTATGACGAAATCGCTGAAATCAAAGCCACGTTTCGTGGCTTCCCGGATAAACCGCTTTATTCTTTTCTGTTCTTTATCCCACGCTATTTGATTAGGCGTTCTTCTCTGCTTCATATCATCAACTCCCCCTTCTATAAAAATAGCACGGGAGAAGTTTTCCTTCTCCCGTGCTGTTGCTCAATTACACAATGGAGCAGGTGATAAACTGCTTACCTTTGTAGTTTTTGCTATCCATGCGATAGACTTCCAGTTCGTAATCAGTTTCACCAGCCGCAGACATTTCATCCACGATTTCAGTCATAGCCGTGAAGAACGATTCACTCCCGGTGACGTACTTGTTCCCAGCAGTATCGACAACAATGTACTGCCGATAATCAGGGTCATCAAGCTTTTCATTATGAATTTCCAGAACTGCGTGGTAGTCATAGGCAATAACAATCGCTCCGCCCTGCGTTGCTTCATCAAGCTTGATTGCATTGGTAGTGTCCTTGATTTTGACACGCTCCTTTGCGGTCAAATCCTTGGTGCATTCAACAACTTTTACAGAGTATCCGGTCATTTTATTTTACCTCCCCTTAGTCAGCCATGTTGTCACTGTCATTGTTGCCAAGCAGAGGCAGCTTCTGAGAATTTGCAATGAAGTCGGTTTCAGACATTCCATAGCGAATTTCGTCCACACGGGAATAACTGACGGACACAGCCTTAACAGCGTCAGTGTCGATAACTTCGTGCGCCTTTTTCAGGATTGCTTCATCGTTCTTATAGGTTCTGGGCAGTTCCACCTCCTTCACGAACGGCTCTGCGGATTCAATGTTAAGACAAAGAACTCCGGCGATAGTGACCTTAAAGGTGCGGGTAATCATGGGTGTACGCATTTTGTTTGTCTCCTTTTTATTTTTATTTTCACGGCTGGCGGATTTGCACCACCCAAAGCTTTTGCCGTGGTATTCCGCTGCTGGGGGAGACAGCAGCGGATGATTATAACTATCTGGTTGAGATAGCCTAACCACTTTTTTATGATATCATATACCTGTCGGAATGTCAAGTGTTATTTTTTTAACAATGTGCGAATTTTCTGGAAGAATGTGAACGATGGTGCCGACTTCCAGCGTTGGTGCAATTATTCTTTGTCAAAGATGTAATAACATACCCAACAATATTTAGACGTGTCATAGCGTGGCTCGTAAACGCAGAATCCTGTGCCAAATTTACCCGAATATGTAGTACAAATTTTTGGTGCATGTGGTTTTCTGGAAACATAACCTTGCGCTGCGGCTCTGTGATGAAATATGGCTCCAGATTGTAGTACGGTGTCATATGACACTCTATTAGCGTATAATTTTGCGTTCATTTTTCATTCTCCGTGTAATTGTATTTTTGTGTGTTCTCCTACACTATCCCGTTAAACGGGATAGTGTCGATAATGGTAAGCATATCTTAGTAAAGAATGCCGTTCATGTATAACTGTGCAATGTTATTAAAGTCGGTTCTGGTTATAACATCCTGAAACCCAATCATCCAGCACACAACCTGCCATGGTGTTGTCATGTTGCAATTTTTGACGTGATATAACAACTCGCTATAAGTCATCTGTTTGTGTTCCATTTTTCATTCTCCTTGTAATCGTATTTTTGGTTGTTCTCCGACACTATCCCGTTAAATGGGATAGTAGCGTATAAGTTCGCATTTTCCATACCGCTGTGACATAACATTGCGGAATTTTGCAATGTGCGTTGCGCTTGTGGCTGTATAGCCATATTCACGCCGCAGAATGTCAATTAAAATTCCTTTCTTGATATGATACAGAGCCACAATGGTATTGTACGAACGCAATACTTCAAAATCATTCGTTCTGCAAGTTTCAGCAGTACATTTATTCAAGCGAACAAAATCACTATGCCACCGCTCAGCGTCTTGTGCTGCAAGCTTGGAATAAGCTACACACAAAGCATTGATTTTCATTTGTTCATTCCGTTTCATTTTTCGTTTCTCCTTGTAATTGTATTTTGGATTTCTACGACACGCCATTTTTCAGGCGTGTGTTGGTGTGTTTCGTCTTAATTTTCAAAGACTTTTCGTCACAACACGGTATCCCACATTTAATCCGTGCGCCAAGGCGGATTGAATACCGCCGGGAGATTTACCCAAATACAAGGAACAATATTCCATTATCAAGTTGCCCACTCTGCATTTCTCATGCGGGCTTGTGACCGCCATTGGCTGCATTAGGCGGGGGACTTTTATAACAATATCGCAATCCGCCCCAAACTCAGATTGCACCGGCGTCCCCCTCAAAACCGGTGCTAACCGATTAGAGGTTTTAGCGGGTATTCCACCCGCTCAGCAGTGGCAAGGTTGCCTGTTTAGTCAGGATTAGCCATGGGGCTGCCTTTAGCGTGGCTGTTTATTTAACGATACAGCAAAACGCTTTACGCACACAGATTTAACAAGGTGCGACATAGTGCGGGTTCAAGGGATTGCCCGCTTCGCCACATGGTACTGCCGTCTATGTTCGGGAGCATTTTCATTTGTGGGCTGCAAACGCTCTAACACACCCATACAGACTTGCCCTGTAATTGGCAGAGGTCACATTTCGGTTTAACGTGCGTGACAGTGACACGAATAAGCACGGTTGCCGTATCGGCTACGCCTTTATTATAGCAGATTATGCGGCACTTGTCAACCCCTTTTGTGTTGCCCCTGTCGCTGTCAGCCGGGTATCATCACACCGGGGTGGCTCTCGCCCCATCGGCTACGCCTTTATTATAGCAGATTATGCGGCACTTGTCAACCCCTTTTGTG
>ERZ773143.2190-NODE-2190-length-14850-cov-3.717337_pt1 | contig 14850 bp, 10 predicted proteins | sample MGYA00580852_ERZ773143 | MGnify/ENA primary metagenome ERZ773143 (study PRJEB29015, sample SAMEA2737853) | human gut metagenome | biome: human gut; feature: human-associated habitat; material: faeces | place: China | collected 2012 ... | reverse complement strand
TCGAGTTCGGCGAACTCCCCGTTCCGGTCGAAATATTTGCAGAAAAGCTCGACACAAACCTCCAAAATTTAAACTCCGACTACGAAGCCAAACGGTTTAAAAGTATCGCACTCGAATGCCTCGAAATCATTCCCGCCAAAACAGGGATATTTGACGCTTGGTTACGTGACCACAACAAACTCGGCGGACAGCACAAAATCCCCCGGCTATACAATCGACGCGACATCATAGAAGAAATACTCCGGTATAACCGGTAATCCTTAATATCCGGCTTCTCAATTAAACAGAAAAACAGGGCTGCCCGACCGAATTCACATAAGAGGAAATTCCCCGCCTCCCTTGCCGTGTCCCGTAGCACTGCGGGGCGTTTCCGTAGGGAAATATAGGGGGAGAAGGTTAAATACATCTTATCTCACCAACAAAAATCACATAATAAAAGAGTGTCTCAAAACTCCGTCTCTGCCGTGCCCCGTAGCATTACGGGGTGTTTTGCATAGCAAAATATAGGGGAGGTGTCCGCAAGGACGGAGGGGTTAAAAAATATCCGCAGTAAAGAAAACAGATTAAGGTAGAAGAATATACGAAAAGGAAACACAAAGACTTTTTCATAAAATAATATTAAAAGATTTATCTTTTTCTCCAACACACATAAGACAAAAATACAATGGATAACATTTTTTATAGTATACGCAACGGCAAGAATCCCAAATACAGCTATTATTTGAAATCCTATTTTCTACGGCTACTCCCTTTGAAAGCGATTTGTCGAAAAAGGCTGAATAAGATTCTCGCACAAGCCGATACCCGATACGATAAAAATTACATAAACGATCGGGTGAACTATTACAATCGGCTCGCCGAACCGGCAAAACTACCCGAAGGCTCTCCCCACCTGAACGAACTCAAATTGCAAAAGAAAGGGAAAGTCTACTACTTCGATTCATTCGAATACCTCCGGTACTTCCCCGAAAACCTGCAATGGAACTACTGTTTCGGCGATATCAATTTCATGCCCGATACCCCTTCCATTGTTAAGAGCAGGCCCATTCACAACCAATCGGCAAATGCCATACTATTGAATTTGAACAAAGTGAGACATTTCATCTTCGTCAAGGACAAAATACCGTTCGAAAAGAAAATGGACAAAGTCATTTTCCGAGGAAAAGTCAACGAAGGGAAAACCAAACGCATTGCCTTTTTAATAAATACTTCGGCAATCCCCTCTGCGACTTGGGCGACACCAGTCGCAACGGCAATCCCGCTTGGCGTACCGGTAAGAAAACCATCTCCGAACATCTGCGGTACAAATTTATCCTCGCCCTCGAAGGGAACGATGTCGCCAGCAACCTCAAATGGGTCATGTCCTCCAACTCCGTAGCCGTCATGCCCCGACCCGAATTCGAAACTTGGTTCATGGAGGGACGACTTATTCCCAACTACCACTATATCGAAATCAAACCCGATTTCTCGGACCTCGAAGAGCGTATCGCCTACTATACCGCCCACCCCGACGAAGCCATCGAAATATCCCGCCACGCCAACGAATACGTCAGCCAATTCTTCGACAAGAAACGAGAAAAACTCATTTCGCTTCTCGTCCTACAAAAATACTTCCGCAAGACCGGACAGTTGGAACAATGAAAGCCATGATTCACAAATGATAATCGGCACTTTTTGTATCTTTACATTCGATAGTTTAAACGACAATTACCCAAAAAATGGAAATAGAAAAATTACAATCCTTATCAGACGAAATTTTAGACGAACTGTTGATCGTATGGGAAAAGTCGGTACGCAGTTCCCATCATTTTTTAAAAGAAGAAGATACAGAATACTTCAAACCTTTAATAAGAAACCAATATTTCCCGGCTGTCAAACTGTTTGTAATACGCAATGAGAACGGGCGGATTGCCGCATTTATGGGATTAAGCGACGACATGCTGGAAATGTTGTTCGTACTGCCCGAAGAACAAGGACACGGTTACGGCAAAGCATTCGTGGATTATGCCATCGACAAATGCAATATCTACAAAGTAGATGTAAACGAAGATAACGAACAGGCTTACAAATTTTATTTGCACATGGGTTACGAGGTTATAGGACGAGATGAATTGGATCCTTCTGGCAAACCGTTCCCTATCCTGCATTTACAACAACCGTCAAGTCATTGAAAATAAATCCGCCACAGGGCTAAAATTCATGATTCTGTGGCTTTGAGGAATCAAAGCATACCACAAGCCTTTAAAAACCTCACGCTTAAAAATCTACGCTCAATAACTGTTATTCGTAGAAACGAATCTTTTCAAGCCGAACTAAAAAAGCCCCGATACTTCGTTCGGTATCGGGGCCACAATTTTTATCAAGATTTCAAGTTATTTTACTTCCGAACCGGGAGCGATTTCATCGGTCGCCGGGGAGATGACAATCAAACGCCCGTCGGCATCCTCGGCCGAAAGAATCATACCCTGCGACTCGATACCCTTCAATTTGCGAGGTTCGAGATTAGCCACGAAGCACACATTCTTACCCACCAAATCTTCGGGAGCATAATGCTTGGCGATACCCGATACGATCGTGCGACCGCCCAAACCATCGTCGATACGGAATTGCAGCAACTTGTCGGCTTTGGGCACTTTCTGACATTCCAGCACTTTACCCACCCGAATATCCAATTTCATGAAATCGTCGAAAGCGATATTCTCCCGTATCGGCGCAGCCTTGTGATTCTTCAATTCATTGGCTTTCTTCGTCTCCAACAACTTGTTCACCTGCGCCTCGATCACGCTGTTTTCTATCTTCTCGAACAGCAACTCGGCCTTACCCAACTCGGCTCCGGCAGGCAAAATATCGGTACGTCCCAGCATATTCCAGTCACAATGTCCCAAATGCAACATTCCCCGCAGCTTCTCGGCAGAGAAAGGTAGGAATGGTTCGAAAGCGATAGCCAGATTGGCCGTAATCTGCAACGAAAGGTTCAATATCGTCGCCACCCTGTCCATATCGGTTTTCGCCAGCTTCCACGGTTCGGTATCGGCAAGATACTTGTTCCCGATACGAGCCAGATTCATCGCCTCCTTCAAGGCATCGCGAAAACGGTAATGGTCGAGGTAATTCTCCACCTCGGCTTTCACATCGGCAAACTCCTTCAATGTTTCCCGGTCATAGTCGGTCAATTCACCCGCAGCCGGTACTTTCCCGTCGAAATATTTATGAGTCAGCACCAAAGCTCGATTCACGAAATTGCCGAGAATAGCCACCAATTCATTATTATTACGCGCTTGGAAATCTTTCCAAGTGAAATCGTTGTCTTTCGTCTCGGGAGCGTTGGCCGTGAGCACATAACGCAATACGTCCTGTTTGCCGGGGAACTCTTCGAGATACTCGTGTAACCATACCGCCCAGTTTCTCGAAGTGGAAATCTTGTCACCTTCCAAATTCAAGAACTCATTGGCCGGCACATTATCCGGCAAAATATAACTCCCCTCGGCTTTCAGCATCGCAGGGAAAACAATGCAGTGGAATACGATGTTGTCCTTGCCGATAAAGTGAACCATCTTCGTATCCTTGTCTTTCCAATACAGTTCCCATTTGTCGGGAAGCAACTCTTTGGTATTCGAGATATACCCGATAGGAGCATCGAACCACACATACAACACCTTACCTTCGGCGCCTTCCACCGGTACGGGAACCCCCCAATCGAGGTCACGGCTCACCGCGCGAGGTTGTAACCCCATGTCGAGCCACGATTTGCATTGTCCATACACATTCGGTTTCCATTCCTTATGCTCTTCCAAAATCCATTGGCGCAAGAACGGTTCCCACTTGTCGAGAGGCAGATACCAGTGCTTTGTCTCCCGCAAAACAGGCTGATTTCCCGTAATGGCCGATTTGGGATTAATCAAATCGGTCGCATTCAACGATGTGCCGCAAGCCTCGCATTGGTCGCCATAGGCATGTTCGTTGCCACAGTGCGGACAAGTCCCGGTAATATACCGGTCTGCGAGGAACTGGTTAGCCTCCTCGTCGTAATATTGCATCGAGGTTTTCTCGATAAATTCGCCTTTATCGTACAACTTCCGAAAGAAATCGGATGCCATTTCACTATGAATCTTGGAAGTCGTGCGAGAGTAAATATCGAAAGAGATTCCGAACTCCTCGAACGATTTTTTAATAATATTGTGATAACGGTCTACGATATCCTGCGGGGTCACTCCTTCGGCCTTCGCCTTAATCGTGATAGGCACGCCATGCTCGTCGCTACCGCCGATCATGATCACATCTTCGCCTTTCAACCGCAGATACCGGGTATAAATATCTGCCGGGACATATACTCCCGCCAAATGACCTATATGCACAGGGCCGTTAGCATAAGGCAAAGCGGTGGTAACCAATGTACGTTTGAAATTCTTCTCCATATATCGTATTATTTTCTATCGAATCACTTGGATTAAAGAGGCTCTGCACCGATCGAGACCGGTCTACCGCAACCTCTGGAATACAACTCATTTTTTTTCAGAGTGCAAAGATAGTGCAAGCCGAGAGTAGAAACAAATTTACTTGGTTATACCGAGGTGCAATCTATATTCGCATACTGCAAAGATACAAATTTCCCACCGAACGGAATGCCTCGAATTATATTTTTACGGTATAGACTCATGAAACTTGCCCACAAGACAACTTCTCGGGATAGTTTAAAGACCTATTCATTCAACCCCTCCGTCTCTACGTGCCACCTCCCCTATATTTTGCTGTGCAAAACACCCCGCAATGCTACGGAGCACGGCGAGGGAGGAGTTTAAAGATGTTCGAAATGCATTTTAGCCCTCTCCCCCTGTGTTGCCATAAGGGAATATAGGGGGAGTGTCCGCAGGACGAGGGGGTTAACCCTTACAGTCAAAAATTTTATGCCATCTTTTTCACGCCCTCTCCTCAGGAACTACCGTTTCTTCGGTCTCTTCCCTATATTGTTTACACAACTCCCCGCAATGCCACTGGACACGGCAGGGGAGAAGGACAAATACGATCCATCTCATTCGATAAATAATGAGATAGAAGGGCATTAAATCTCTTTTCCTGTGTTTTGCACAGCAAAATATAGGGGAGGTGGCACACAGTGACAGACAGAGGGGTTAAATGTAGGCAAAGAGGATTACAGATTTTAAACATACCGTCTACTCCCGTCCCGAAAAACGAGCGAAAGCGAACCGCACGGCAAACCACAAATGACGCAAGAACGTCGGTAAAGTCCCGTAATATCGGCACATAATCTCGTATCTCTCCTGCAACGAAGCCTTTCGGTTGGCGGTAGTGACCCCCTCATTCAAATAATCGATAAGCACCTCGTGCGTATGAGTTATCGTTCTCGCCATTTGCATGCACCGGATACACCAGTCGAAGTCGGCGGAGAAACTATACCGCAAATCATATTCCGGCGCAATCTCCCGGCGAACGATAAACGCCTGATGGCACACCAGCATCCCCATGCGAAAACTCTTCACCGATAACCTTTCGGGAGCCTGTAACCTCCGCATGGATATAAAACGTCTTTCCGAATCGACCAATGCCGTCTCTCCATAGACAATATCGGGGTCGTTTTTTTCGATGGAATCGGCGATTTTCTGCAATGTATCAGGCTCGTGAAACGCATCGCCGGCATTCAGAAAAACGAGATAACACCCTCGTGCTTTACGCAAACCCTTGTTCATGGCATCGTATAAACCCTTGTCGGGTTCGCTCGTCACCGACGAGACCGCTGCCGAGTGCTGCGCAATCGCAACCGTACCGTCGGTCGATGCACCGTCCACGATCAAATACTCATAGTCGGTAAACGTCTGTCGTTCCACACTTTTCAACGTAGCCGGCAAAGTCCCGGCAGCGTTAAACGTAATCGTAATAATCGAAAAAAGCGGCCGTCCCATTACAATCCGTTTTTCATGAACAATCCGATATCCGAGAAACTGTCCGCCTCTTTCCGAAGTTCGTCGAACGGACGTTCCCACCATCGCGAAGCCAACAGATAAGCAATCTGCTCATCGTCGAACCGTTTCCTGATTTCCCGGGCAGGTACACCGCCCACAATCGCATAAGGAGCCACATCGCTCACCACCACGGCTCCGGTAGCAATCACCGCCCCCGTACCGATTCGAATCCCCGACATCAACGACACGTTGTTCCCAATCCACACATCGGCTCCCACCTCTACGCTCACTCGTCGTTCCCGATCGAGATACCGGCAGTCCTCATACCGCTTTTCCCGGACAAACGAAAACCCCGGTTGCCCGTTGGGAGAGAAAAAAGCCGGGTGAGTAGATACGAAGGTGCGGGTCGGATGCTGTCCGTTGACGATACGGACATTCCGACCGATCGAACAAAACGCACCGACCTCTGCATCGGTGAAATTGCTCCCTCGGCAAATATAAGTGCCCCGGCCGATACGGGCGCCGGCCAACAAAACATTGTCCTGTATGGTATTATATCCGGCCAATCGGGTACGACCGTCGATATAAGCCTTGTACGAAACCCTCGAATGACGAGCCAGTCGATAATAAAACTGCATGAAAAACATAACGATACGACTGGCTAAACGAGTCAAATCCCTCATAATATCATCTCTTTTTACGATTGAATACACGAATCCACAGATTCTCGATGAATACTTTCAATTTATGCCTGTACGAATAATTATAACGATAGGTTCGAGAATATACTTTTCGGGCGAGTAAATTCTCTTTTACCGGAGAAATGGGAACTACCGCTATCGGATTCATCGACAAAGTCTGCGTGCAAAGCTGCATAGTATTGCAATGCGTTCCACTTCCGTCGAATCCCGCATTATCGACCAACGAACGGCCCGTGCCCAACATCAACTTGTCACGCAGAAACAGCGATGCATACCACCGTATGAACCACGAGTTATTCCGACCCTCGATTTGGTCGCGCAACATCTGGGTAAAGTGGAAACCTCCGTCCAAATCGAATTGCCTACACAAATCCCGTCGTTCGATTTCCCGCAACGATTTTCTACCGTCCGACTCGAAATATTGCCATGCACGGCTCCAAGTTCCCCACCCCCAACTGTTACACCAGCGTATCAAAAACGTATCGGGCAACTCTCCTTTATGGTCGAGCATGTGGCAAGTCACATGGCAAACCTCCTCCGTATCTTTATAAACTTCAAGTGCCTCGTTCATAAAACGCAGAAAATAAGGAGAAACAATCAAATCATCTTCCAAGACGATCACCCGGTCGTGCGTCTCCAAAACCGAAGTCACCCCCGCAATCACATTGGCTGCCAGCCCCTTGTTCTCCGGTCGCTCCACGACATTCAACCGTTTGAATTTCCACGGTTCGGCAATCACCCGACGCACGGCGGCCACCGCCTCTTCGCTGCCCGACTTCGCACCGTCGGCGAAAACATACAATTCGCTTTCCGCCGCCAGCTCGTTCCGCTCCAAATATTCCAGACAAGCGCGCGTATGTTCAGGACGATTATAAACGAATAAAACAATCGGGGCTAACTCCATATCGGTTTAATTTTTGAATGAACATTTTCCAAAAACACAGGCCTTCCCTGTTTGCAAAATCGCTTGATTTCTGCAATAGAAAGGTATCGACACAAAAGCCGGACACTTGTGCCTGTATAAAAACAAAATTCTTTGAATCTTCCCCGCAATAAAGCAAGCGCACCCGGTTTCAAAGGAGCTAATACCCCCCCCCACAGACACTTAGCCATTCCCGAATTTAAATCCGAAACAACCGACAAATAATAAACCCTGTCCAATTTCATTTGTGTCTCGCGGGTAATCGGTCGATTTTGTCGGTCATGACACCCCGAAGTCAACGGAGTGTATCCCACCCGATAACCATAGAATCGCATTCGGTGAATATAGTCCACATCTTCGCCGTAATGAAAAAACAACGGCGAAAAACCGCCCACCTTTTTCAACGCCGACACCGGGATAAACCAAAAAGCCGCATTAACGAAAGCTGCTCCGACGATATCCGATTTTTTCGATGAAACCGCCGATGCTCCCCCAACATACTTAGCGAACGAACCGTCGAGGTGCTCCCCTTTCCCGTCAAGATGCACCGGCGAAAGCACTCCGTAATCGGGATATTTTTCTGCCAACCCCACCAAAGTCCCCACCGTATTCGCCTCTATCCACGCATCCTGATTCACGAGAAACACATAATCGTAATTCTCCTCCAACGCCATTCTCATGCCGATGTTATTCGCTTGCCCGAATCCGAGATTTTTCCTACTCCGCACAAGACGAATCCATCGATACCTCTCGGCGATGATCGACACCGTCCGGTCGGTCGAAGCATTATCGATTACCACAAGGTCCGAGGGGTAATCCGAATCTCGAATACTACTCAGACATCGTTCGATCCACGGCTCGAAATTATACGAAACGATCACCGTCAAGACCCTCGGTCGAGCAACTGCTACCTCGTTCACGCTTCACCTCCTCTCTTCACACGACTCTTCAACATCGACAGCATCTCCTGCAACATCTCCAATTTCAACATGTATGCTCCGCCCAAATACAAAACGACATAAACGACCGGGACAAGACACAACCGCCACAAATCGCTCGGCAAAAGCAGATAAACACCGCACGAAAGTATCGCCGACGCCAACGCCAAGATAAAATACGGAAAAATATCTTTCACATACTCCCCGAAACCATATCCAAGAAAACGACGGGCAAAAAAGATCGAAGCCGCCAGAGACAACACCGAATAAGAAATCCACCACCCTATCAGCCACAAAATGCCCGAAGAATAAAACAAAGCGATACCTGCAAACAAATAAATCTTTTTCCCGATTTCCAGTTGTAAATTCAGCCGGGAATAGCCCAGACTATTGAACAAATCGAAAAACAAAATAATAAACGGAGAGCATATTCCCGAAAAACAAAGCAAGCGGAAATACGGCACGGACGAAACCCATTGCTCTTTCAACATGATCGATATGAGCGGATACGAAACGACGACCATCAACAGCATGATAGGAAAAATGAAAAACGCAATGGCCCGTACATTCTTCCGGCAAATCCGTTTCAACCGTTGCAAATCGTCTTGCACCTTCGAGAAAACAGGGAAAGCGACCGAACGGAATATATTGCTGATAAGCGAAGAAGCTATATCCTGATACTTGTCGGCCTGAGTATAGTAGCCGGTCTGCGTCATGCCATAAAACTTACCGATGATAATGGGATATATCTTGTTAAACACATTGTTGATAATACCCGAAACGACCAAGTTGGAACTATATCCGAAAAACTCACGCAACGAAGCCATGCGAAATATCCATCGGGGACGCCAGTCGTTAAACACCCAGAAAAAAACAGCCCTGAAAAACGAGAGACCGAGCGTCTGAGCCACCAACGACCAGACTCCCATACCGCCGTAAGCCATCGCAATGGCGACGACCGAAGCGATACCCAACGACCACAAATTGACACGAGCGCTCACAGAGAGCTTGAAATGCTTCAACAACAAAGTCTGCTGTATAAGGGAAAGTGCATTCAACGGAATCACGAGAAACAAAATCCGGCAGATATATATCAAATCAGGGACTTTAAAAAACACCGCTATATAAGGTGCTGCCGCATACAACAATCCATACAGCACGCAACTGATTGCCACATTCACATAAAACACCGTGCTGTAATCGGCCTGAGTAGCCTCCTTTTTCCGAATCAAAGCCGAAGAGAAACCGCTGTCGATCAATATCCCCGACAAGGCGATAAATATCGTGAGAACCCCCACCTTGCCATAATCCTCAGGAGAAAGTTGACGAGCGAGAATAATACCGGCGACAAGATAGAACAACTGCTGTCCCAACTTGTCGGCCGTGCTCCACACGAGCGCCTTCGTCGTCTTTCTCTTCAAATTCTCCTCCATCAGCTAAATGAAAGTCGATAACCTTCTGCTCCACAAAGATAGTGAAAGGTGAGTGCAGAGACAAACGGAAACCTTGTTTCCGATTTGACTATGCCGAACCGCAGCCTATCTTCGTACTCACAAAGATAGCGAAAGGTGAGAGCAGAGGCCCGATTTGACTATGCCGAACTGCAATCCTATCTTCGCATGTACAAAGATAATGAAAGTCGAAAGCAAAAAACTCGATCGAGCTTATCTTTTTGTGAACAAGATAAGCTCTGCGGGACTAGTCTCGCATTTTTCGGAGCGAAAAAGCACTCATATATTTTCTCTTTTCGTAATTTCGCATCCGAAAACAGTTGTGTCAAACAATTTTAAAGGCTATTTTCAGTTATTATAAATATCCGGACTTCGGTGTGTACCCCCCGAAAAGTCTGGAAAAGAGAGTATGCAGATTGTAAGAATCGTTATTCTAACCCTGTGTTGTTTGGTCTTTGCCACAGCAAAGGCTCAAATCGATACGCAGTTCAGCCAATACTGGGCTCTGCCCGGCTACTACAATCCGGCAGCTGCGGGAAGTTCCGACAAACTCAACATACTCACTTCCACCCGGCAACAATGGATAGGTATGCCGGGAGCCCCTCAAACCTATTTCGTGACAGGCGACATGCCTTTCAAATTCTTGAAACAGAACCACGGAGTAGGACTGGTCGTCACTTCCGAAACCGAAGGGCTATACTCCCATCTGATTTTAGGAGCGCAATATGCCTTCAAAATCAAATTATGGAAAGGAGTACTCAGCCTCGGCATACAACTGGGAATGCTCGACGAACGTTTCGACGGCACACAAGTCAGCATACCCACGAGCGATTACCATCAAGCCACCGACGACGGAATCCCCACTACCGAGTTGCAAGGCATGTCGTTCGATATGTCTTTCGGGGCATGGTACACCCACCCGTGGTTCTATGCGGGAATTTCGGTCTCACACCTCAACGAGCCATCGATTACCTTTGAAGACAAATACGAAACATACATCGGCAGATCCTATTATTTTATCGCCGGGAGCAATATTCCCATTAAAAACACGTTATATGAAGTGCAGCCCTCCATGATGGTGAAAAGCAACCTCAACATCACGCAGTACGAGTTATCCTGTCGTGTAAAATACAACAAACTGTTCTGGGGAGGCCTTTCATATCGCTGGAAAGACGCATGTATATTTATGATAGGTGCGGAATATAAAAACTTTATAGCGGGATATGCCTACGACTACCCGGTATCGGCCATTGTAAAAGCCAGTAGCGGAAGCCACGAAGTATTTCTCGGATACAGTTTGAAACTCGACCTGTCCGATAAAAATAAAAATAAACACAAAAGCATACGCATAATGTAGCCTATGAAAAAGATAATCGTGTATATCACCCTTGCCATTCTCGTCGCAGCATGCGCACCTTCGTCGCGCCATAGCGGTGAAGTTACAGGTGTCGGAGGTACGGCATGGAATGAGCCTACACCCTACGGTATGGTTCTCATTTCTCGTGGATCCTATAAAATGGGACCGGCCGAGAAGGACAGTATTTGGGGAACACAACAAGAACCGAGGGCTGTCTCTATCGATGCCTTCTGGATGGACGAAACGGAAATCACCAACTCAAAATACAAACAATTTGTATTCTGGGTACGCGACTCTATCATTCGGGAACGCCTCGCCGATCCCGCCTATGGAGGTAACGAAGTGTTCAAAATCGAAGAAGACCGAGAGGGAAACCCCATCAAGCCTCGGTTGAATTGGGATAAAGCCATTCCGTGGAGAAATCCCAATGAAGACGAAGCGCGAGCCATCGAAAGCGTGTACAGAATTAACCCCATTACGGGAGAACGCCAACTCGATGCCACCCAAATGAACTACCGCTACGAGATCTTCGACCACACCGAGGCATCCAAACGGAAGAATCGTCTCGACCCGGCACGCCGTGACCTCAACACCGACCATACCCCCGACTACGATGAAATCGTAATGATATCCAAAGATACCGCATATATCGACGAAGACGGGCGTATCATTCGCGAGACCATCACACGGCCGTTAGGCAGCGAGTTTGACTTCCTCAATACCTACATCGTCAATATCTACCCCGATACCACCGTATGGGTAAACGATTTCGAGAATGCCTACAACGAGCCATACGTGAGACTCTATTTCTCCCATGCCGGCTATAACGACTATCCGGTCGTAGGAGTTTCGTGGGAACAAGCAAACGCATTCTGCGCTTGGCGCACCGCGCTCTTGAAAGGTTCGGTGGGACGTAACGCCGTTGTTATCGAACCTTACAGACTTCCCACCGAAGCCGAATGGGAATATGCGGCAAGAGCCGGGAAAAACGAAAATAAATTCCCGTGGACGGGTAATCTGCCTATGGCCGAAAAAGGGTGTTTCTATGCCAACTTCAAACCCGATGACGGGAATTACGTGAAAGACGGAAACCTCATCACATCGCCAGTAGGCTCCTATTCCCCGAACGAGTTCGGATTATACGACATGGCCGGTAACGTATCGGAATGGACTTCGACAGCCTATACCGAAGCCGTATCGCAAAACACCAGCGACCTTAACCCCGAATACAAATATAATGCGGCCAAAGAAGACCCCTACCGCATGAAACGCAAAGTAGTCCGGGGCGGTTCGTGGAAAGACGTTTCCAACTTCATTCGTTCCGATATCCGCATGTGGGAATACCAAAACGAACAACGATCCTATATCGGATTCCGTTGCGTTCGCTCTCAAATCGGATTCGCAAAAGCAAAAAGATAATATCAAAACCCGATAAAACCAATCATCAAGGATCATGGGAAAATACAAAAGATATAAAAACAGTATTGAAAAGTTCTTATCCAGCGATAAAGGACAACGATTTTTCAATTTCGCATACAGTATAGGTGCTGCGATTGTAATCTGGGGTGCTCTGTTCAAAATCCTGCACCTCCCCGGAGGCAGTCTCTTGCTTTCTATCGGTATGGGAACAGAAGTGCTCATGTTCATTCTATCCGCCTTCGACACTCCCCCGAAAACGTATCATTGGGAAGAAGTTTTTCCCGTACTAAATAGTAAAAACCCCGAAGACCGGCCCGAATTTTCAGGAGGGAAAGGAACCGTCATTATCGGTGGAAACGGCAAAGGCGGAGGTAGTAACGGAGGGAACTATTCCGATATCACCCCGTCCGATGCCAAAAGAGCTGTGGGAATACCCGAAGGCCTCAATTTAAGCGACGCCGACACGCAAAGCCTCACCGATAGTATTCAAAAAATGTCGGCTGCCGCCGATCAACTCTCGCGTATGGCAGAACTGACAGACGCAACCCAACAATACCTCACCCAACTCTCCGGTATAGCTGAACAAATGGAACAATTAAGAAGTGCGACCGAGAGCCTCACCGCCGTATCGAACACCCTCTTGCAATCCTACCGCAACATCACGGAAAACTCCGAAGGAATATCCGACACCTCGCAAGGATATGTTTCGGGTATGGAAACGCTCAACCGTAACATCAGTGGTTTGAATACCATCTATGAGATACAGTTGAAGAGCATCAGTTCGCAACTCGATAATATAGACCGTGTAAACAACGGGCTGAAAAACATTCGCGACATGTACGAACGCTCCGCTTCCGATAGCTCCCGTTATTGCGAAGCAACCGAAAAAATGACACAATATATACAGCAACTCAATTCGGTTTACGAAAAGATGATCACGGCAATGACCATCAACATGTACAGACCCATGGGAGGAGCTCCCGTGGAAATGCCCGAAAAACCGAAAGACGACACCGAACAAAAATAACACATGGCATCGAATAACAACAGACTTACACCCCGGCAGAAGATGATAAACCTCATGTATATCGTCCTCACTGCCATGCTGGCCCTCAACGTGTCGTCCGATGTGCTCAACGGATTCAAGCAAGTTGAAGACGGATTGGAAAGGTCTACTTCGAATGCTTCGCTGCAAAACGATGTCCTCTACCAAAAACTGGCCGACTTCAATAGTCAGAATCCCGAAAAAGGAGGACCGTGGTACAAAAAATCGCTGGAAGTAAAAAAACAGACCGCCCTCTTGTACGACTACATCGACTCCCTGAAAAACGTAATCGTCAAGAAAGCCGACGGTAAAGACGGTGATGTAAATAATATCGAACATCAGGACGACCTCGAAGCAGCGTCATACATCATGTTGTCCCCCGCCCAGAAGCAAGGAATGAAATTGAGAAAGGGAATAGACGACTACCGCAATCTCATCGGCAGTCTCATGACCGACTCCATCAAAAGAGCAGCGATCGAAAACTACCTTTCGACCACCATTCACTCGGGCAACAGAACCCAAGCTCCCTCCATGTGGGAAACGACGCTGTTCGAAAATATGCCGGTAATCGCCGCCGTAACCATTCTGACGAAAATACAGAGCGACGTGCGGTATGCCGAAAGCGAAGCGCTGCACACCCTTATCAATAACATCGACGAAGGAGACGTACGTGTCAACCAGCTGAACGCGTTCGTTATTCCCAATTCGAAAAACATTATGAGAGGCGGGAAATATAGTGCCAACATCGTTCTGGCAGCCATCGATACGACCCAGCGACCGGCCATATACATCAACGGGAAACAACTCCCTCCCGAGAACAACGGTTTATATGAATTCGTCTGTGGAAGCACCGGCATATTCAATTTTCAAGGCTATCTCGAAGTTCCGCGCGGCGACGGCTCCATGACCCGTCACAAATTCTCTTCGTCCTACACCGTGGTAGAGCCGAGTGCGACCATATCGGCGACCTTGATGAACGTTCTGTATGCAGGTATCGGTAACCCCATCAGCATATCGGTTCCCGGCATCCCCAATCACGCCATTCAAGCTACGATGACGAACGGCACTCTCACCCGTCAAGGAGACAACTGGATAGCCA
>ERZ773143.2177-NODE-2177-length-14896-cov-2.780810_pt1 | contig 14896 bp, 8 predicted proteins | sample MGYA00580852_ERZ773143 | MGnify/ENA primary metagenome ERZ773143 (study PRJEB29015, sample SAMEA2737853) | human gut metagenome | biome: human gut; feature: human-associated habitat; material: faeces | place: China | collected 2012 ... | reverse complement strand
TTGGCCTCACGGCCTATTTAAAAAACACGTTTATTGTATAAGTAAACAATTAAAGCCCCGTATAAGTATGCGGAGTAATTGCTCTTAACTCTTTTTTAATATCTTCGTTTACATTCAGTTCTTCGATAAACTCTTTGATAGAATTTTCCGTAATCGCCTGATTTGTCCGCGTCAAAGCTTTCAACGCTTCATACGGATGCGGATAAGCCTCACGGCGCAGGATTGTCTGGATAGCCTCAGCTACTACGCTCCAGCAGTTATCCAAATCACGGTAAATAGCCGGTTCATTCAATAATAGTTTGCGTAGTCCTTTCAAAGAACTCTGAATTGCAATCACAATATGTCCGAAAGGTACGCCTACATTACGCAGAACGGTAGAGTCGGTCAAATCACGCTGCAAACGGGAAACCGGAAGCTTCACAGCCAAATGTTCCAGAATGGAAGTGGCGATCCCCAAGTTTCCTTCCGCATTTTCGAAGTCAATCGGGTTCACTTTGTGCGGCATTGCGCTCGAACCGACTTCTCCGGCTTTTATCTTCTGTTTGAAATACTCCATAGAGATATATTGCCAGAAGTCCCGGTTCATATCTACCATTATAGTATTGATACGCTTCATTGCATCAAAAACAGCAGAGAGGTTATCATAGTTTGAAATCTGAGTCGTATATTCTTCACGTTCCAGTCCCAGTTTTTCTGCAACGAAACGATTACCGAACTGTTTCCAGTCATACTGAGGATATGCCACATGATGTGCATTGTAATTGCCGGTAGCACCGCCAAACTTAGCGGTAATCGGGCAAGCCTTCAACATAGCCAGCTGACGTTCCAAGCGGTAAACGAATACCATTACTTCTTTACCTAAACGGGTAGGAGAAGCCGGTTGTCCATGAGTTTTGGCCAGCATCGGCACTTCTTTCCATTCTTCGGCCAGCTCTTCGAGTTTGGCGATCAGTTCGTCGATGACAGGATAATAGACATCGTGAACGGCATCCCGGAACGAACAGGGAACCGCTGTATTGTTGATATCCTGTGAAGTCAGGCCGAAATGGATGAATTCTTTGTATGGTTGCAGATTTAAAGCATCGAATTTTTCTTTGATAAAGTATTCGACAGCTTTCACGTCGTGATTGGTGACTTTCTCGATGTCTTTGATCCGCTGGGCATCTTCGACGGTGAAATTGAGGTATATTTCCCGTAATTGCTCGAAAGTCTGGTGATTGAAACCGGCCAATTGGGGAAGAGGTATTTCGCATAAGGCAATAAAATATTCCACCTCCACCGTTACCCGGTAACGGATTAAAGCACTTTCAGAAAAATAATTGGACAAATTTTCGACTTTATCTCTGTATCTCCCGTCGATCGGGGATATTGCTGTTAATGGTTGCATAGTATATAACAAGTGAATATTAGATTTATGTTCTACGAATTTGGTTCAATCAGACAATCTGCACTATTTTTGCTCACAAAAATAGAAAAAATAGCCGGAAAATCTGCTTTTTCCTCCTTACATTTGTCTTCAATTTAAATTGAGTTTGATAAAATGGGATTCTTTACAGGGATACAGCTTTATGGAAAAGCATTCGGAATTTTGTTCAGCCGGAAATTCTGGTGGTTTTTACTTTTTCCGGTCATTATTTTATTGCTATTGTTCATTGGGGGAAATATCCTGATTTCTTTAGCGGGAGATAGCCTGTACGGCTTGATCGAGGCTAAGCTTACTGCCTGGGTGGGGGGCATCTCCTGGCTGCAATGGGTGACGACCACGACAAGCGTGCTGATTAAGATTGTATTGCGGATTCTGTATTTCTTCCTTTTCGTTGCTTTCGGCGGATATATTGTGCTTGTCGTTATGTCGCCGGTATATTCCTGGCTGTCCGAACGGACGGAAGCTCATCTTACCGGAAGGGAATTTCCCTTTAGTTTCAGGCAGTTTGCCTGGGAGATTTTTCGGGGAATTCTGATCGCCCTGAGAAATATGATTTTTCAGTTAGGTATTTCTTTTGTATTATTTCTTTGCTCATTTATTCCGCTTGTGGGGGTAATCGCTCCTTTTGCCATCTTCTTTACCTCGGCTTATTTTTACGGTTTTGCCTTTATCGATTATGCTATCGAGAGAAAGCGTTTTAATGTCAGACAGAGCGTCCGTTATGTGAATAAAAATATCGGTTTGGTGACAGGAATAGGTACTGTATTCGCTTTGGCTCTTATGATTCCGGCCCTAAGCCTGGCCGCTTGTTGTTTTGTGTCATTATTGTCGGTAATTGCCGGTACTATTGCAGTAGAAAGGATGAACGATAAATCTGTTAAATAAAGCAATCGCTATTTTCCAACCCATCTGCATCGGATTTGCTGTTCGATTTCTTCTTTGGAGAGGGGTGTGCGGATTTCTGTACGGAAGGGGTGACCCGGGAGCAGATCTTTATAGTTGTCTGTAAAAACCGCTTTTACTCCGGGGAGGTAAAACATGACATCACAGGCCAGACGGTCGGTGGTGGCTGTCAGGTATTTTTTGCCTTGCTCTTCGGATATTTGAATCTGAATATCGGGTTGTCTGAGCAGTAACTCTTTCGGTAGAGCAAAATATACATTTTGGCGGTCTACGATTTTTTTGCCTTGCCGGATGGTGATGACGGCCATGGTTTCCCGGTGTGAATTGTCTTGCAGCAAACCGGCGATTGACGATGCTGCGATTGGGGCGGCTTCGTTGGCTTTGATTTTATATTTGCCTTGCCGGGTTTGATGCAGTTTTCCGTCGAATCCTTTTATCTCTAAGGTATAGGTTCCTGCGAGAGGAGTTGGCAGATCGTTTACCACCCAGAGTTTCAGACTGTCTGCCGTTAACTGGGGAGCTAATATCACCGGCTTGCAGGCTTCCCGTAGCGCATACTGGGCCGCTTTCCAGTTGTGGTAATAATCGGTTGTCGACCAGCTGGCTACCGGCCAGCAATCGTTCAGCTGCCAAACCAGCGATCCCATACAATAGGGCATATGCCGCCGATGTGTTTCCATGGCTATTCGCATGGCCCGGGCTTGCAATACCTGGCTCATGTATAGCATTTGCCCGAAATCTTCCGGTACCTGATAATACCAGCCCATGTATTCCCGGATGCGCAGGTTGCCGATTCCACTGCGTTGATGAGCCGACATGATCTCCGATTCGATGTCGTAATCTTCCGGTAAAGTGTATTGCCGGACGGTTTCAAATTCAGGGAAGGATTGGAAACCGTGTTCACTGATGAAACGGCCGATGTTTTTTTCGTATTCTTCAAACTTGTGTTTTTCGTGCCATACCCCCCAGTAGTGGTTATCCCCCCGGTTGGCAGGGCGGATTTCATGGTCTCCGATTTCCGGTCCCGACATCGGTGAAGAAGGCCAGTAATCGTCTCCATCGGTATATTTTTCAATCACTTCGGGCAGGAGCCGATGGAAGACATCGGTGTAGGCCTTGAAAATCCGTTCTTGTTGTTGCTGGGTATACTCTCTTTTCCATCCCCAACCTCTCCAGGCTGCATCTATTTCGTTGTTACCACACCACAGGGCTATACAGGGATGATTTCTTAGCCGGATAACGTTATCGACGGCTTCTTGTTTTACATTTTCCAGAAATTCAGGATTGCCGGGATACATGGCACAGGCAAACATAAAATCCTGCCAGACCATGATGCCGTGGCGATCACAGAGTTCATAGAAATAATCGTCTTCATAAATACCTCCACCCCAGATCCGGATCATATTCATATTGGCATTCGCGGCATCCGTCACCATTTTTTCGTAATCCGAACGACTGATTCTGGGGAGAAAAACATCGTTGGGAATGGCATTGACTCCTTTGGCAAAAACAGGGATTCCGTTCAATTCAAAGTAGAAAGTTTCTCCCTGGGTATCTTGCCGGCGTACTAATTTCAGAGAACGCAGACCGGTGGTTACTTCGCGGCTGGCAACTACTTTTCCGTCTTTTTTCAAATCGATCCGGAATGAATAGAGGTTGGCTTTTCCTAAACCGTTACTCCACCATAATCTGGGTTTTTTAATGGTAAACGGGAGGGTTAACCGGTTTTCTCCCGGTTGGGTTTCCACCTCGCTTTTCGCCAATATCCGGGAATCACATTTTACTTCTGCGATCAGTTTTTCGTGATGTTCCGTCGTCAAACGGACAGATGCTTTCAAATCGGCTTGTACGGGAGTGACTTGCGGCTGTTCGATAAAAACCTGTTCGATATTCAGGTCATCCCAGCCTTCCAGGAAAATCGGCCGCCAGATACCCGAAGTGACTAACCGCGGGCCCCAGTCCCAACCGAAATGATAAGGGGCTTTCCGGCTGAAAACGCTCACCCGGTTAGGGCCCATTCCTCCGTTTTCGCTTTGGTCGTTGGAAGCCGGCAAGGGTAATCCGTATTTTTCCATTTCTTCCATACTTTGCCGGATGGGAGAACGAAAGCGAAGATGCAGTATATTTTCTTTACCGGAAAGCAGGCCGGAGACATCTGCTTTCCAGGTCCTGAACATATTGTTGGTAGATAGAAGAGGCTGACCGTTCAGGGTGATGTCGCACCAGGTGTCTAATCCCTGAAATACGAGTTGTTTGTGTTTTTGCCCGGCCAATTGTTCGTCCACCTGAAAACGAAGTTCGTATTCCCAGTCGGCTTTATCGATCCATTGGATGTGTTTTTCATTGTCGCGATAGAACGGATCTTCGATGATCCCATTGTTTATCAGATCGGTATGTACTGTCCCGGGTACTTCGGCCGGTAACCATTTACCGATATGGTATTGCCTGAATTGCCAGTTATTTCCTAGCTCTTGCCGTATGGGAGGGGTAGAGGCAAAACTCATCGAATAGAGTGAAAAAACGACTAAGGTAATTACAAATTTGCTCATAACCGGGATTGAAATAATGAAACGTTACAAATATATGCAAAGGCAGGAGTAAAAACAACAAATTTGTTTGATTGATTTTGCCGGGCTGCATCTTATATTTATAAAAGAAAATTTGATGGAAGGAGTTGGATAAGATAAAAAAGCTTATATTTGTTTACCTATTACAAAATACCGATGATGCTTATGTCAGGGATATATACGTTCAGGAAGCTTGTTTTGCTTGTGCTGGGGATTTGCTGGTTGAACACGCTTGGGGCTGCCGAACCCGAAAAAGTCGTTTATAAAGTGGATATTAAAGACGAGATCGGTCCGGAAGTGTGGCGTCTGGCCCGAAAATCTTTCGACCTGGCCTGGCAGGAAAAGGCGGATTATATTTTGATTCATATGAATACTTACGGTGGGATGGTCGTGTATGCCGATTCTTTGCGTAGTATGATTCTGAACTCACGGAAACCGGTATGGGTATTTATCGATAATAATGCTGCCTCTGCCGGGGCATTGATTTCTATTGCCTGCGACAAAATCTATATGCGCGAGGGGGCGAATATCGGGGCGGCTACGGTCGTGAATCAAACGGGTGAGGCGATGCCCGATAAATATCAGTCCTATATGCGCTCGATGATTCGTTCTACGGCAGAAGCTCAGGGCAGGGATACGTTGGTTCAGGGCAGGGATACGGTTTATCGTTGGAAGCGGAATCCGCATATCGCCGAAGCCATGGTGGATCAGTCTATTTATATCCAGGGTATTACCGATAGCGGACGGGTAGTGACTTTCACTGCCCGGGAAGCCATGAAATACGGTTTTTGTGACGGAATGGCAGAAAGTGTGGAGGAAGTATTGAAAAAAGAACAGGTTGAAAACTATACGATCCGGAGCTATCATCCTACCGTCACCGATCGGATTATCGGTTTTCTGATCAATCCCGTGATACAGGGATTGTTGATTATGGTCATTGTCGGTGGTATCTATTTCGAATTGCAGACCCCGGGGATCGGTTTTCCTTTGGCTGCCGCCCTGACGGCTTGCCTGCTCTATTTCGCTCCCTTGTATCTCGAAGGGTTTGCCGGGTACTGGGAGATCATTGCTTTTGTCGTGGGAGTCGTCTTGTTGCTTCTGGAAATTTTTGTGATTCCGGGCTTCGGTGTAGCAGGTATTTCCGGAATTGTATTGATTATAGTGGCCTTGGTTTTTGCAGGGATAGATCATTTCTCTTTCCGTTTCCTGGGTGATTTTGTACGTCCGTTGGTGCGTTCCCTGTTTCTGGTGGTGAGTGCTTCTTTGGTATCCTTGTTGATGAGCATGTGGTTGGGGGCTAAATTATTCGGGAGCCGTCGTTGGGCTTTTGCCTTGCATGCTGAACAAAAACCGGAAGACGGTTATGTAGGAGTAGATTTGTCGGTACGGGAAGAAATCGGCAAACAGGGGATCGCGGTGACAGATTTGCGGCCTGCCGGGAAAGTGGAAGTAGGCGGAGAAGTGTATGATGCCGTCTCTTTGTTGGGAGATTATATCGAAAAAGGAAATCGGGTGATGATAAAAAAGTATCAGGCAGGACAGGTATATGTCGTGAAGTGTGAAAAATGAAGATTGTAATTAAGTAGGATGGGAGTTACTGATTTACAAGTGTTGCAGGCTTTTAAAAAAGGACAATTGGAATTGTTTTACCGTAGAATTTATCCGGGATTATTGTTGTATGCTGTAAAAAATGCAGGTGACCGGCATGATTTTCTGGCAGAAGATTGCGTACAAAATGCTATTTTTAATGCCTGGAAAAGAAGAGACTCTTTTGATTCTATCTATACATTGAAATCTTTTTTATACACTTCTGTAAAAAATGAGATCATCAGCCTTTACCGGAAAGGAAAAGCACAGGAACGATATTCTTCCCAGCTGGAAAATGAAGCATTTTTTGCCAATACGGTTATCGACCAGGAGACACAGTTGTTGTTGTTCAATGCTATTCACAGCTTGCCGGATAGGGAACGTCAGATTTTTGAATTAAGTTTTATTGAAGGTTTGAAAAATATTGAAATTGCCGAACAATTGGGCGTTTCGGATAGTACGGTTAAAAAGGCGAAAGCCAAAGCGCTCGAAATTTTACGGGAAAAATTGGATCCCCGGTTATTTCTTTTTTTCTTCCTGGGATAATAAAGAGGACCGATGGATAATAAACGAATTTACGATAATTATGCTTTTATAAGCTATAAGCGTGAAGATGAAAAATGGGCGGAATGGCTTCAACGTAAACTGGAAGGGTATAAATTACCTACAATACTAAAGAAGACAAATCCGTCATTGCCCAGGCATTTACGTCCAATCTTCCGGGACAAGACAGATTTGGGGGGTGGTATATTAAGCGATGAACTTGAAAAACAATTACAAAATTCTGAATTCCTTATTGTTATCTGTTCGCCTCATGCCTCACGATCGGAATGGGTGAACAAAGAAATTCAGGTATTTATCGACGAAGGACGTTTGGGAAATATCATCCCGTTTATTGTTGAAGGACTTCCTCATGCCGGTTCTGCTGTAGAGGAATGTTTCCCCCAGGCGTTGAAGAATATACCCAAGGATAAGGAGTTGCTGGGGATCGATGTACAGGAGATCGGTAAAGAACGGGCTTTTATTAAAGTTATAGCCCGGATGTTGTCGCTTCGCTTCGATAGTTTGTGGCAGAGATGGCAGCGGGAGAAAAGGTTACGTCGTAGTTATGTCGTTACGATGCTGGCTTTTTTGCTGATTATCTTTTATTTTTTTGCTATTCCTTCAAGGGTAGAGCTCACCGTGAAAGATTTATCTCACCGATTGCCGTTGCCTTCCTGTGCAAAAATTATTTTCAACGGTACAGAACAGAATATCGGTTCTTTGGATACGGTTTTAATCCTGGATAATATCCGGCCGTATTATAAAGGACGGCCGTATATGTTGGAATTTAATGCCGGTTATTACGATACTTTACGTTTTCAGGGACATTTTTCCTGGGGAATGACGACCTATGTGACATTGGAGTTGAAACGTGACAGTACGTTCGGTGTCTATCAGGGAATAGTTTACGATGAACAAGAGGGGGTGCCTGTCCAGGATGCCGTTGTTACTGTCGATAATCGGACAACCAGGACCGATGTCCGTGGGATTTTTAAAATAGTTTTTCCCTTACAGGAACAGACTTTGTCCAAGTCTGTCCGAATAGAGAAAGAAGGCTATCTTCCCCGTTTACGGGTCGACGAGTGTCCTGATGCCAAAAACCTTACTCCTTATCCCATGCGGAAAAATACATAGGACCGGCGGGTGGGCTTGAGTTAAAAGAATTGTTCCAGCGTACTGATCGGGTTAAAATTAAATGAAAAGAACGATTATGATGAAGTATCAGTCAATAACCATACTGTTTGTTCTGCTTTTTTTATTCCGGATAGCACAATCGCAATGTATAGAGACCGGATATGTCAAAGAATATAATGGGGTTGAGGAAAAGACACCTTTGCCAGGAGTAGAACTTCAGGTGGTCGGTTCTCCTTCGGCTGTCAGTGACGAGCAAGGACGTTTCGAACTTCATTTTGCCGTGTTAAAGCCAGGACAGGCCGTAAAGTATAATGAGATTTATAAACCGCGATACATCCTTTTTAATAAAGAAGCGTTGGAGATATGGAGGATTTCCGATAATAAGACTCCCTTTGTGGTGGTGATGTGCCGGGAAGGTGAGTTCCGGGCTTTGAAGAAAAAGTTTTACGGGATTATTGAAAAATCGTACCGCGACGATTATCTGCGTCAGAAGAAGCTGGCTGAAACCAGTATTGCCAATGAATTGGAACTAACCGAAAAATTGAAACAACTGGAAAAATCTTATCAGGAAAAACTCAGTAATATAAATACCTATGTTGAAATCTTTGCCCGTATCGACCGGAACGAAATGGACGATAAAATAAGCCGGGCCTTGCAATTGGTGGAAGAAGGCAAGATCGATGAGGGAATACGTTTATATGAGGAATTGGAACTGATCGGTCAGACGAACGAGCAGTTGAATAAATGGAATACCGGTGAAAGGGTGATTCAGGCCGGACAGACTATGAAAAACGAGGCTCAGCAGGATTTATTATTGATGGCCGGTAAACTTCGTCAGCAAGTCGGTCTTTATGAAATGGGTGGTTGGGACTATAACGATCAGCGTATCGAAACTACTCATAAGCTGGTAGAAGTTTACCGGCTGCTGAATAAAGCCTTTCCCGGCGAATTTGCACCCCAATTAGGGCAATGGCTTTGTCTGGAAGGGGATAACTCGAATGATCCGGATACCTTGTTTGCTAAAGTTACCGAGGCTGCCCGACTTCCATCCTATGCCGGACTGATTATGTTAGGAAATTTGTATGAATACCGTTCGGTCAAGGAGATTCAGTATCTTGAGAAAGCGCGAAGCTGTTATGAACAAGCTTTATCGCTGATCTCTGCTGATGATAGTAGCCGCTACGCAGAGAAAAGATTGAATTCTTTTTATGATTTTACAGACTCGACGACCGGACATCCTATTTATTATAAAATATTGTCGGCTCAGGAAAAAACAGTCGCTATTTGGCCTAAAAGTATAATTAGCTATAATGATCCTGAGGGAGAATTGGTTTTACCTGAGTTTGTAAAATACAAAGGGGAGAAATACCGTCTCGTATCGATCGGAGCTAATGCATTTAAAAATAATAAGCGGTTATTGTCGGTTACGCTACCTAAGAGTGTCACCGGGATCGGTGAAAATGCTTTTTACGGCTGTTTTTCTTTGGAATCTATCCGGGTGGGAGAAAATGTGGAAATGGTAGCTGAGGGGGCTGTACCTGAATCTACTTTATTGATACTTCCCGATAATACCCGGAAATTACAGGGATGGCTTTATGATTTCATTTATAAACGTTTCGAATTTATGCTTCAGGATTCGAAGAACATCGGACTTGCCGGATATGCCATTTATCATTTGGCCGACGACCTGTTGAAAGATAAAGTGACACCTGATGATCATAAAGCTTTTTATTGGTATCTGAAAGGACATATTTTAGCTGATAGTGTATACGCCGAGTGTAATTTAGCAGAAGCGGCAGCTTGTTTCAGACAAGCGCTTGAAAAGGGGGGTGCTGTTGCAGCTTATCGGCTCGGTTTACTGTATTATTGGGCCGGGGATTATCGGAATGCTTATGATTTTTATGTTCGGGCTGCCGATGCGGAAATTTTGGAGGCTGATAACCAGCTGGCTTATATGTATGCAAAAGGTCAGTATGTAAAACAGGATTTTACAAAAGCTATGGTTTATATCGACAAAGCGATTGCCCGGGATTCTGCCGATCCGAATTACATCGATTCCAAAGGGGAAATCTACCTGATGATGGGACAGCGGGATAAAGCTGCCGAAGCCTGGAATAAGGTGGTTAAAATGGACCCGGCGTTTGACCGGAGCCGGTCTGATTTATATAAAAAGCTGTATGGAATACCGGAAACCCAATTGTCGGATTCCAGTAAGAGACTGAATAATTATATCGATATTGTTCGGGCAGTGGCCCGGACAGAACATGCCCGTTTCTTTAATGCTTGTGAAATGCCTGAATATGAAGAACTACTGGCTATCGGAATAATTGCCGTTCAGGTGATGATAAAGAATAAAACCCCCGAACAATTGGAAAAATACAATGCTTTCTATTTGGCTACTGCAATCCAATGGGCTATTCAAAATGAATTGCAGATAAGATACAAATGGTATGGACAGGTTATTCCTCATCAAAGAATGGAGATTAAAAAAGAAAATAAGTGGTTAAATCAAAATCAAATGCTTTTTCTTTCTATATACCGGACCATCGTTTTACTATATAACCATATCGGTTTGTTTCAAGAGAATAATCTTCGGTCTGAAATTGAGAATGCAAGCCGTATTTTATTGCAGGCAATCGATAGTATCCCTGTTTCTCACCGCGATCTTGCCCGACAACTCATTTATGAACAGAAGTTTGTGAGTGAAATAGCCAAAGAACAGGGAAAAACATTTGAAGCATGTTACAGAGATATTATGCCTGTTGTAAATTTTTTGTGCCAGGCAATCAGTATAGTTGGACAGAAAATAGAATATAATAAGAACATCACTTTTGATCCGGATTTTTCTGATTCTTCCAGTATGCTTTTTTCAGAGCCTCCTAAAAAATATCTCGATATCGTTCGGATTATTGCACAGGCCGAGCAAAAAAATCTTATCGACCGTAAACAGAATTTTATCGATTACGAAGAATTGTTGTCGGTCGGAATAATCGCTGTGCAAGTTTTAACAGGAAAAAAAACTGCCGAAGAATTGGAAAAATATAGCAGTGTATACCTTGCAAGTTCGATTCATTGGGCCATCCAGAATGAATTGAAAATGCGATACAAATGGTATACTCCTGTCCGGTTCGGCAAGCTGATGAGTACTGAAAATGAGCAGGATTCGTTGCTCTCTCAATATATGACTGTCGTCTGGCTCCAAACTGCCGGAGCTCTGTATAACAGAAAAGATTCTATCGATAACCGTTCACTCAGAGCGGAGATAGAACAAGTGGGGAGTGCCATTCTTAAAGAAATAAGCCGGCTTCCTGCCGATCAGCGTCAGTGGGTCACAGCCCTTTTTATTCATCAGAAAGAACTTGGAGAAATTGTTGAAGCGTATGGCATCCGGGTGGAAGATTGTTTGAGAAGCCTTTCACCGTTTTGGAAAAAAATAAAAGAAATAGGGAGAAAGAAATACCGATAGCCTGAATCAGTCACTTTCGGATATTTTTAGCTACCTTATAAAAAAAATTCAAAAAAAATTGTCTTTTTTTACCCCATTTTAGATCGATTGCGTTATAGGGATGTTTTAAGGAAGGAGCTAAAATGGAAAAATTGGAACATACTGTCTTTCAGATCTCCGAATTGATCGGGAAAGAAAGGTTTGGAACGCTTTCGGAGGAAGAAAATGAAGTGTTGGAGGAGTGGCGCCGGCAATCTGCTGAACATGAGACCCTGTACCAAAAATTGCAGGATACCCGCTATTTATCGGAATCTGTTGCCCGGTTGTCCGGTATCGATACCCGGCAGCCTTTACTGCATATGCAGAGACAAATTGCCGGCTTTACCCGTCGCAGGCAAGTCCTTCGTCTGCGGCAGATCGGTGGAGTGGCAGCTCTATTCCTTATTTTGTTGGGGAGCTTCTGGTTGGTTCACCGGCAGTCTTCGCTTCGGCAACCTCCGGTCGACCGGCCCATTCTGGCAGGAGGGCCTCGTGCTGTTTTACATTTGGGAAACGGCGAACTCATCCATTTGGATACCTTGCAACAAACGATTACACAAGGAGAGGTCAGGATTTCTAAGACCGACGACCGGAAATTATCCTATGATAGCCGGCAGGAAAAAAATGAGAAATCAGGAAAAGTGGTGTATAATGAAATAGAAATTCCCCGTGGCGGAGAATTCGATTTGGTTTTGGCAGATGGGACCCAGGTATGGTTGAATGCAGAAAGCCGTTTGCGTTATCCCGTTGAATTTTCGGGAAAAGAGAGAAAAGTCGTATTAGAAGGGGAAGCTTATTTTCAAGTAAAGAAAAATCCATCACTTCCTTTTCGCGTAGAAATCCGCAATCAGGTCATCGAAGTGTTGGGTACGGAATTTAACGTTTCGGGGTACAAAGACGAGGTACATGTCTATACGACATTAGTAAACGGGAAAGTAAAAGTAGCAACTACCGGCAGGGATATGACTTTGTTACCCGGTGAGCAGTGTGTGTTGGATACCGGTGACGGCTCGATGATCAGGCAACAGGTCGATGTCGATAAAATAATCAGTTGGAAAAAGGGGAAATTTATTTTGGAAGAACAGACCCTGGAGCAAATTATGCAGAAGCTGGCCCGGTGGTACGATATCACAGTTTTCTATCAGAATCCGGCATTGAAAAACAAGGTTTTTAAAGGAAGTGTACCCCGGTATGCTGAATTACAGCAGGTATTGAATATTTTAGAAAAGACCGGTGAAGTGCAATTTCATATTCAGAATCGCACGGTCATTGTCAAGGAATAGATATGGATTTTCTGACTACTCAAACCGGTTATGAATTTGTGTATCGTAAAGGTGTTTTAAATACCGGTGAAAAGGTGACTTTGGAATTGAAAGAAGCAACGGCAGAGCAGGTTTTGGATGCTTTGCTCAAATCCAGGGGATACGATTATGAAATAGTCGACCAGGTGGTGGTCATCCGTAAAGGGGCGGCTGTGTATGCGCCTGAAATTCCTCGGCATGTTCGGGTGCTGCAAGGGACGGTGAAGGATTGCGGAGGAAGGCCCTTGCCCGGGGTTACGGTCAGGATAAAAGGAACGACCCTGGGGGTGGCGACGGACCAGAACGGTGGTTATCGTTTGGAACTTCCTGCAGATAAAGAGATTCGCATCCTTTTTTCATTCGTAGGTATGCAGGAGCAGGAAAGGGTTGTCCGGGATCAGAAAGTGTTGGATGTGATATTAAAAGAAGAGATTGCCGAAATGGAAGAAGTGATTGTAACCGGTTATTCTACCCGTAAAGTGAGTGAAATGACCGGGGCGGTACAGCAATTCCGGGGGAAGGATATCGTACAGTCGGCGACCGGCGGAAATCTGATGAATGCCTTGAAAGGCCATACAACCGGTTTACAGATTACGGGTAGTGACGGGACGCCGGGAAAGGACGGGGCTTTGTTGCTGAGAGGACTGGGAACGTTTTACGGGAATGATGACGGTAGTGGCAGCAGTTCGACTCCTTTGATTGTGATCGATGGGGTGATTACGGATTATACCAGTATCAGTGGGGTCATTTCGCCTTCGGATATCGCGGATATTACGGTATTGAAAGATGCAGCTTCTACGGCTATTTACGGTTCGAGGGCTGCGACGGGCGTGATCGTGGTGACGACCCGGAAAGGGATAAAGGATAAAATGACCGTTTCACTGGATGTGAAAATGGGAATCAGTACTCCTGTTTTCGGCGGGCTGAAGTATATGAATTCATCCGAATTGTTGGAATTCGGGGAAATGACATTACGGAATTGGTGGGATACCAACGAGAATTTGAGGGAGATGTATGCAGACCGGGAAACTTTTGTACAGGATACGCTGGGAGTGCTACGGAATAATTTCGATCTGACGAAGACAACCGATTGGCGCGATTTGGCTTACCGAACCGGATTGAGTAAAGATGTGGCCATGAGTATCCGTGGCGGAGGAGATAAAATGCAATATTATTTTTCCTACAATTATTACGATGAGAAGGGGACTCAGGTGGGCTACGACTTGACCCGTCATCTGTTTAAGGCAAGGATGGATTTCGATATCACCGAATTTCTGAGCTTCGGGGTAAACATGAACGGTACGTTTCAGAAAAGTGTGAGCCCTTATACCGGTTTGGTTACTATGGAGAGTATTCATCCCTGGATATCGCCTTATAATGAAGACGGGACTTTAAAATACAATATGGAGGCGTGGAGTGACATGGTGATGAGTGCCGAAGCTTTGGTGAATCCTCTGCGGGACAATGCATACAATGACCTGACAGAATTACGGAATAATTTGTTCGGTTCCTTTTCAGGGATATTGAAGCCTTTTTCATGGCTGACTTTGAGTTCCACCAATACCTTTACTTTAATCAATACGAATGCCAATGAATATCTGGATAGCCGGACTTATAGCGGTAATCATAGCAGTAATAATGTGAGTAACGGTACGCTGAAAGTGGATGACGGACGAAGCTGGAGTTTTTTGACCTCCAATATATTGCGTTTGCAACATCGTTTCGGAGAGCATAGTCTGGGTGGTTTGCTGGGCCAGGAGTGGTATGAACGCCACAGCCGCACCTCCCATGTAGAAATGTATGACCAGCTGATTGCGGGGGAACGGAATGTCGGAGGATTTGCCAAACAAGGGAGAAAAAACGATGCCGGAGTGGTGCCGACGGGGACAGAGAGTGATGCGGGTAGTTTTTCGGTATTTTCGGAAATAAATTACAATTACAGTGGAAAATA
>ERZ773143.2172-NODE-2172-length-14906-cov-18.654165_pt1 | contig 14906 bp, 7 predicted proteins | sample MGYA00580852_ERZ773143 | MGnify/ENA primary metagenome ERZ773143 (study PRJEB29015, sample SAMEA2737853) | human gut metagenome | biome: human gut; feature: human-associated habitat; material: faeces | place: China | collected 2012 ... | reverse complement strand
AGATCGCTCTGAACCGTGACCTCGAGCAGGACACCGCGCGCCGCGAAAAAGCCATGAAGGTGCTGAACGTCATGCTCTCCGAGGAGGCACAGAGCCGCATCGTTGCCGACGGGCAGGATGTGCTGAGCTACAGCCAGAATGTCCCTCTGCGCCTGACCGAGTACATGAAGGACGTGCGCGATGTGGTGGAAGAAAACCACATGTATATCCGCATCGCCTCCAACGATTTCTTTGCCGTCTCCAAGGACGTTGTCTCCAAAATGATCGCGGGCGAGTACACGGCACAGCAGGCTTATCGTGCGTTCAATGCCCGGCTTCTTGCCGAAGAAACGCCTGACGATGACGAGATCGTGCTGACCTCCGGGAAGAGCTATTCCAATGTCTTCCACGCAAACGGCGGCAGCGCCTCCTTCTCCGTCATGGCGAACACGCTGCGCGGCGTTTATGGCACCGATGTGCTGCTTGCCACCGCAAACAGCTTTACCGGCAGTGTACTGCGGGCAGACTATAACAAGAAAATGGCCGCTTCCATGATCATGCCCAACGGTCTGATGTCCCGCCAGCGCACCATGACCGGCGCAGAGCTGAAGGAGACCGTCCGCGCCTTTGTGGAGGGCTGCAAGGGTGGGTTTGTACCCTTCAACCGCGGCTCTCTGCCGGTGGTCAGCGGCATTGCCGTGGAGGTCAAAGAGGCAAGCGGCAGCTATACCCTGACCGGCATCACCCGGAACGGACAGCCGCTGAAGGACGACGACACCGTTACCGTGACCTGTCTGGCAACGGAAAAACAGATGGAAGCGCTGCTTGCGAGCGAGAGCGGCACGTCTTTGGACGGAGATACATGGGTAAAAAACAGATGGCGCGATCATGTCTCCGGCGGCGGCGCAGCGCTTGCAGAGCCTGAAAACTACATGACACTGAGGTGAGCGGGATGGTAGACGAAAAGCACGAATCCAAACGAAACTGCCATCCCCGGCAAAAATGGCTCCCTGTTGCTGCCATCCTTCTTCTGATCTTTCTGGCAGTCGGTTTCAGTGTCCAGTACATCTCGTTTGTGTCCCAGACCATCTATCAGGAAAGCACCTCGCATCTGGAAGAGGTTCTGCATAAATCCAATAATATGCTGAAAGAGATGGTGCGCAAGAACCTGACCTATCTGCATCTGTACAACGGCTTTCTGGAAAGTACCTCGGATGAGGCCGAAATACAGGCGTATATCAGGGCGGCACAGCAGGAGGCTGGGTTTGCCGAATTCTACTTTCTTACCTATGACGGCAACTACATGACCGTGACCGGGAAAACGGGCTACCTTGGCCTGCAGACCAATCTGGACGAAAAGCTCGCTCACGATGAGGATGTCGTCGTGAACACGGCGCTGCCCGGCAAGCCCCAGATGCTGGCGTTCATCTGTCCCGAAACGCAGGGCAGCTACCGGGGCTTTGCCTACGATGCCGTTGCCATCACCTATTACAATGATGAGGTGCTGAGATTACTGGACAACTCTGCCTTTCAGGGCAACGCCAGCAACTATGTCATCTACCCGGATGGGCGGGTGGTCATCGACAATTCCGTAAACCGCATGGAAACGATCTACAACTTCGTTGCGATGCTGCGCGACCATTCCGATCTTTCCGAGGCGCAGATCCTGGATCTGTCCAATGCCTTTGCACAGGGCAGCAGCGGAAACCTGAGGGTCAAACTGGGCGACATCAGCTATTATCTGGTTTACGAGGGTACTGCTGTCCAGAGCTGGACGATGGTGGGGCTTGTGCCGACCAAGATCGTCAATGCCAATCTGGATAAGCTGTGGTTCCATACGGTGCAGATCGTAGCGGGCATCGCCGCAGGTCTTGCGGTGCTGGCCATTCTGCTCATTGTGCGCAGAAGCCATGCCGCACTACGCCAGAAGAACACCAAGCTCCTGTACCGGGATGAATTGTTCCAGAAGCTCTCGCTGAACGTGGACGACGTTTTCCTGATGTTGGACGCAGAGACCTCCAAGGTGGATTATGTCAGCCCGAACATTGAGCGTCTGCTGGGCATCCCGTGGAAAGAAGTCCGGCAAAATGCCTTTGCTCTGGACAAGCTGGGCGCCCCGGAGCACGGCGAAAACTTTCTGGATGGGCTTCTCAGCGGACAGCAGCGGGAATGGGATTTCGAGTTTGAGCATCTGGAAACCAAAGAGCGCCGCTGGTTCCATAACATCGCCATAGGCAGCGAGGTGGAGGGCAGGACCAAATACATCCTTGTCATGTCCGACCGCACCGCCGACAAACAGGTAAATCAGGCGCTTTCGGATGCCGTTGCCGCCGCCGAGACTGCCAACCGCGCCAAGAGCACCTTCCTTTCCAATATGTCCCACGACATCCGCACCCCCATGAACGCCATCATCGGCTTTACCACACTGGCGATCAGCAATATCGACGACAAGGAGCGGGTGAAGGATTATCTGGCCAAGACCCTTGCTTCCAGCAACCATCTGCTCTCGCTCATCAACGATGTGCTGGATATGAGCCGCATCGAAAGTGGAAAGATCCATCTGGAAGAGGTGGAAGTCAACCTTTCGGATGTGCTGCACGATTTGAAAACCATTGTCAGTGGGCAGATCTACGCAAAACAGCTGGAACTTTATATGGACGCGATGGATGTGACCGACGAGGATGTCTACTGCGATAAGACCCGGCTGAACCAGATCCTGCTGAACCTGCTGTCCAACGCCATCAAGTTCACCCCGGCGGGCGGCACGGTCTCGGTGCGGGTGCGCCAGCTTGCCGGGCAGGCGTGCGGCTGCGGGCAGTACGAGTTCCGCATCAAGGACAACGGCATCGGCATGAGCCCGGAATTTGCCAAAAAAATCTTTGAGCCGTTTGAGCGGGAGCGCACCTCCACGGTCAGCCGTATCCAAGGCACCGGCCTTGGCATGGCTATTACCAAAAACATCGTGGATATGATGGGCGGCACCATCGAGGTGCAGACAGCGCAGGGCAAGGGCAGCGAGTTTATCATTCGTGTGCCGCTGCGGGTGCAGGCAGAGCACCGCCCGGTGGAAAAGATCACCGAGCTGGAAGGCCTGAAGGCTCTGGTGGTGGACGACGATTTCAACACCTGCGACAGCGTGACAAAGATGCTGGTCAAGGTGGGAATGCGCGCGGAGTGGACCCTTTCCGGCAAGGAAGCGGTGCTGCGCGCGCGGCAGTCCATCGAGATGAGCGATGTCTACCACGCCTATATCATCGACTGGCGGCTGCCGGATATGAACGGCATCGAGGTCACCCGCCAGATACGCAGCCTGAACGACGATACCCCCATCATCATCCTGACGGCTTATGACTGGTCTGACATTGAGGTAGAGGCAAAGGCCGCCGGTGTGACCGCCTTCTGCTCCAAGCCCATGTTCTTGTCTGACCTGCGCGAGACTCTGATGAGTGCTCTCGGCCAGAAGCTGACAGATGCGCCGCAGGAGCTTCTGCCGGAAAAGAACGCCGACTTTAAGGACAGACACATCCTGCTGGTAGAGGACAACGAGCTGAACCGCGAGATCGCGCAGGAGATCCTGCGCGAGTACGGCTTCCAGGTCGATACGGCGGAAAACGGTGAAGTAGCGGTGGAAAAAGTGAGCACCGCAGCGCCGGGCAGCTATGATCTGGTGCTGATGGATGTGCAGATGCCGGTGATGGATGGCTACACCGCCACCCGGAAGATCCGCGCACTGGATGACCCTGCCCGGGCAAAGCTCCCGATCCTTGCCATGACCGCCAACGCCTTCGACGAGGACCGCCGCAACGCATTGGAAAGCGGCATGAACGGCTTTTTGTCCAAGCCCATCGTGATCGGTGACCTTGTGCAGGAGCTGCGCAAGATCCTGTAAGCCAAACGCCTGTCAGACAAAAAATAAATAAATAAAGCACCCGCAGCATTCGCTTCCAGAGGTCAAGAGCCTCTGCGAAGCCTGCTGCGGGTGCTTTTGCTTTTGTCGGCTGGCAGCCGTTATGATTTCAGTACATCTGCAAGGACCTGCAGCAGATGCGGAATATCCAGCGGCTTTGCAATGTGGCCGTCCATACCGGCCTTCAATGCATTCTGACGGTCTTCTTCAAAGGCATTTGCCGTCATTGCAAAGATGGGAATGTCTGCCTTTGCAGCATCCGGCAGGGCGCGGATCTGCCGCGTTGCCTCGTAACCGTCCATCTTGGGCATCTGGATGTCCATTAAGATCAAATCGTACTGCCCGGGGGCCGCCTGCTTCATCTTCTGGACAGCGATCTCGCCATCCTCAGCAGTGTCTACCGCAAAGCCCGCTTCCTTCAGGATCTCCAGTGCGAGCTCGCGGTTCAAGGCATTGTCCTCCACCAGCAAAAGTTTCTTTCCCCTGAGCTCGGCGGCATCTGACTGCGCTGGCTTACAGGCAGGCTCTGCACCGTACGGTTCTGCCAGCACTCTGCGCAGTTCGGAAAGGAACAGCGGCTTTTCGCAGAAGGCGGTCACTCCGGCAGCGCGGGCTTCCTCTTCAATATCCGTCCAATCGTAGGCCGTCAGAATGATGATAGGGCAGCTTTTCCCGATCACCTTGCGGATCTGCCGCACGACCTCGATGCCGTTCATATCGGGGATGAGCCAGTCGATGATGTAGACGCTGAATTCGTCGCCCTGCTCCATGGCGTATCGGGTGCGGATCACCGCTTCCCGGCCGGAAATCGTCCACTCCGGCCGCATCCCGATCTTGGACAGCATGGTGCTGACGCTCAGGCAGGTGTCGGTATCGTCGTCTGCTACCAATGCGCGCAGCCCCTCCAACTGCGGGAGCTGCTTGGGCTCCACCCTTTGTCCGCTGAGTGCGAAGCAGAGATCTACGATGAATTCGCTGCCCTTGCCCGGTTCACTTTCAATCGCAATGGTGCCGCCCATCATATCCACAATGTTCTTGGTGATGGACATGCCCAGGCCGGTACCCTGAATGCCGCTGACGGTGGAGCTTTCCTCCCGGCTGAACGCCTCAAAGATGTGCTTCTGGAACTCTTCGCTCATACCAATGCCATTGTCCTTGATGCGGAACTCATAGCAGCCACGGCCCTTGGGCGCACCGTTCTTCTGGGAAATGCGGATGCTGATCGTACCGCCTGTGGGAGTGAACTTGATGGCGTTGGACAAAATGTTCAGCAAGATCTGGTTCAGCCGCATCGGGTCGGTGATGATGTCCTCGTTCTCCACGTCCATGGTATCGATGAAAAGCGACAGCCGCTTTGCCGAAACATCGGGTTGGATGATGGAGCGCACATCGTGGACGAGGTCCGGCAGATGCACCGCTTTTTCTTCAATTTTTACTTTTCCGCTCTCGATGCGGCTCATATCCAGCACATCATTGATGAGGGAAAGCAGATGCTGGCTGGAGGTAGAGATTTTTTTCAGGTAGTCCAGCACCTGTTCCTTATTATCAATATGGGTCGCAGCCAGCGAGGTGAAGCCGATGATGGCGTTCATGGGGGTGCGAATATCGTGGCTCATATTGAACAGGAACTCCCGCTTGGCACGGTTTGCCGCACCCTCGTGCTGGAGTGCGATCTCCAGTTTGCGGTTCTGTTCCTCCAGCTGAGCCTGATACTTCTTCTCCTGCTCTTTCTTCTGCTGCTCCATCTCCTGCACGGAGCGTCTGCGCAGCACCCAAAGGACCATTACAAGCAGGATGTAACCGGCCAGCGCCATCAAAATCAACGGAAACGATTCACGGAAGACGGATTTTTCATCCGTATACGCGTAGAGATCGAAAGACCTTCCGTGGCAGTACATTCCAAAATAGCAGCCGGAGCCGTTCCAATCGTGGGTATGGGTCAGCGTTTTGGCAGCCCCGGCTTTGCGGATCTCCCGCACCAGCGGACTGTCCGCAGCATCCTGCCCGATGAGCTCCGGGCGGTTAGAGGCAATGACCTGATCGTTCTGCACGATGAACAATGTGCCGCTGGTCTCAACCGAGTAGCCGTCCAGTACGCTCTGGATGGACAAGGCCGTTCCCTCTATAAATTCTGCCGGGGTATAGCGGTAGGCAAGCAGGATGACCTCTTTGCTTTCTGCCCGGTGTGCCGCAACATCCACGGCAGACCCATCCTCCAGCAGGACCCGCTTCAGGTAGGTCTTTTGCGGGTAAGAGAAAACGTCCAGAACCATATCATTCTTGAGCTGATCTCCAAACCAGGCATAGCCGATGCCGTTCGTTGTGGATTCGCACAGGAGCGTACCGTCCGGAGACAGAACTGAAATACCTGTGAGCCAGAGCAGCTCTGCCTGCCTGTTCAGGCACTGCGGGTCGGAAAGGTCGAGCGCAGGGTCCTGTGCCAGCTGATGCACCGATACCGCCGTGCGGCGGAGCGTTTTGGCCACAACGGTATCGTTGTACTTTTCAAAGCTGGTGGATTGGGATTTGACAAAATCAAGAATCTGACAGAAACGAGCCTCCGTTGTGCGCAGCGCCCGCCAACCTGAGAAAAAAACGACGACGGCCATAAAAAGCACGCCGATGACCAGATAGATCCCCCATCTCCATGTATCCGGAGTGGTTCTGTTTTTACGTGCCAATGGTGTCCACCTCCAGATACTGCGAAGCATGTTCAAGATACCTGCCAACGATCTGCTCCAGCGTGCCGTCCGCGCGCATCTGCGCAAGGGTGTCGGTCAACTGGCTGTCCAGACCGCGGGTGTCGTTCTTGGCAAAGGCGGCGCCCAGCCCGGTGACCAGCAGCGGTTCCTCCAAAATGCGGAACTCCACGGAATTGTCCTTCATGTATTGCAGAATGCCTGTCTCGTGGGCGGCGATGGCATCCACATAGCCGCAGGACAGCAGCGCGTACTGCACGCTGCGGTTTTCGATGCTGAGCACCTCCACCGTCTGCGGGATGCGCGGGTCGGAGCCGCTGAGAAAGATCTCCTCCGGCTTGCCGGTGCTCTGCACGGCGATGGTCTTTCCGGCAAGGTCGCTGAGGGATCGGATGCTGCTGTCGGCATCCACCGCAGCCACCTGACGGCTCACCATGTAAGGCCCCGCCCAGCGGTACATTTCTTCGCGTCCCTGCATGGAAAAGCAGCCCCAGATGCAGTCGATGGCGCCGCTTTCCACAAGATTTGTTTTCTGCTCCCAGTCGATCGTTTCAAACCGGGCAGCATACCCCATGCGGCGGAACGCTTCGGTGGCGATCTCCACGTCGATCCCGGCGGGAACGCCGTCATTGTTCAGATAAATATAGGGTGGATAGGTATCGCTTCCCACAATGATCTGCGGAAGACCGCTGTCCTTCGCGTTCGTTCCGCCGCAGGAAGTCAGACTGCCGACGGCAGCAGATGCCGCCAGCAGCGTGCAGCCGCGCAGAAATGCACGGCGTGAGATTCTGTGTTTCATTTGGGCTTTTTGTTCTCCTGTTTTATTGCATCCATTGCTCAGTTGTGCTGCTGTAATTCTTCTTTCAGGTCAGCCTGAATATCCGTCAGGCACTGCAGCAGCAGCGGGTTGAACGCTCCGCACTCGCTGTTCAGGATCATCTGCACGGCTTTTTCGTGGGAGAAGGCTTTTTTGTAGCAGCGTTCGCTGGTCAGTGCATCGTACACATCAGCCAGCGAGACCAGTTGTGCGCTGATGGGGATCTCATCGCCCTTCAGCCCATCCGGGTAGCCGCGCCCATCCCAGCGTTCGTGGTGCCAGCGGGCGATCTCGTAGGCCGTTTGCAGCAGCGGCTGCTCTGCAAAATTGTCCAGATCATGCAGCATCTTGGCTCCCAGCATACTGTGGGTCTTCATGACCTCGAATTCCTCCGGGGTCAGCCTGCCGGGCTTATTAAGGATCTTTTCGTCAATGCCGATTTTTCCGATGTCGTGCAGGGCAGAAGCCAGCGGGATCATATCCTGCTGTTCCGCAGTGATAGAGTATTTGCTGCTGATCTCCAACAGACGGTGGAGCAACATTTCTGTGATGATACGGATGTGCCGCACATGGGCGCCGCTTTCGCCGTTGCGGAATTCTACGATATGACTCAGTACACCCACCAGCATATCCGTATTATTTTCACGGGCGCGGATCTGCTCAGAGACCATCTGCACCAGCCGCCGCTGCTTGGCGTACAGCTTGATGGTGTTGGTCACACGGCGGTACACGATACGAGCGTCGAAGGGGCGATTGACATAATCACTTGCGCCCAGCTCATAGGAACGCCGGATCGTCGCATCGGAGTCCTCGCTGGAGATCATAATGACCGGGATATCCTCGATGGTGTGGTTGGCATTCATGGCTTTCAGCACTTCAAAGCCGTCCATAACGGGCATATTGATGTCCAGCAGCACCAGTGCAATGTTTCCGGCTTCTGTCTGCAATTTTTCCATGCATTCCCGTCCGTTTTCTGCTTCCAGAATGTGGTAACTATCCCCCAGGATCTCTGTCAGCATCATGCGGTTCATTGCGGAGTCATCCACAAGTAAGATCTGTGACTTGTTCTGCAAAAGTTTTTCCAAAGCCGCCAGGTTATGCCCCGGAACCTCCACCATGACGGCATTCTTGCGGCACTTTGCCTGATACATCAGCCAATCCGCCCGGCGAACGATGTTTTCCATAGGGTCGGCGAGGGACTGTATCGTTCCGCCAATGCTCAGCGAGATACGGAAATGCGAATAGCCGGGTACAGATGCCATCTGCGCGGCGGTGCGGATCTGTTCCAGTTTGGTCTGCAAAAAGTCTCCCGGAATGCCGGATAACACCAGCAGAAATTCGTCTCCGCCATAGCGGATGAGCAGGTCCGACGCCCGGATGCAGGACTGGATGGTGTTTGCCACCGTTTTCAGTGCCATATCTCCGGCGTAATGCCCATAGGTATCGTTGCAGATCTTGAAATCGTCCACATCCATCAGCGCGATCCCTGCCGGGCCGATGGATTTACGGACAACTTCTTCGTAATAGCGGCGGTTGTAAATTCCTGTCAGCGGATCCCGATAGAGTTTTTCTTTGAATGCCTGCTCCTGTGCAGTACGCTGCTCGGTGGTTTCGTCCATCGGTGCTTTCTGATTTTCGGTCAATCGCTTCAGCGTTTGCTCCGCTGCGGCAAGAGCAGCTTCCTGTCGATGAAGTTTTTTCAACAGCTGCTGCTCACGCGCTTTGTAATATTCCTCAATCTCGGAAAGTGTATTCACGTTCTGACCTTCTTCTATATTATTTACATCATTTGTGTGTTTCATCTGCGGAAACGCGCGTTTCCGCTATTTTTTAATGGGGGGGGGTAACGCGGAAGTGTTTTACGGTCTGTTCCAGCGCTGCAATGTCCACGGGTTTGGAGAGATGTACATCCATCCCGGCTTCCTTGCTCTTTTGCATATCCTCAAGGAAGGCGTTGGCGGTCATGGCAAGGATGGGGATGATCCTGCCCAGTGGATTTTCGCCATTGCGAATGCGGCGGGTGGCCTCCAGGCCGTCCATCACCGGCATCTGCACGTCCATCAAAATCATGTCGTACTCGCCGGGCTTGACGCTGGCAAAGGCATCCACGATCTCCTGACCGTTGGGGTAAATTTTGCAGTGTGCGCCCTTGGATTCCAGCAGCAGCTCCAGGATCTCGGCGTTGATGGCGTTGTCCTCGGCGCAGAGGAACTTCATGCCGGACAGAGGAGAAGCGGTCTCTTCCTCCGGGAGCACCTGTGCCTCTTGCACCGTATCTGCTTCGGCATCAATGGGAAATTCCAGCACGACCTCAAAGCGGGTGCCCTTGCCGGTGGTGCTCTCCACGTGGATGGTGCCGCCCATCAGGTCTACGATGCTCTTGGTGATGGCCATGCCAAGGCCGGTGCCCTGCACCTTGTTGGTGCCGGATTTTTCCTCACGGGTAAAGGGTTCAAAAAGGGTCTTTTGAAACTCCTCGCTCATGCCGATGCCGTCATCCTGCACCACAAAGCGGTACCGGGCGAAGTGCTCGTTCCGGGGCAGCTCTTCCACCTCCAACCGGATATGCCCGCCCTTGGGCGTATATTTGACCGCGTTGGAGAGGATGTTCATCAGCACCTGATTCAGGCGGTTGGGGTCTGCCAGTACGTTTTCGTGCTGCAGATGGGTGTTTACCGTAAAGGTCTGGCGGCGCTGGCCTGCCTGCTGACGGATGATGCTGTCCAGCTGGCTGACCTGCTGGGGCAGGTTCATTTTTTCCACATTCAGGGTGGTCTTGCCGCTCTCGATGCGGCTCATATCCAGAATATTGTTGATGATGCCCAGCAGCAGCTGACCGGAAGTTTCCAGCTTGCCCAGATGTTCGGCCAGCTTTTCCGGCTGGTGCAGCTCGTTTTTCATCAGGGTGGTAATGCCGATGATGGCGTTCATGGGGGTACGGATGTCGTGGCTCATGTTGGAGAGGAAGTCCGTCTTGGCCTTGCTGGCGCGCTCTGCGGATTGCAAAGCCTCTGCTGCAACGACCTGCGCCTGCCGCAGCTCATCATTTACCTGCGTCAGATGGATGTTGTATTGTTCCAGACGAAGGTTCGCTTCTTTTTCAGTCCGCAGCTCCTGCTGCTGCTTTTGCCGCAGGAGAAACCAGCCGACAAAAACTGTTATGACCGAGAACATCATCGCAATGACGATGATGATGACCATGACGATGTTGACCAGCTTCTGCGTATTCACGGCCACATATTCTGCCGGAACAAGGAACGCCAGTGTCCACTGGGCGTTTTCCATCTGCTTCAGGGCGTAGAAATACTCAGTCCCATCCAGCACGGCGTTGGAATAGCAGGAGCCTGTGCGGGCAAGCCGCTCCTTTGCCCCCGCAAAGGAAGAACCGTGCAGATAGGACATCCGGGAGAGGACGGTGTATACGTTGTGTCCCTTCAGCAGCTCGGTGTCATTGGCGTTGAACAGCTTAAAGCCGTTGTTGTCCAGCACATAGACACTGTTGCTGTTTTCGTAGGCGTCACAGCGGAAATAATCGTTCAGCTGGGTCATGCTCTGGGAGATGCCAAAGTAGCGCAGGGTGATCTCTTTTTCTCCGCTTTGCAGTGTGATGGGGGTGGAGAGCTGTTCCAGAAACACCATCCAGGAGTCGTCCTTGGTCAGCGAGTTGGAAATATAGCTGACCCGCTCCGGTGCGCTTTCCAGATAGTTCATTCCCCGCAGCAGCCCCATGCGGCCATACTCGGTATAATAATATCCGGCAGTATCCACGGCAATCAATTCGACCTGTTTTTCATGGTAATTGGAAAGCTCGGGCAGCTTTTTCAGATAGCGGTAGAGATCGGTATCGGTCTTTAGCGGGGTGTAGTACAAATAATTGCACTGCACATCCACCTCGTCCCAGTGGGTGTCGATGACATCCTCCAGATTGCGGAACATCTGGTGGGTGACTTCCTCCATCTGGCTCAGCCGCTCATGGTAGACAAGGTTCTGGATGTAGGTCTGGCTCATGACAAAAAGGGTCAGGAGCGACACGATGATGACAAAGCCGAAGCCACCAAACAGCTTTTTATAGATTTTGTTGTTCACATCCAGTATCTCCTGTCCGTTTTGTTTAAGGCGCACCCTAGCTCCATGCGGTATCTGCCCGGCTGATGGTGGTGTATGCGCCAAAGAAGGCTTTTGCGGCATCCATGCCCACCACACCGCTGTCTGTGACCGTGGTCTCCGCAGCCAACTGGTCGCTCACACCGCATATGGCAACCTGATAGGTTTTGTCCGCCTCCGGCTGCACCGGGCTTACCAGCACATAGGGGTAGCCCTTGCCGTTGCCGTAGGCATCGTAACCCGTGGCCAGCAGGTCGCTGATCTGCTGCCCGGTCAGGGAAACGGTCTGGATGGTGCGGTTCCAGCCGGTGGGCAGAATGACCGAAAGGTCGTAATCCGTAATATCCTTGGCGTACAGCTTGGCCGCGACGCCGTGGTGGTTCTGCTCGGTGGGGTTGCCGGGGATCCATGTGCTCAGCGAGACCAGCGCAAGGTCGCTGCCGGTAGCCTGTGCAAAGCAGCGACCCACCAGCATGGCGCAATCCTCCTGCGAAAGCTCCTCCGTAACGGTAGTGATGACATCCGGGGTGTTGTTCACCACGCTATCCTGATCCTCGTCCATCTGACGGATCACATCCTCCATGGTAGCATCGCCCTTGATAAAGTCCAGCATTTTAAGGCCGGTGGTCACGATGGTGTTTTCCCAGCCGGAATAGATAAAGGGCGCGGTGTTGCCTGCGTTCAGGGCATCGGCGATGTCGGCATAGTAGGTGCCGTCCGCTTTTGCGTCCTTGAAGGGCAGGAGGCTGCTTTTCAGCACCGTTGCGGGCTGCAGAGCGCTGGTGCCTGCAACGGTGGAAAGAACACGCATCACCTTGAGCGCATCTTCCAGCTTCTGGGGATCCTGCTCCAGCTTTTTATTCAGACCGTAGAAGCGGTTCACATTCAGCACAAAAACATTCTGGGTGCCGTCCTCGGAAAGATACGGCATCAGGCCGAATTTATCGGCGTTGCCGTCTGCCTCCACAATGCCGTTGGTGTTTCCGATCAAAAACAGGGTGTTCCCCTCGGCCATCCTCTGCCGGGTCACATTGTCGTCAAGAGCATCGCCGGTGTCGTTCAGCATCCCGATGTCCTTCCACTTCTGGACATAGGCCATCGCCTGCATCATGCCGGGGGTATTGCTGACATTCGCCTTACCGGACAGATAATCCCGCTGCCACAGCCTGCCGTCCAGTGTGCCGAGGAAATCGGCGTCTGCAATGTTGCACAGGTACTGGAAACCGTAGCCCGGATACTGGATCTGCGGCAGACAGAGATCGACCCCGGCTTCCTTTGCCTTTGCAGCCAGTTCTTCCAGCTCAGCGAAAGAATTGGGCAGCTCCCAGCCGTATTTCTTCAGCAGGGTCTTGTTGTAGGTGATGCCGTAGCAGTTGTAGGTCGAGGGCAGCAGGTAGATGGCACCGTTGTCGAACACGTCCTGCAGACGGGACTCCACATAGTTATCCGTAAAATCGTAGCCGGAAAGGTCCAGCAGTTTGTTGGAGACCAGATCGATCCGGGGGTCGTAGTAGGTCAAGGTGCAGACGTCCGGCAGGTCGCCCGCCGCAAACATATTCTGCAAACAGGTGGTGGTGTTATCGCCGCTGTAGGGCACGACCTCGATGTTCACTTCCGGGTAAACGCTGTGTACCTGCTCAATAAAGGCTTCTATCTCCTTATAAGGTGCCATAAAGGTGATGGCTTCGTGAGCAGCGTCTTTTTTAGCTGTTTCAGTCTTAGTGCCGCCGCAGGCGGTCAGTGCTGCCGTTGCCGCAGTAATGCCGCAGACCTGCAAAAACGAGCGGCGGGAGATCTTTTTCATCATATAAATATACTTTCTCACATTTTCGGAAAGCAATACTACGCAGGTGCAGTAGCGCAGTGCTGTCTTAGCTATTCTTACACATCCCACAGGAACTCCGACGCTTGCGGCCTGTCCGTACGGGGCTTTGCGCCGAGTTTCCATAAAATGACAATATAATTGTACCATTGCGGCAAAGGCGTTTCAAGTTGATTTTGAACGTCTTGCAATATTTTGCATGAAAAATATGGAAAGTTCTGAATTTCGCTGACTGGAAATAGACTGAAGTGACACATATCACGACCAGATGGACCGAAAAGGGGGATTCGATGAAAAAAACTCCTTTTATTCTGCACGAAAAATTTCGTTCGGACAACAACGAACAGCGCAAAGAACGGTTTCAAAAGGAATTTGAGCGATATATCATCGATGGATTGCTCAATGCCGTTCCTTCAAGATCCTGCGCCTGATGTGGCATCCCTGAATTGGAAGGAGAGATGCGTTATGCTGCGCATGGATGCTCGTGTACAAAAAGAAGGGGGCAGATCATGAAAGCAGCAATTTATTGCCGCCTGAGCAAAGAAGATGAAGATAAAATTGGCGAATCGGAAAGCATTCAGAATCAAAAGTCGATGCTGCTCCAGTACGCCATGGAGAAAGGATTTGATATTTACCAGATCTATTCGGATGAGGACTATTCCGGCATCGACCGGAACCGTCCGGCATTCAATTCAATGCTGCAAGCCGCAAGCGAACATCAGTTTGATGTGGTACTGGCCAAAACGCAATCCCGTTTCACCCGCGACATGGAACTCGTGGAAAAATATCTGCACGGAAAGTTCATGGAGTGGGGCATCCGCTTCATTGCGGTGGTAGACCATGTGGATACCAACGATACCGCGAACAAAAAATCCCGCCAGATCAACGGACTGATCAACGAGTGGTATCTGGAAGATCTGTCCACCAATGTCCGCTCGGTGCTTGACCACAAGCGGAAAGAGGGGCTGTTCATCGGCTCTTTTGCACGGTATGGATACTGCAAAGACCCAAATGCAAAAGGAAAACTCATCATCGACCCGGAAGCAGCCGAAGTGGTAAGGCGGATCTTTTCCATGGCTCTTAACGGGATCGGCGCACACAAGATCGCACGCATCCTGAATGACGAAAAAATTCCAAGTCCAACGGCCTATAAGCAGCTGCATGGCATCCATTACCGCAGTGCATTAAAGAATACAAATGCGGCTCTTTGGAGCAGTCCCACCGTATATCAAATATTACATGATCAGCTTTATATCGGAAATATGGTGCAGGGAAAGCATAAAAAGATAAGTTACAAGTCTGAAAAGACGATTTGGCTTCCAAAATCGCAGTGGATCGTTGTAGAAAATACGCATGAAGCTATTATTGAGCGAGAAATGTTTGAAACGGTCCAGAGGATGATGCAGGAGCGCACCCGGAGCGGCGAGAAGGGAACGATCCATCCGCTGGCAAAAAAGGTGGTTTGTGGATGCTGTGGCAGCTGCATGGAGCAAACTGGCCGTCAGCCGAGAGCGGATGGAACACAAAGACGCTATGTTCGCTGCCGGATGCACCAGCGCGCACCGGAAGTGTGCGGCA
>ERZ773143.2157-NODE-2157-length-15023-cov-3.183658_pt1 | contig 15023 bp, 15 predicted proteins | sample MGYA00580852_ERZ773143 | MGnify/ENA primary metagenome ERZ773143 (study PRJEB29015, sample SAMEA2737853) | human gut metagenome | biome: human gut; feature: human-associated habitat; material: faeces | place: China | collected 2012 ... | reverse complement strand
CCGGCGCATGTAGGATGGCTCGTCCGATGCCGGGGGGTAGACCGCTAAAGCTTACTGGTGACAGTAAGACGAGATAAATGACAGACACTCCTGTGCAAACGGGAGTACAGAACCCGGCTTATAGGCAGGCTGCTTTTTTATAATGTGCCAGTATACCAATTCAACAATATGCCAATTAAATGGTTTTCTATCGGTATATTGGCACATTTAATTTATTGGCACATCATATATATGAAAACAACCGGTAAAAAGACGCTCGGAGAACGGATCAACGCCCTACTGACAAGAATGATCCGTTTCGTCACTTACGACATTTGGCGGATCACCGAAAATGAAGTAAGCGGACTGAAAGAACTTTATATCAACATCATCAAGACAATAATTCTTGCAGTCAGGGGGTTTCAGAACGAGAATCTTCAAACGAAAGCCTCTGCCCTCACCTACAGCACCTTGCTATCCATCGTGCCTCTCCTGGCGGTTCTGTTGGGGATAGCCAAAGGGTTCGGCTTCCAAAACACCGTACGCCAGGAATTGTTCGACTATTTCCCCGGACATGAAGTGGAATTGACCAAGGCTTTCGAATTCGTGGAAAGTTATCTGGAGCAAGCACAAGGCGGCGTAATCATCGGGGTCGGCCTGATCCTGCTGTTTTATACAGTTGTCAACCTGATCTCATCCATAGAAGACACGTTCAACGACATCTGGCAAATACAGAAATCACGTCCGTGGTATCGGAAGTTATCCGATTATCTGGCCTTGTTCCTGATTTTACCGGTACTGATGACGGCGTCCAGCGGTTTATCCATCTTCCTGTCCACTTTGCAGAACTCATTTATCAGCCAGTACTTTTTCTTTACTCCACTGGTCGAACTGATACTGAACATAACTCCCTACCTCATTACGATCCTGGCATTCACAGGGCTTTATATTTCATTACCCAATACGAAAGTACGGTTTGTAAACGGCCTCGTGGCTGGAATCCTGTCAGGCATCGCATTCCAATTCTTCCAGTTTATCTACATCAGCGGGCAGATCTGGGTGAGCAAATACAACGCGATCTACGGTAGTTTTGCCGCCTTGCCCCTGTTGTTGCTGTGGTTACAATTGTCATGGCTGATCTGCCTGTTCGGGGCGGAAATCTCGTATGCTTCCCAAAACGTGAAGAAATTCAGTTTCGAGCGTGACAGCAAGAACATCAGCCGGCGATATAAGGATTTCCTCACGCTGCTGATAGCGTCCCTGATCGTAAAACGGTTCGTAAAAGGAGAAAAGCCTTATACGGCAGATGAATTGTCAGACGCTTACCGCATACCGATCCGTATCACGACACAGATACTCTATCAACTGACCGAACTGCACATCATTATCGAAGTCAATTACGGAGATGACGAACGCGTCGTTCACTACCAGCCGGCCATCGACGTAAACAAGATTACTGTCAGTTATCTACTGACACGCATGGACGAATACGGCTCGGAGAACTTCAAGATCGACACGTCCAAATTGTTCAGCAAGGAATGGAAAGCCTTGCTGAAAACCCGCGAGGACATGATTAAGGCGAATGACAACATTTTGTTGAAAGACCTTTGAACAATTGACAATGGATTATTGACAATTATTAAGGGATGGATAAAAGAAAAGGGAATACAGATCTGACAGAAGGGAAAGTATGGAAAGTGATCGTTCGCTTTGCATTGCCGTTGCTGGTCGGAAATCTGCTGCAACAGTTCTATAACATAACGGACAGCATTATTGTCGGACAGTTTCTGGGAAAGGAGGCACTGGCAGCGGTATCGGCTTCCTTTTTCATCTATTACTTCATCATTTCGCTCGTGATCGGTGTAGGAAGCGGTACTACGGTAGTCATTTCACAACTTTTCGGAGCCAAACAGTATCAAAAGGTACAACTTGCGTTTTCCTCCTTCTTCATATTCATGTTAGTCGGAGGAATAATACTATCCATTGCAGGGATTATTTTCGCCGAGCCGGTTTTCCGCCTGACCAATACGCCGGAAGAGGTTATTCCACAAGCGGTAGCCTATTTTCGCATTTACATAGGAGGAACATTCCTGTTCGTAACCTTCAATAGCATCATTTCGATTTTGCGAGGCGTGGGCGAGTCTGTTCGCCCAATGCTGTTCATTCTGATTACGACAGTCCTGAACATTGCGTTCGACTTGCTCTTCATACTCGTATTCAAATGGGGTATAGAGGGAGCTGCTCGTGCGACTGTCGTTTCGCAGGGAATCGGCATGTGTATAGCCCTGGCGTATGTAAACAATACGCACCCCTTGCTATCCATCAAAAAGCAAGATATGCTGTTCGACTGGAAACTGTTCAAAGAGAGCTTAAAAATCGGACTGCCGACAAGCGTACAGCAATGTGCGATCGCCCTCGGACTGATCGCATTGCTGGGGATCGTGAATAGTTTCGGAACCAATACACTGACAGCTTACGGGGCCGCCGGAAAGATAGACACGATCATCACTCAGGCTATCCTCACCCTATCAGGAGCGTTAGCAGCTTTCTGCGGACAAAATATCGGGGCCGGGAGACTGGACCGGGTGAAAAAGGGAGTACAGTTTACGATGTACACGAATATAGCCCTGGGACTATTAACTTTTGCCGCCGTCTATCTATTCGGCAACGAGATGATGAGAATTTTCACGAAAGACATAGATGTCGTGGCGATTGGAAAAGAATATCTGCTAATTATCGGTGGTTTCTTCATTGTACATGGGGCACTGAACGTGTACAACGGAGCACTCAGGGGAGCTGGAGATACCTTGTTCCCAATGATAACCAGCCTGGTCTGCCTCTGGCTGATCCGTATTCCCCTCGCCTATTATCTCAGTTCATGGTTGGGACGCAACGGAATCTGGTGGGCGATCGGTATCAGCATCACAATCGGACTAATCGTGACCTTCGTTTATTATAAGATAGGGTTCTGGAAGAGAAGAAGGAGGATTTATGAATTATGATTTCATGTTACACTGCATAAATCATAATCCATAAATCTCAGTACCGATTATAGCTAATCACTTCTTTCAGATCTTTACGTTTCTTAGGTCTGTCCGGTTGGGTAGAATAGCCGATGACGATGTCCAGCAAAACACGTTTGCCGGAAGGGATATCCAATAGTTTACGAACTTTCGTTTCATCAAACCAGCCGACAATACAACTCCCCAACCCTTCATCTTCGGCAGCCAGCACAAGATGAGCGGCCGTTATGCCGATATCCAGATGGGAGAAATTCTTGTCCTTGATCCACGAGCCGATACCTGCTGTCAGATTCGGCCTCTCCTCCACGACCAAGATATGTACGGGCGCCTGTTTGGTGAAATGGTTCATTCCCAAAACACGGTTCGAAGTTGCGTCTGCCACCCGATTCTTCAGTTCGGGATCATCCACCACAATAAAATGCCAAGGTTGGGAATTACAAGCAGACGGCGCGATACACGCCGCCTCCAGAATACGCTGTAATTTTTCCTTTTCCACCGGACGCTGCGTATCAAAAGCCCGGTCACTTTGGCGCCGGCTTGCTAAAGAGAGAAAATCTTTCATTTGAACTGCATCATCTTACTGATATACTTACCGACAATGTCGAACTCAAGATTGACGACCGTACCTTTTTCGATCTGGCAGAAGTTGGTGTTGTCATGCGTATACGGAATGATCGCTACCTGAAAACTATTCTGCTTCGAATTACAGACAGTCAGGCTCACACCATTGACACAGACGGAACCTTTCTCGACAGTTATATATCCCTGCTGCGCCATCTCTTGGTCGAACGGATATTCGAACGTATAATACCAGCTTCCATTTGCATCTTCCACACTTGTACAAACGGCAGTCTGGTCGACATGCCCCTGCACGATATGTCCGTCCAGACGTCCGTTCATCATCATACTGCGTTCCAAATTCACGAGTGAACCTGGTTTCAGCAGCCCCAAGTTGGAACGTTCCAGAGTTTCTCGCATGGCTGTAGTTGTGAATGTATCCCTATCTTTGCGAACCACAGTCAGGCAAACGCCATTGTGGGCCACACTCTGATCTATTTTCAATTCATCGACAAAAGAACACTTCATAGTGATATGAATGTTGTCCTTATCATGCTCAATCGCCACGACCTGAGCTGTTTCTTCTACAATTCCTGAAAACATAAGATTGTTGTTTTAATGATTATCGAAGTCCAAAGATACGGAAAAACCTTATATTTGCCACATATAACAATAATACTTAATATTATATGGAAGCAGATAAAGTAGACAAATTTCTTCTTGCCAATGAAAGCAAATTTCCTGATTATGAAATTCCTATCCATCGACTGCTCGACCTTCCTCCTGAAAAAGAGGCGATTTTAGCAAAAAACCATTTCAAAAGCCCGATCTGTATGTTGTCCGTTTCTTGTTTCTTAGGATACTTCGGTTTGGATCGTTTCCTGATCGGGGACTGGGGTAAAGGGATCATTAAACTGCTCACAGGCGGTGGTCTAGGAATCTGGTACATCATCGACTGGTTCCTGATCGTGAGAGCGACAAAGAGGAAGAATATGGAAAGATTAGAAGAGATCATAAATCACCCCTAACTATCATTTTAGCTGTTTTACCAGACATAGAAGTACGCTAAAAGCATTAAAAGTGGAACGTTTTCAGAAAAGAATAAGCCTTTTCTGTCGAAACACGTTACTTTTTTATCTAAAGACGCCTGATGTTTTTCTCAAAATGCCCGTCAGAGCGCTTTTTACACCCCCATCTGAAAGCTATCGAAACCCTGGTCTGCAGATAACTGAGATCCGGATCTCGACAGACAAAAGCAACTACATATCTGATAATAAACCATATAGTACGCGTAAAAAAGCGATCACACCCATGATAGTACAATCATAGAAAAACAACTGTCATGCCAACTATCATTTTATGTGGGGCTTGACATTCATAGTTTCAACAGCAAAGCATGATAGTATGACAATAAAATAGAGGTAAAGCTAAGTGCCTTACCTCTATCATTATTGATTGATTATATATCGTCAAATATATTATTGAGCTTGTTCCAACTGCAATGTCTTAGTCGGTTCGTCGCAAACTTCAGTCGGACCAAAATACTGGATAGGACCAGGATAAACATAGCTTGTCGTCATAGCCCATTCATCGCGGTTAGCAGCAAATTTCTTGAAAGGAGCGCCGTCGAGCTTAACCAAAGCTTTCTGGATAACAGGTTTCATTTCGCCGTGGCGTTTTTCCATGTTCATCATCATAGTTACAGGGATACCACCAGCGATCCACTTGTCAGCCGGAGCTGTCGTGTTGCGTACGGAAGACATATAACCAGTCTTGCCGGCGGCGATCAGGCAAGAAGCCGTATAACCCAAAGAATAGCAGTAGTCCGCATCATAGTTGGATGGAGCAGCGCAACGGCCTTCGTAACCGAAGAAGTGGTGCTGTGCAGCAAACTTGCCGACATATTTGCCTTCGGCCTTCCATTCTGACAACTTCTTGCCAACCATTTCTGACAGCAATTTTTCTGTTTCGATCAGAGAAACCTGTACGTTTCCATGCGGGTCGCGATCGAGTGACAACTGACGTGCCACACCTTCCGGCAGGGAAGCATACAAATCGGAATTTTCTTTTGTCAACTTGCTAATGATGTAAGCACGTTGTTCGCTCTTCTTGATCATCTTGAATTCGGCATCGTGTTTAGCAAGGAAGTCGTTCAGCTCAGCGATCAGGCGTTTCATAGCCGGAACGAATTCGATCAGACCTTCGGGAATCAGCACCGTACCGAAGTTGTGGCCTTCGGCAGCACGTTTTGCTACAATTCCGGCGATGTAAGTCACGATATCGTCCAAAGACATGTTCTTTTCCTCAACTTCTTCGGAGATGATACAAATATTCGGCTGAGTCTGCAAAGCGCATTCCAAAGCGATGTGAGAAGCAGAACGTCCCATCAGCTTGATGAAGTGCCAGTACTTCTGTGCCGAGTTGCAGTCACGCTGGATATTACCGATAACTTCGGAATAAACCTTACAAGCCGTGTCGAAACCGAAAGAAGTTTCGATCTGCTCGTTCTGGAGTTATCAACAGTGTAGTTACTACTCATGTGTTCTACAAGTCACCGTCGATCGTCTTCGGACAGCCGATTACCTGAACACCGGCCCCCGTAGCCTTGTAGTATTCGGCCAGTACGCAAGCATTTGTGTTGGAGTCGTCGCCACCAATGATAACCAGAGCCTTGATGTTCAGTTCTTTCAGAATTTCCAGCCCCTTGTCGAACTGTTCTTTTGTTTCCAGTTTGGTACGGCCTGAACCAATCATATCAAAACCACCCGTGTTGCGGTACTCGTCAATAATGTCAGCAGTCAGTTCCATATATTTATGATCGATCAGACCACCAGGTCCGAGGATAAAGCCATACAGACGAGAAGCTGCGTTGTTAGCCTTGATACCGTCGAACAGACCTGCAATCACGTTATGACCACCAGGAGCCTGACCACCGGAAAGGATCACACCGACATTCATTGCCGGCAGTTCTTTCTTTTCGTTGCTCTTTTCGAAAGTAACGACAGGCATTCCGTACGTGTTCGGGAATAACTTTTTGATTTCGTCCTGATCGGCAACTGATTGTGTATACTCACCATCTACGGCTTTTACAGCGCCTTTCAATGCAGCGGGAACCTTTGGCTGGTAAGCTGCTCTTGCAATTTGTAATGCACTCTTTGTCATTTCTTAATCTGATTTATTTAGAAAGTATCTGATTCCTAATTAAAGGCGGTGCAAATATAGAAATTTTTCTGTATTCGCGAAAGAAGATAATACGATATAGCCCTTTATTCCGCATTTTTCTTCAGCCATTCACCAACAGCCTGTTTTCCTGAACAGGCCTCACCACATAAGTCAGTTCCTTACCCGTCAATTCCAAATACATAAAACCGCTGGATAAGATGATTTCCATTTTATTATCAATCACGATATATCGATCATGATGGGTCAACAGTGAATCATCCAAAGAAAAAGACCATTGAGGATTATACTTTTGCAAATCAGCAACAGCACTATCATTCAAATGCTTCGAATGATAGACAAGTTCTACTTTTTTGTTCGGCAAAATCAATTTCAAGACATCCTTGCAGGCATTCAGGTATTGATCGTACAGGCATATTTTTTTCGCATCCTGGCATAGTGCTCTTATGTGCCTGATCGCCTTGTCTCTATGGGCATTTCTATAAAAACAACCGGTGATATGGCTACTGATCTGATCGGACATGATATTGACATACGGATAATCCGTTCTGTCATCACACAATATCAATTTATAGTCAGTCTTTCTTGCCAGTTCTTCCAAAGTCTGCTTTGTTAACCGGGCATGCTTTAAAGAGTCATAAAGACTTTTCGACACACGATCGCCAATCCCGATATCATCTAATTGTCTGGTATTGGTCAGAAACTCGCCACAACGAAACTTAAGCAAGTGCAAGAGTATATCTTTATCATAGTCCTGATGCTCCTTAAACAAATAATATTGCTTATACAAAGTATCAGACAACACAAAACTATATTTCCCCATATTATTCCATTTCAAGTAGTTCAGCTAAAGTCGCATCGAAAAAACCTTCCGGGAAGTCACGAGTAAACTTGCCATCCTCTTTAAAACCAAGTACAATGAACGGATTCTGGATGCCCTCTTTATACAAAATGGTCACATCATCTTTCAAAAAACGCTTTTTATAAATCTCATAACCGACCTTATATATAAGGTGTTCGCAATGTGTTTCTATGATTACCTGTATACCGGCTCTAACAATAAAGGCCAAGAATTCACCAACCTTTGCCTGGCTGGCCGGATGAAGATGGATTTCCGGATTTTCGATAAGAATAACATCATTCTTTTTTGCCCGCAAGCACATGATCAACATTTTGGTAAGATAACTTACGCCAGCTCCCAACTGGAAAGGCGAAATATTCCCCAACCCATCACTTTTATACTGTACCTCGACCACATCATCCAAACGGCGTTCCGTCTGCAACTCCGTCGGTATATCTAAAATATAAGACAACCAATAATTCACCTGAGCAGATAAAGTATAAGAGGAATCATCTTTAATCAATTCCGGCATTAAAGGATTAGATTTTTCTTTTTCAAATGAACCTACTATATACTCACCGACTACGCCCACTTTAAACTGTGGCGAAATTTTGGAATGCAACTCCGCCCCGATTCTATTGGCAGACAAATAGTATAAATTTTGCTCTATGTCGATCGGCATGCTGGCATCCTCTTCCGAAGGAAGAAAAACCAAAGAGAGTTCATTTGTTCCGTGATAGGAAATATGCACATTATCGATATCGATATCGACCCTGACACTTTTTGCATTATAATACTTATTTCTAATCGTATCGAATGTCAGATTCACAATAGTATCCAGTAAAATTTGTCCATTTTTTCCTATCCTGCGAACAGGAAGTAATACCGACTGTATCAAACTTGACTTACCTGCCGAGTTAACACCCGTTACAATTGTAAAAGGCTTTATCTCCAAGTTCTCATCATGAAGACATTTATAGTCTTTTATTTGTATATGTTTTATCATAACTGAATCCTGTTTATTATTTTATCCATTCGATCAAACCTGAAAGAGACACTTGTAGTCGAGTCTATATTACCGGAAAAATAACGGGAATCATCAAACTCTTCCTTTACAGATTCTATATCCAGTATGAGTCTTGACGCCCATGTGTAATCAATTTTCTCAGGGACAAAAGAAAACAAATAACTTAATGCCTCAAAGAGAGGCATGTTTATAGGTCTTCTAATCCCATTTCCCGAAAAACGAAAACCATTTTCTCCTAAAAGATCATAACTGATCTGCATACAGCGAATAAATAGATTCTCATAATCTACAATCAATTTTTCAGGTGCATTATCATTCACATAAACCATAAAACGAGCCAGAAAATCATCTATATCCCCCCGGTATTGGAGAGCCGGAATATCTTTAAACTCTCCACGATGCAACATAAGAAAGGCGATTGCCCGCAAAACGACATATTGGTCTTTCATCCTTTCTTTATTAATAGAGCGCCCTGTCGCAATCAAAAATTCGGGAGAACAGCAAAGTTTATCCAACATCCGTGTGCAACGTCCACGGTATAAGGCATTCCTCATTTCCTGCTTATTCAACGGAGTCCCTCCCCGATTTACCCGATCAAAGATATCATACTTTACCCGCTCAGGAGTCGGAGGCTGTATAATGTAAAAAAGTAATTGAAAGTCTTCAATAACTCCCTGTTGCTTCAAATCCAAATCCGCAAAACAACATCCATTAAACTGCTTCAATATTCTCAGATTATTCAATTTGAACTTTCCTTCCAGAAAATCCAGAATAGCACTTATCCTTTGTCGCCCGTCAACAACTTGCTTCTTCCCATTCTTATCCTCAAATAAATACATTAATGGTATAGGAATTCCCATTAGGATCGATTCGATCAGCTCAGACTTCTGCCTTTGTTTCCAGACATCATGCCTCTGGAAATCCGGATCAATTATTAATTCTTTCCGCTTCAGGCAAAGTGTATGCAAATGCATAATACTATATTGAGCCTTTTCCACCCTCACTTCGGCATTCGGATATATGGTATATGAATCATCTCCGTTTATTGACAGATCGGCTTGTTCCACATCGCTAACCACATTTTCATCACTGTTTATTATTGATGCTTCATCTTTTATATCCATATTTCCCATATATTTATCCTGATTTACGATTGAGCAATAGTCTTTAAATTAATAAAGAGATAAATGTTTCATGCAAAGATATTGAGATTTATCGGAAAATCGAATAGAAATCGTCCATTTACTTGCTATCAGATATCTGGTAAAACATCGTTTTGCCCGGTGACGACAACGAGGCGGGACGGGCGTCCGCCGAAACGGCACGCTTGTAGTTCGGTTTGCCGCTCATCACAAAGTGCAGGGTAATTCCTGCTTGCACATCCTCATAGGTCAGATATGATTTATCATATTTCTTTCCGTTGACATATAGCTCCTTGATATAGACATTCTCTTCCGACCAGTTTTCCGTGGTCATCTTTATTTCCTTTCCGTTACTCATCCGGATCGAAAGCGCCTCTACACAAGGGGAGCCGATGTTATAGATATTGCTGGAAGGGGCTACCGGATAAAAGCCTGCGCAGTTGAACATATACCAGGCCGACATCTGCCCGCAGTCGTCATTCCCGCTCAACGATCCCGGTTCATTTCCATAAAAACGAGCAACGATCTCCCTGATCCACTTCTGGCATTTCCAGGGTTTGCCTAAATAGTTGTACAGATAAGCGATGTGGTGGCAAGGTTCGTTGCCATGCCAGTAGCCACCGATACGCCCCTGGATGTCATGCGCTCCCGGAATATCGTCCGGCAATTCGACCGTAAAGAGATCGTCTAGTCGCTTCTCGAAAAGTTTCTTCCCTGCCAAATTGATATATCCCTGCACATCATGCGGAACTGTCCATGTATATTGCATTGTAAAACCTTCGGTAATATCTCCCCAACCGTTCACCGATCCCGGTCCTTGATAAGCTACCGGAGTAAACGGAGTACGCCAATTACCCTGGCTGTCACGACCACGCATATACTTCGTTTCCGGGTCGATCAGAGTCTGATAAGAAAGAGAACGATTCAGAAAATACTGATAATCGTCCAAAGCTTTGGCAGCCTGTGCGATACAATAGTCGTCATAGGCATATTCCAATGTTTTGGAAACCGACTCCGCCTCTTTGTCAAACGGGACGTAGCCATTCCGCATATAGTCGGGCAAACAGTCGTAATGTTCGTTCAAGGCAGTCGTTTTCATCGCCTCATACGCCCGTTCGTAGTCGAAACCTTTCACACCTTTGACGATCATATCCGCCAGGACGGAGACCGCATGATAGCCGATCATGCACCAAGTCTCGTTTCCGTAAAAAGACCAGATCGGGAGCATTTTCTCCACGCTCTTGTCAAAGTGGGCCAGCATCGAATTGGCGATGTCGGCATTTATGTCCTGATGCACTAAATTGAACCAGGGATGCAAAGCCCGGTAGGTGTCCCACAAAGAAAAAGTCGTATAGTTGGTAAAGCCTTTCGCTTGCTCGATATTCTTGTCCAACCCCCTGAAACGGCCATCCACATCCTGGAAAACAAACGGATGGAGGGCGGCATGGTAGGCAGAAGTATAAAACGTTTCCTTTGTCTTCCGGTCGGTAGTTATCCGGTATTTTTGCAATTCTTTCTCCCAAAGTTCCTCCCCTTTCTCTTTGAGGCTGTCAAATGTCAGTCCGTCCAGTTCCTGCATATTCATCTTCGCCCCGGAGGTACTGACGGAAGAGATGGCCGTTTTCACGATCACTTCCTCCCCTTCCCCAGTTGCGAAAGAAAGGCAAGCCATCAGGTTCTTCCCCCAAGCCTCACGGTCGCTCCTGAACCGGGATGTATTATAGATCACCGGCTTCTTGTCCTGCATGAAGCGCAGACCCGTCAATTTTCTGGAAAAGACAGCTGCAAAATAGACATGGCGTTCAGGTCCCCACCCTTTCACCAACTTATAGCCAGTGATGGTCGAATCGTTTTCCATGCGCAGGTTGGCCCATTCGCACGACTGCCAAAGCGTATGGTTCATATCAATCATGATAAATGATTTTTCCGATTCGGGATAAGTAAAACGGAACATGCCACTCCGTACCCCTGCCGTCATCTCCGCCTTCACGCCGTAGTCTTGCAAGCGGACGGCATAATAGTTCGGAGTAGCCTGTTCCTCGTCGTGCGTGTATCGGGAACGATAGCCCTCATCGGGATTCTCACGGCTTCCGGGTTCCAGTTTCATCTCTCCGGTTCCGGGGATAAACAGAAAATCTCCCAAGTCAGGAATACCGGTCCCGCTAAGATGCGTCAGGCTAAAGCCCAGGATAGAAGTGTGGTTATATTTATAACCGGCAGCCGCATCATAATATTTAGCATCCGTATCCGGGCTGATCTGGATCCCTCCGAACGGGATCTGCGCTCCCGGATACACATTGCCATAACCATCCGTTCCTACCAGCGGATTGACGTATTCCGTCAACTTTTCATTCTGTGCCGTGCCGGATAAGGCGGCACACGACACAGCGATCAAAGTACAAATTCGTAATTTCATATTCAAACTATTGTCGTTATAAATAAAAAGGACTATCTGAAACAAGGTCCAAATAGCCCTTTTGATTATAGTTAGACTGAAAGTCCTATTATAATTAAGTGCTTATGTTAATATTAATGCTTCCAGCCATCTATATGCAATCTTATTTATTTTCCCAATTCATTGGAGAATGAGTAAGGAGCGTCACTGTCCTGCGTACCCCGGCTCTTGTTCGGTGTGGCCGACATATTATAAAGAATGTTCATGCCACGCATCAGGTCGCCATGTATCAGATAATTCTTCGTATAGTTCTTGCCATTCACTTTCATAGACGAGATGTAACGGTTCGCCTCGCCATTATTGTTGGCCTTGATCACGACCTTCTTGCCGTTTTCCAGCAGAGAATCGGTGGCCGCTTCCATCTCTTCGACAGTGGTCAGATATGCCCAATCCTTCAATGTGATTTCCTCCTAATTAAGTAATTCTTTCCTGTTGATACACTGGTATTGCCGAACCCATACTGTATCGATAATATTCTACCAATAGAAAACAAGATTGTCAATCGGCGAATCCGCCACATTTCACATGGGATTCCCTATCCCCCCAGGGGGGTTTTTGTTCATTTTCAACGGATGTGCCCAAAATCGGGCCCCTTCATGTTCGAAAATCTGTTTTTCCACGTTTTTGAGGAAAATTTAGAAATTGCAAAATTTTTTCTATGTGCTATGATAAGCGTATTCAAGAAAGAGGAGCCTTATGTCTCATGACGGATCATCTGACCGCCCGGTACGGGCTGATTCACGGCGCTTACTGGGCGTCTTATGCGGCCATTGCCGCCTATGTAAACCTGTATTTGCTGGAAATGGGCTTTTCCAGCGGGGCCATTGGCGTTCTCATCGCCCTGGCGGGGCTTTTGTCTGCCCTTTTGCAGCCATTGGCCGCAAGCTATGCAGACCGGGAGACCAGCCCCAATTTAAAGACCATCAATCTGGCCATAGCCGCCCTTTGGATGCTTTCGGCGCTGGGGCTGCTGGTTTTCCACAAAAATAAGGTTGCCTCCCTTTTGTTCTACGGCGGCTGCCTTTCCCTGCTGCAATTGCAGACCCCTCTGGTCAATGGCCTGGGGGTCACCAGCATCAATTGCGGCTGTAAGCTCAACTACGGTGTGTCCAAAAGCGTCAGCTCCGTGACCTACGCTCTGGTATGCCTGGTGCTGGGCCGCATGACGGCAGCCCAGGGCGGGCGGCCGGTGCCCTGGGCCATTGTGCTGCTCACCGGGGTGTTCATTCTCTCCCTGGTGCTTTACCCCGCCCAGCGGGCCCCTCGGAGTGACAGTGAAGCCAAGGGCGCAGACGGCCTGGCCTTCTTCCGGAAATATCCGCGCTTTACCGGAGTGCTGGCAGGCTGCATCCTGCTCTACATCAGCCACGTCTTTTTGAACAGCTTCACCCTCCAGATCATCCGCACCAAGGGCGGGGACAGCAGCCACATGGGCCTTTCCATGGCCATTGCAGCCCTGTCGGAAATTCCCACCATGCTGCTCTTTACCCACATGCTGCGCAAAAAGAGCAGCAGCTTCTACATCAAGCTCACGGGCTTCTTCTTCCTGCTGAAGGCCGCCGGCTCCTGGCTGGCCCCCAATGTGACGGTATATTACATCTTCCAGGCCACCCAGATTGGCGCCTGGGCGCTGATCGCCATTGCATCCGTGTATTATGTTAACGCCATCATGGAGCCACAGGATGCCGTGAAGGGGCAGGCCTATTTCACCGCCGCCTATACCCTGGCCAACGTTCTTGCCGCCCCCCTGGGCGGCCGCCTCATCGACACCCTGGGCGTGAACGCCATGCTGATGCTCGGCGCCCTTTGTGCCGCCCTGGGGACAGCGGTGAACCTGGTGTTCGCAGAGAAAACAGTGGACAAGGGGATCCTGTAACGGCAATTTCCCGCAATTTTTACATTTTGACTGTTTTTCTTTCCGGGAAAATATGGTAAACTTATAGAGAGTATGGGAAGGAGTGGCCTTTGTGAAGGAATGTGTGATCTTCTGTGCGGCGGGGTTTGACGGTCTGGCGGTACCGCTGACGGAGGAAGACTATCTCATCGCCGCCGACGGCGGCTGGCGCTGGTGCCGCAGCGCGGCCGCCAGTTTCCGTTCGTCGTCGTTAAGCGGCGGCAGGCCGTATTCCCCGCCGGCAAATATCTCCGCCGGGTCTTCGTCCTTAAGATACGCAATCAGCAGCTTCCGCGGATCGGCGCTGCCGGCCTCGAAAGTCAGGCGGCGCCGGCGGCGGATAATATGCCAGATTTTTTCGGCGATAAACCGACGGTCGCCGGAACCGATAAAACGCCTTTCGCGAAAATAGGCGTTGATGATGTTGTCGGCCGGCTGCCGGTCGGCAAACACCGCGGTCATCAGTTCCCAGACCGCCTTATAACGCGCTGCCGTCTTCATTCTTCGTTTCTCCCGTGCCGCCGCGGAAACCGATGGCCACCAGATATTCTTCCGGCGAAGCCTTGCGGCTGGCGTCCGGTTTGCAATGCGACACTTTGAGGAAATTCTTTTTCACTTCCGCCAGAAAACCTGCTTCCGCCCCGCCCTTGAAGACTTTGGCGATAAAAATGCCGCCTTCGGCCAGAACGTCTTTGGCAAAATCATAGGCCAGTTCAACCAGAGCCATGGTGCGCAGGTGATCGGTCTGCTGGTGGCCGATGGTGTTGGCCGCCATGTCGCTCATCACGATGTCTGCCTTTCCGTCTAACAACCGTTTCAGTTTGTCGGCAGCGTCGGCAGCGGTAAAATCCTGCTGTATCAGCACGGCACCGGGAATCGGCTCCGTCGGCAGAATATCCAGCCCCACCACCTGTCCGCTGCCTT
>ERZ773143.2151-NODE-2151-length-15052-cov-10.504368_pt1 | contig 15052 bp, 10 predicted proteins | sample MGYA00580852_ERZ773143 | MGnify/ENA primary metagenome ERZ773143 (study PRJEB29015, sample SAMEA2737853) | human gut metagenome | biome: human gut; feature: human-associated habitat; material: faeces | place: China | collected 2012 ... | reverse complement strand
TCATCCAGAACGGCGACGTTTCGGTCAACGGCGAGGTCTGCACGATGCGCGGCAAAAAGTGCCGCGCAGGGGATACCGTGGAGCTGGACGGCCAGACCGTGCAGATCGCGGAGGGCGCGTAATGCGCTTAACGCACTTAGAAGTAACGGATCACCGCAATATTGCCCACGCAGAGCTGCACCCCGACCCGCACCTGACCGTGCTGTGCGGCCCGAACGGCCAGGGCAAGACGAACCTGCTGGAGGCTATCTGGCTGCTGACCGGCGGCAAGAGCTTCCGCGGGTCAAAGGACGCGGAGCTTATCAGGCGCGGCTGTGACTTTTCGGTCATCGAGGGCGCGTTTGAGACACAGGACGTGGAAAAATCCATCCGTCTGACCGTGGGCAGCAGGCAGAGCCAGCGCCCGGGCCGCACCGGCAAATTAAACGGCGCGGACGTTGGGCGCGCAGCGGCGCTGGCGGGAAACTTTCAGGCCGTCGTCTTTGAGCCGGACCTGCTGGGGCTGGTCAAGGGCGGCCCGGACGGACGGCGGCGGTTTATGGATTCCGCACTGTGCCAGGTCTACCGGCCCTACCTTGTGGCGCTGCGGCGGTACATGCGGCTGACGGCCCAGAAGAACGCCCTGCTGAAAAGCTACGATATTACGCCAAACGGCAATATGCTGCTGGACACCTACGACGAGCAGCTGGCCGAGTACGGCGCGCTCATCATGGAGCACCGCTGCAAGTTTCTGGCGGCGGCGGCTCCCATCGCCGCGCAGAATTATAGGGACATCTCCCACGGTGCCGAGGTGCTGGCGCTGAACTACCAGATGTGCACCGCGGCCCCCACCGCCGCGGCGCTGACCGAAAAGATGCGGGCCATGCGCAGTGCCGAGCTGCGCGCCGGGTTCTGCCTGGCCGGGCCGCACCGCGAGGATCTGGAAATTTTGCTGGACGGCCAGCCCGCCCGGGTGTTTGGCAGTCAGGGCCAGCAGCGCAGCTGCGTGCTGGCAATGAAGCTGGCAGAGGCGACAGTGGTCGGTGATTTGTTCGGTGAGCACCCGGTTTTGCTGCTGGATGACGTTTTGAGCGAGCTGGACGACGAGCGCCAGACCTACCTTTTGACCCGCATGGGCGAGCACCAGACGATTGTGACCACCTGCGACACCGCCGCTTTTGCGCGTACCAATGGGAAAATTGTGATGGTGAAGGGCGGAGTGGTCGAAGAAGCGTAGGGGACGGACAGGGAGGTTCAGGATTTGTACTTTCACGCAGGCCAGGACTTTGTCCTGAATACCCGGGATGTGATCGGGGTGTTTGATCTGGACACAGCCGGGGCGTCGCGGCGGACGGAGAAATACTTCCGCCACGTCGAGAGCGAGGGCGCCGTCGTGGACCTCTGCGCCCCGGGCACGCTGCCCAAGAGCTTTCTTGTCACCGATTTTCCCGACGAGACCATTTATATCAGTCAGTTATCGCCCGCCGCGCTGAAAAAAAGAGTGGAGAGGCTGGAATTTTAAAGAACCACGACCGTAGGGGCCGGGCATGCCCGGCCCGCAACATAAAAAGTACCGCCCGATAAAAGGGCAATAACGCAAGGCGGAGGGCCGGGCATGCCCGGCCCCTACATTGCAAAATAAGAGATACCCACCCACAACAGGAGGCTATCATTTCATGGCAGAAGAAATCATCACCGAAACCAACCGCGAGACGGCTACCGACCATGCCTACGGCGGTGCGCAGATCCAGGTCCTCGAGGGTCTGGAGGCTGTGCGCAAGCGCCCCGGCATGTATATCGGCTCCACCGGGCCTTCCGGCCTGCATCATCTGGTCTATGAGATCGTCGATAACGCCATCGACGAGGCACTGGCCGGATACTGCACCCATATTGAAGTGACTATCAAGCCCGGCAACATCATTGAGGTCTCGGACAACGGACGCGGCATCCCCGTGGACATCCAGCCCAAGCTGGGCATCCCGGCTGTGACCGTCGTCTACACTGTGCTGCACGCCGGCGGCAAGTTCGGCGGCGAGGACTCCGGCTATAAAGTGGCCGGCGGTCTGCACGGCGTCGGCGCGTCCGTCGTCAACGCCCTGTCCGAGTGGCTGACCGTCCGCGTGCGCCGCGACGGGGCCGAGTATGAGCAGAGCTTCAAGCGCGGCAAGCCGGACGGCGACCTGAAAAAAATCGGCGCGGCGGCTTCTACCGGAACGACAGTCACCTTTAAGCCCGACCCGGAGATGTTCCAGGAAACGACGCTCTATCGCTATGAAACGCTGCTCAAGCGCCTGCGCGAGGAAGCGTTCCTGAACGCCGGTGTCAAGATCACCCTGACCGACGAGCGCCCCGACGCGGACCGCCCCCAGGACGAGCAGTCCGGCGAGATGCGCACCGAGACGATGTGCTACGAGGGCGGCATCCGCTCCTTCGTCAGCTACCTGTGCGAGCGCCGCGACTTAACGCCGCTGCACCCGCAGGTCATGTATATGAAGGGCGAGGGCCAGGGCGCTGTGGCCGAGGTCGCACTGCAATACTACGACAACAGCTACAACGAGTTGCTTTTGAGCTTTGCCAACAACGTCCACACCCCCGAGGGCGGCACCCACGAGGAGGGCTTTAAGCTGGCCCTGACCCGCGTGCTGAACGAATATGGACGTGCCAAGGGCATTTTGAAGGACAAGGACGAGAACCTGTCCGGCCCCGACGCCCGCGAGGGCATCATTGCCGTCGTCAGCGTGAAATTGCAGGAGGCGCAGTTTGAAGGCCAGACGAAGGCGAAGCTGGGCAACACCTTCATCAAGGGCCTGGTCAACAATGTAGTTTACAAGGCGCTGACCGAGTTCTTTGAGGAGAACCCCGCCGTCGCAAAGGCAATTCTGGAAAAAGCGACCCAGGCCGCCCGCGCCCGTGCCGCCGCCAAGAAGGCCCGCGAGCTGGTGCGCCGCAAGAGCGCGCTGGAATCCAACCGTATGCCTGGCAAGCTGGCCGACTGCCACGAAAAAGACCCCTCCAAGACCGAACTGTTCATCGTGGAGGGCGATTCTGCAGGCGGCTCGGCCAAGATGGGCCGTGACTCCAACATTCAGGCCATCCTGCCTCTGTGGGGCAAGATGCTGAACGTCGAAAAGGCCCGCGCGGACCGCATCTACGGCAACGACAAGCTGATGCCCGTCGTGACCGCGCTGGGCACCGGCATCGGCGACGAGTTTGATATCAGCAAAGTCCGCTACCATAAGATCTTCATCATGGCCGATGCCGATGTGGACGGCTCGCATATCTGCACGCTGATGCTGACCTTCTTCTTCCGCTATATGCGCCCGCTGATCGACCACGGCTATGTCTACGTCGCCCAGCCGCCGCTGTTCAAGCTGCAGAAGGGCCAAACCGTCAAGTACGCCTACAACGACGACGAAATGAAGCTGTTGAGCGCCGAAATGCCCGGCGCGAAGGTCAACCGCTACAAAGGTCTGGGCGAGATGAACCCCGACCAGCTGTGGGAGACCACGATGAACCCCGACAACCGCGTCATCGTGCAGATCAAAATCGAGGATGCCGAGCGTGCGGACGAGGCGTTCAGCATCCTGATGGGTGAGCAGGTCGAGCCGAGACGGCAGTTTATTGAGAAGAACGCAAAGTACGCGAATTTGGATGTGTAATGTTCCATGTGGAACATTGGTAGTCTATGGACAATGTGTTTCCGAAACGAAAATGGATGCGGCTGCGCAACTATGATTATGCCTCTCAAAAGGTTTATTTCATTACGCTGTGTACGCAAAATCGTGAAAGAATCTTATCTGAGATTGTAGGGAGGGGTCTTGACCCCTCCGTGCGCGCGGAAGTTACGCTGATGCCGTATGGGTCAATTGCTGAACATGATTTGCTGGAAATACCAAATCATTTTCCTAATGTGGAAATTTTGAATTATGCCATAATGCCGGATCATCTGCATATCTTATTGGCGCTGGGCTGCCGGGAGGCTGCTGCGGAGGGGTCAAGACCCCTCCCTACAGTGTCAACCATTATAGGGCAGTACAAATCCGGTGTCAGCCGCAAATGCAAGCGGCCCTTATGGCAGCAGTCCTACCACGACCACATCATCCGCAACCAACTCGATTTTGAAGAAACATGGAAATATATCGACAACAACCCGTTGCAATGGGTGTTGGACGGAAAAGCGTAAAGTTTTTGTAACGTAATAGATAGTTAAGGTGATACAATGGAAGAAAACATCATCATGGTGCCGGGGTCCGGTACGAAGGTCATTGTGCGCGATGTAAAGCAGGAAATCGAGACGGCGTTCCTTGACTACTCGATGTCTGTTATCGTGGCGCGTGCTCTGCCCGATGTGCGCGACGGCCTGAAGCCCGTCCACCGCCGCATCCTGTACACGATGCACGAGCGCGGCAACGACCCGCAGCACCCCTACCGCAAATCTGCCGATACCGTCGGTGCGGTGCTGGGCTCGTACCACCCGCACGGCGACGCCTCGGTCTATGATGCCATGGTGCGTCTGGCGCAGGATTTCAGCCTGCGTTACCCGCTTGTGGACGGCCAGGGCAACTTCGGCTCCGTGGACGGCGACCCCCCGGCTGCTTACCGTTACACCGAGGCCCGCATGTCCAAGATGGCCTGCGAGATGCTGACCGACATTGAAAAAGACACCATCGACTGGGACCCCAACTTTGACGAGACCAAGAAGGAGCCCCACGTCCTGCCCAGCCGTTTCCCGAATCTGCTCGTCAACGGCAGCCAGGGTATCGCCGTCGGCATGGCGACGAACATCCCGCCCCACAACCTGCGCGAGATCGTCAACGGCATGGTCGCCCTGATGGACGACCCCGAAATCGACCTGGCCGGGCTGATGGAGTACGTCAAGGGCCCCGACTTCCCGACGGGCGGCATCATCATGGGCCGCAGCGGCATCCGCGCTGCTTACGCCACGGGCCGCGGCAAAATCACGCTGCGGGGCCGTGCCGAGATCATCGAGAAAAAGAACGGGCGCTATGAAATTTTAATTAACGAAATCCCCTATATGGTCAACAAGACCCGCCTGATCGAGTCCATCGCTGACCTTGTCAAGGATAAGCGCATCGAAGGCATCAGCGACCTGAACGACGAGTCCTCGAGCCGCACCGGCATGAAGATCGTCATTGAGATCAAGAAGGACGCGAACCCCCAGGTCGTGCTGAACCAGCTCTACCGCTTCACCCAGCTGCAGGACACCGTCGGCGTCATCATGCTGGCGCTGGACGACGGCGTGCCCAAGATCATGAGCCTGAAAACCATGATGGAGCGCTATATTGAGTTCCAGATGCAGGTCATCCGCCGCCGCACCGCGTTTGAGTTGAAGAAGGCAAAGGAGCGCGAGCACATCCTCGAGGGCCTGCACAAGGCCGTTGACATTGTCGATGAGATCATCGCGACGATCCGCGCCTGCAAGGGCGGCTTTGCCGAGGCGCGGCAGGCCGTCATGGACAACTTCGGCTTTGACGAGCTGCAGGCGGACGCCATTGTCAAGCTGCAATTGGGCCGTCTGGCCGGTCTGGAGATCCTAAAAATCGAGCAGGAGTTGGGCGAGCTGCGCGAGGCCATCGCCGATTATGAGGACATTCTGGCCAACGACGAGCACGTCAAGCGCATCGTCAAGACCGACCTGACCGCGCTGGCCGACAAGTACGGCGACGAGCGCCGCACCTCCATCGAGACCGTCTCCGGCGAGGTCGATATTGAGGACCTGATTCCCGAGGAGACCTGCGTCTTTACGCTGACCCATGAGGGCTACATCAAGCGCACGACGCTGGACACCTACCAGGCACAGAACCGCGGCGGACGCGGCGTGCAGGGCATGACCCAGAAGGACGACGACTTCACCGAGGAACTTTTTGTCGGTTCTACGCATGATTATATGCTGTTTATGACGAACCAGGGCCGCGTCTACCGCCTGAAGGGCTATCAGGTGCCCGAGGGCAGCCGCACGGCCAAGGGCAGCCATATTGTGAACCTGCTGCAGCTGCAGGAGGGCGAGAAGGTCACGCTGATGCTGCAGCAGAAGGCCGGCGTGGACGAGGACAACACCTACGCCACGATGGTGACGAAGCAGGGCCTCATCAAGCGCACGCCGTTGTCCCAGTTCCGCAACATCCGCAAGATGGGCCTGATCGCCATCGCGCTGAACGAGGGCGACAGTCTGGTGTGGAGCCACCTGACCAAGGGTGACGACGAGATCATTGTTGCCACCCACGACGGCGCGGCCATCCGCTTTACCGAGGACGGCGCCCGCTCGATGGGCCGTACCGGCCACGGCGTCCGCGTCATCAAGCTGCGCGAGGGCGACTATGTCGTCGGTGCAGGCGTCTGCCGCCCGGGTGCGAACGTGCTGACCATCAGCGAGGAGGGCAAGGGCCGCCGCAGCCGCATTGACGACTACCGCATCACGAAGCGCGGCGGCTTGGGCATCCGCAACTACTCTAACGGCAACGTGGCGGGCATCAAGATCGTGGATGACACCGACGATCTGATCCTCATCAGCCAGAACGGCATTCTGATCAGGATCCATGCGGCGGACATCAACGTCCAGAGCCGCTACGGCAGCGGTGTCCGCGTCATGCGCCTGGTCGAGGACGACAAGGTGGCCGTGGTCGCCCGCGTGGACCGCGACAACGACGCCGAGACCGCAAAAATCGAGGATACCGGCGAGACCGACCCGACCCCCGAGGAGCTGGCGGCCATCGAAGCGGAAGAACTGGCGCAGGAGGCCGCGGAGGACGCAGCCCCCGAGAACGAGACCGAAGAATAAACCAATACAGGGGAGAGGCCGCGGGTCGGCCTCTCCTTTTTGGTGGATTTGTAGGGAGCGGTCTTGACCGCTCCGGGAAGTTTGCCATGCCTTTCACGGGCACGGAGGGGTCAAGACCCCTCCCTACAAGCATTTGAAATTTTTTCGCCGAAGCCTTTTTTATAAAAAAGGCTGGAAAAACACCGCGTATTCATGGTATTCTAAAGTATTCCCATCACAAAAAAGGAGCGCTCCACATGGAACATCTGCACACAACCATCTGCGCACTGGCGACGCCACCGGGCGAGGGCGGCATTGCCACCGTCCGCGTGTCCGGGCCGGACGCCTACGGCATCGTCGGCAAAATCTTTGCGCCGGTGCGGCAGGAAAAAAGCGTGGCCGACGCGAAGGGCTACACCGCCATGCTGGGCCACTACCTGCTGCACGGGGCCGAGATGGACGAGTGCGTGGCGCTGTTTTTCCGCGCACCGCACTCCTACACCGGCGAGGACGTTATTGAGCTGTCCGTCCACGGCGGCACGGCCATGGCGGACGGTTTGTTAGAAGCGCTCATCACCGCGGGCTGCGCGCCTGCCGGACCGGGGGAGTTCACCCGCCGCGCACTGGAAAACGGGCGGATGTCGCTGACGCAGGCTGAGGCCGTGATGGAGGTCATTGCGGCGAACGGGCGGCAGGGGGCTGCGCTGGCAAAATCCGCGCTGGACGGGCGGCTGGCAAAGCGCATCGGTAAGATACAGGCCGCGCTGCAAACGCTGAACGCCCACCTGACCGCCTGGGTCGATTACCCCGAGGAGGACGTGCCCGAACTGTCCGACGCGGCGTTTGTCGGGACGCTGACCGAGCAAAAGGCCGCGCTGGACGCGCTGATCTCCGGCTACAGCGCGGGCGCGGTGCTGCGCCATGGCGTGGACTGTGTGCTGCTGGGGCGGCCCAACGTGGGCAAAAGCACGCTGTTGAACCTGCTGGCCGGGTTTGACCGTGCCATTGTCACGCCCGTGGCCGGTACGACCCGCGATATTGTGGAGCAGGCCGTGCAGCTGGGCAGCGTGCGGCTGAACCTGTTTGACACCGCCGGTGTGCGGGAGGTGGGCGCGGACGGCGACGCCATCGAGGCCGAGGGCATCCGCCGCAGCTGGCGCAAGCTCGACGAGGCCGGACTGGTGCTGGCCGTGTTCGACGCCGCACAGACGTTGTCTGATGATGATTTAGAGCTGGCCCGCAGATGTCAGGGCCGCCCGGCCATCGCGGTCTTGAATAAGCAGGACCTGGCGGGGGAGACGGATGTTCCACGTGGAACATTGGAGCCGTATTTTAAGAAGATCGTCCCGATGTGTGCGCGGGATGCCGTCGGCTTGCAGGCCCTGACGGATGCGGTTGCGGATTTGTTAGGCACAGCGCAGCTGGACCCGGAGGCTGCGCAGTTGTGCAGTGCCCGCCAATTGGCCGCTGCGACCCGCGCGAGAGATGCGCTGGCGGAAGCGATTGCGGCGCGGCAGAACGGCTTTGGGCTGGACGCCGCCGCGGTGTGTTTGACGGACGCCTTGCAGGCGCTGTTTGATTTGACAGGAGAAAACGCCAGCGACGCAACGATAGAGGAAGTTTTTGAGACGTTCTGTGTGGGCAAGTAAGTAAAAAAGGCGGAGCCTTCTCCCCCTGGGGGAGAAGGTGTCCGCGGCCCCGCCCGCGGACGGATGAGGGGAGAGCCTGCGGAGGTTGCCCGTTAAAGGGAGACCACGCAAACTTTGCCCTCATCAGCCGCCTGCGGGCGGCAGCTTCCCCCGAGGGGGAAGCCTTTAGAAATGGCGCAGCCCCTCGGGGAAAGCCTTTAGAACTGACAGGAGCCTTCTCCCCTTGGGGGAGAAGGTGTCCGCGGCCCCGCCCGCGGACGGATGAGGGGAGAGACTGCGGAGATTGACCGTTAAAAGGGAGGCTACGCGAACTCTGCCCTCATCAGCCGCCTGCGGGCGGCAGCTTCCCCCGAAGGGGAAGCCTTTAAGAACTGGCGGCAGCCCCTCGGGGGAAGCCTTTAGAACTGACAGGAACCTTCTCCCCTGGGGGAGAAGGTGTCCGCGGCCCCGCCCGCGGACGGATGAGGGGAGAGGCTGCGGAGATTGACCGTTAAAAGGGAGGCTACGCAAACTCCGCCCTCATCAGCCGCCTGCGGGCGGCAGCTTCCCCCGAGGGGGAAGCCTTTAAGGAGTGATACCATGAACGACAGGAAAACCCATGACCCTTTGCGTGTCAATGCACGCAATCTCCGCAAATCTATGACCCCGCAGGAGAGACGCTTGTGGTATGACTTTCTGAAAAACCTGCCGCAGACCGTTTACCGCCAGAAAATAATTGGCAATTTTATAGTTGATTTCTATATTTCATCGTGTAAACTGGTAATAGAGCTGGACGGCGCACAGCACACCGAACCGCAGGCCATTGAGTACGATGCACAGCGCACCGCCTACCTGCAAGGCATCGGCTGCCGGGTGCTGCGCTACGCCAACAATGCAGTGGACGCAAATTTCGCGGGTGTCTGTGAGGACATCCTGTACAATATAGGGTAAGAGGGAACGTATATGGACAAACTGGGAACCTACGACGTCATCGTCATTGGTGCGGGGCATGCGGGAATCGAGGCGGCGCATGCGGCGGCACGGTTGGGGGCAAGGACCGCGGTGTTTACGCTGTCGCTGGATTTCATCGGCAATATGCCGTGCAACCCGTCCATCGGCGGCACAGCCAAGGGACATCTTGTGCGGGAGGTCGATGCGCTCGGCGGGCTGATGGGTCTGGCCGCAGACGCCACCTACCTGCAAAGCCGGATGCTCAACCGCGGCAAGGGCCCCGCCGTACACAGTCTGCGCGTGCAGACAGACCGCAAGCGCTACCACATCTGGATGAAGCACGCGCTGGAGCAAACCGCCAACCTCGACATCCACCAGGGCGAGATCGTCGGCGTGGACGTGCAGGACGGCAAGGTCTGCGGCGTGTTCACGAACCTGCACGGCTACTACGCCTGCAAGGCCGTCGTCATTGCCACCGGCACCAACCTGGGCGGGCGCATCTTTGTGGGGGATGCCCACTATGACAGCGGCCCCGACGGCACCCACGCCGCCACCGCGCTGACCCGGTGCCTTGTGGAGAACGGCTTCACGCTGCGCCGCTTCAAGACCGGCACGCCTGCCCGCGTCCACCGCCGCAGCATCGACTTCTCGAAGCTCGAATGCCAGCCCGGCGACCCCGACGCCGAGCTGCAGCCGTTCAGCTTTATGACCCGCGTGCCGATGCACAACAAGGTCAACTGCTACATCGCCTACACGAACCCCGCGACCCATAAGGTCATTCTCGACAACCTGCACCGCTCGCCGCTCTACGGCGGCGACATTCAGGGTGTCGGCCCGCGGTACTGCCCGTCCATTGAGGACAAGGTCGTCCGCTTTAAAGAGAAGGAGCGCCACCCGGTCTTTGTGGAGCCCTGCGGCGAGGACACCGAGGAAATGTACCTGCAGGGTCTCTCGTCCAGCCTGCCCGAGGCCGTGCAGAACGAGATGTACCGCACGATTGCCGGGTTTGAGCATCTCGAAATCATGCGCCCGGCCTACGCCATCGAGTATGACTGCGTGGACCCCACGACGCTCAAGCCCACGCTGGAAAGCAAGGTCGTGGGCGGCATCTACGGCGCGGGGCAGTTCAACGGCACATCCGGCTATGAGGAGGCCGCTGCGCAGGGCTTGCTGGCGGGTCTGAACGCCGCCCGCCACGCGCTGGGCAGGGAAAAACTTGTGCTGGCGCGGCACACAAGCTACCTCGCCACGCTGGTGGACGACCTTGTCACGAAGGGTGTCATGGACCCCTACCGCATGATGACGAGCCGCAGCGAGTACCGCCTGAGCCTGCGCCAGGACAACGCCGACGAGCGGCTGACCCCGATTGGCCGCGAGTACGGGCTGGTGGACGATGACCGCTGGGCACTGTTCTGCCGTGACCGTGAGGTCAAGCAGGCCGAGCTGCACCGGCTGGAGACGACGAGCATCAAATTGGCCGACCTGCGCGCCGCCGCCCCCGAGGGCGCGGAGCTGGGCGAGATCGGCGGTTCGGCCATCGAGCTGATGCGGCGGCCCTACATCAGCTATGATCTGATCGCGAAGGTCATTGGCCGCGGCGAGGGCGTGACCCCCGCCATGGCGCAGCGCATCGAGACGGAGATCCGCTACGCCGGGTACATTGCGCGGGAGGAGCGGATCATACGGGATATTCAGCGACACGAGAATGTGAAGATCCCCGACGACTTTGACTATGCGCCGATTGAGACGATGACGCTGGAATCCCGCGAAAAGCTGACGAAGATAAGGCCGCGCACGCTGGCGCAGGCCGGGCGGATACCGGGTGTATCGCCGAGCGACCTGGCGCAGCTGAGTATTGTGCTGCTGAAGCTGAAATAAACAGGATGCCTTCTCCCGCGAGGGAGAAGGTGCCCGAGGCCCCGCCCGAGGGCGGATGAGGGCCGAGTATATCGATTTCACCCGCAACCGGGCAGCTACATACAGTCTGCCCTCATCAGCCGCCTGCGGGCGGCAGCTTCCCCCGAGGGGGAAGCCAAGGAGACGCTATGATTGATAAAAACAGATTACAAGCTAAATGTTCCACGTGGAACATCCCCTTGACCGGCGCACAGCTGGACCTGCTGGACAGGTACGCCGAGCTGCTGGTCAGCTATAACGAAAAGGTCAACCTGACCGCCATCACCAGCCCCGAGGGCATCGAGGACCGCCACTTTGCGGACAGCCTGCTGTTTGCGGCGCAGCCCGAGGTCAGCGGCAGGCTGGTGGACGTCGGCACCGGTGCGGGGTTCCCGGGCATTGTGGCAAAAATCTACAAGCCTGACCTGGAGCTGACGCTGATGGAGCCGACGGGCAAGCGCGTGGACTTTTTACGCTATGCCTGTGCCGAGCTGGGTCTGACCGGCGTCGAGTTTGCGAAGGAACGCGCCGAGGAGGCCGCCCGCAAGATCTGGCGCGAGCAGTTCGACGTGGCCAGCGCCCGCGCGGTGGCGGCACTGCCTGTGCTGTGCGAATACTGCCTGCCGCTGGTCAAAGTCGGCGGGCGGTTCATCGCCATGAAGGGCCCCGAGGCAGACGCAGAAGCAAAAGCCGCCGCCAACGCGCTGAAAAAGCTGGGCGGCCAATATGAGGAAACGCGCGCCTTCACGCTGCCGGACGGCAGTGCCCGCGGGCTGGTGTTCTGCAAAAAAATATCGCAGACTCCGACGGTTTACCCCCGAAACGGCGGAAAAATTGCAAAGAAGCCGTTGTAACAGCGCAAAAAATTGAACATAAGGGCGAACGATTTTTCTTCCCCGAAACTGCGGTTTATGCTATGCTTTTTGTAGAAAAGCATAGCATTTTTTACGCCACAGGGGAGGAACCGAAATTGCCTAGAAATGATATACAAAAACAGGGGCGCATTCTGATGCTGCCTGTGGACTGCATCGAGCCGTCGCCCTACCAGGCGCGCACCGCCTTCGACGAGCCGGAGATCGCCGCGCTGGCCGTCAGCATTTTGCAGAACGGCCTTTTGCAGCCCATCAGCGTGCGGCGGGTCGGGCTGCACAAATACCAGCTTGTGGCGGGGGAGCGCCGCCTGCGCGCCTGCCGTCTGGCCAAGCTGGACAAGGTGCCGGCGATACTGGCCGACTACGACGACAGCGAATCCGCCGCGCTGGGGCTTTTGGAAAATTTGCAGCGCAGCCAGCTGGACCCGTTCGACACGGCGCGGGGCATTAAAGAGGTCATCCGGCTGTGGGGCTGCACCCAGGCCGAGGCTGCGCGGCGGCTGGGGTTGAGCCAGCCGGCCCTTGCCAACAAGCTGCGCCTGCTGACCCTGACGCCGGAACAGCAGCAGCTTTGCACCGCCAACCACCTGACCGAGCGCCATGCCCGCGCGCTTCTGCGCCTGCCGGACGAGGAAGAGCGCCTGCGCGTGATTGGTCTGATCGTCCAGGGAGAGTGGACGGTCGCGAAAACGGAGCAGTACATCGATGCGCGGCTCGCGCCAAAAGTGCCGCAGCGGCGCGAGCTCGGCACGTTCGTCCTGCGCGACGTGCGCGTGTTCTTGAACTCCATTGACCACCAGCTCGACCTCGTCCGCGCTGCAGGCGTCAGCGCCAGCCGCGACCGGCAGGAGACAGACCGCGAGATCGTCCTGACCATCCGCATTCCGAAGTCCAACCCACCCGCAGCCGGATAGCACGCCCGGCTGCGGGTTTTGTGCATGGCGCAGCAGGAAAGAACTGCACGGTATGTGCATTTCTTACAATATGATTTCTGATATTGCGTTCTCTTGCCGCTGATATGGCACTTTTGCCAGTTTTTCAGGTGCAGGCTGTCTCGAAATCTAACATTTTTTTAGAGAAAATAAAAACTTTTTAGATTGCAAACCCCCGGAAATATGGTATAGTATGTATTTGTCTGAAGAATCTGAAGGATAAAAAATGACATGGCGGCGGCGCAAAGGGCGACTAGCCGCAACACTGGAAAGGGGTTTACCAAATGTCTCACAAGTATGTCTATCTTTTCTCCGAGGGCAACGGCAAAATGCGCGAGCTGCTCGGCGGCAAGGGCGCGAACCTGGCCGAAATGACCAATCTCGGTATGCCGGTCCCGCAGGGCTTCACCATCACCACCGAGGCCTGCACACAGTATTATAAGGACGACCACCAGATCAACGCCGAGATCGAGGCCGAGATCATGGAGTACGTCGAAAAGCTCGAGGAGATGACCGGTAAGAAGTTCGGTGATCTGTACAACCCGCTGCTCGTCTCCGTCCGCTCCGGCGCACGCGCTTCCATGCCCGGCATGATGGACACCATCCTGAACCTTGGCCTGAACGAGGACGTGGTGGAGGTCATCGCCAAGAAGTCCGGCAACCCCCGCTGGGCCTATGACTGCTACCGCCGCTTCATCCAGATGTACTCCGACGTTGTCATGGAGGTCGGCAAGAAGTATTTTGAGCAGCTCATCGACGAGATGAAGGAAAAGAAGGGCGTGAAGCTCGACACCGAGCTCGACGCCAACGATCTCAAGGAGCTGGCTGAGAAGTTCAAGGCCGAATACAAGGACAAGCTCGGCGAGGAATTCCCGCAGGACCCGAAAATGCAGCTGATGGGCGCCATCAAGGCCGTCTTCCGCTCCTGGGATAACCCCCGCGCCAACGTCTATCGCCGCGACAATGATATCCCCTATTCCTGGGGTACTGCCGTCAACGTGCAGTCCATGGCCTTCGGCAACATGGGTGATGACTGCGGCACCGGCGTTGCTTTCACCCGTAACCCCGCCACCGGCGAGAAGAAGCTCTTCGGCGAGTTCCTGACCAACGCCCAGGGCGAGGACGTGGTGGCCGGTGTCCGTACCCCCATGCCCATTGCCCAGATGGCAAAGCTCACCCACCGGCTCTGCCCCGATGCCATTTTTCACACGGATGCCGTCCAGGGCTTCCTGAAAATTCCCTTCCAGGCCAAAACCCTGGGGGCGGACCTGATTTCCGTTTCCAGCCACAAAATCCACGGCCCCAAGGGTGCCGGAGCGCTGTACATCTCCCCCAGACTCAAGTCCTTCCCGCCCCTGATCCACGGCGGCGGGCAGGAAAACAATCTGCGCAGCGGCACGGAAGCAACCCCCGCCCTCTTCGGCTTCGGCGCGGCCGCCGCTGCCGGAGCCAAGACCTTCCGGGAGGACATTGCCCGGGAGCGGGCATTGCTGGAAGGCCTCTGCGCCCGGCTGGAGGCCCTGCCCGGGGTGCAGCTGAACGGCGCCCATGAGGCCCCCCATATTCTCAGCGTATCCATTCCGGGAGTGCCCACCCAGAATTCCATCAACATCCTGCAGGACGCGCAAATTTGCGTCTCTGCCGGTTCCGCCTGTGCCAAAGGCCACAGAAGCCATGTGCTCACCGCCATGAATGTCCCCGAGCAGGCCATTGATTCGGCATTCCGGGTCTCTCTGAGCCGGGAAACCACCCAGGCCGAGATCGATGCGCTGGTGGAAACCATTCGGAAAGACATTCTCCCCCGGATTTGACAGATTCCTCCAAAATCGCCGCATTCCGGGAATTCTTCCGTGCAATGCGGCGTTTTTTGCAATTTGAAAAAATTTTATTGCAAAAGCAGTTGAAATCTGCCCTGCAATCTGCTACAATACCCATCAGAAAAATGCTTTGAGAGGAGCACACTTGTCTATGAGCTATGTAAATGAAATCCTGGAGCGGGTTGCCGCTCAGAATCCT
>ERZ773143.2150-NODE-2150-length-15067-cov-3.802824_pt1 | contig 15067 bp, 14 predicted proteins | sample MGYA00580852_ERZ773143 | MGnify/ENA primary metagenome ERZ773143 (study PRJEB29015, sample SAMEA2737853) | human gut metagenome | biome: human gut; feature: human-associated habitat; material: faeces | place: China | collected 2012 ... | reverse complement strand
AGCAGGCCCTGTTGTTGTTGCAGGAGTAATAATGCCAGAAGACTCAATGATTGAAGGAGTTAATGATTCAAAAAAAGTATCTGAAAAGAAAAGAGAATTACTTTATGATAAAATAATTGAAGAAGCAATTAGTTACTCGGTAGCAATAATTGGTCAAGATGTAATTGATGATATTAATATTTTAAATGCAACAAAGAGCGGAGTTACAAGTGTTGTTAAAGGGCTAGATGTTAGACCTGATTTGATTATTATAGATGCACTTCAACATATTGATACAGACGGTGTACCTTATGATTCAATAATAAAAGGAGATGCAAAATGTTATTCAATTGCAGCGGCTTCAATTATTGCAAAGGTTACAAGGGATAGAATTATGAGAGAGTGGGATAGTGTTTATCCTCAATATGGTTTTGCTAAGCATAAGGGATATGGAACTGCTCAACATATTGCAGCAATTAAGGAGTATGGATTGTGCCCAATTCATAGAAGAAGTTTTACAGGACATTTTATTTAGGATGTAAAATAATTCTTTTTAAACCTAATTTATATTAATATTTTTTGATTAACAGGAAGTGAATTTATGAATATTCTAGAAATAATAGAAAAAAAGAGAGAAAAACAAGAATTAACAAAACAAGAAATTGAATACTTTGTAAAAGAATATGTTGAAGGAGAAATTGCAGACTACCAAGCAGCAGCATTAGTAATGGCAATATTCTTAAATGGAATGACAAAACAAGAAACAACAAACCTAACAATAGCAATGGCACATTCAGGAGAAATATTAGACTTATCAAAATTAAACAAAACAATAGTAGACAAGCACTCAACAGGAGGGGTAGGAGACAAAGTGTCAATTTGCTTACTACCACTAGTTGCATCACTTGGAGTACCAGTTGCAAAAATGTCAGGAAGAGGACTAGGATTTACAGGAGGAACAGTTGACAAAATGCAATCAATACCAGGATACAAAACAGACATCGATATCAACAGTTTTATAAAAAATGTGGAAAACGTTGGTATAAGTATGATATCACAAACAATGAACTTAGCACCAGCAGATAAAAAACTATATGCACTAAGAGATAGTATTGCATGTGTTGAAAGCATCCCATTAATTGCATCAAGCATAATGAGTAAAAAAATAGCCAGTGGCGCAGAAAAAATTGTATTAGATGTAACTGTTGGAAAAGGTGCATTTATGAAAACTATGGAAAATGCAGAACTACTTGCAAATGAAATGATAGAAATAGGAAAACTTGCAAATAGAGAAACAGTATGTGTCCTAACAAATATGAACGAACCACTTGGATTTGCAGTAGGAAATAACTTAGAAGTAATAGAAGCCATTAAATTCCTAAAAGGAGATATGCCAGAAGACTTGAGGCAAGTTGTATTGGAACTTGGAGCATATATGATAAAATTTGCAGGACTTGGCGAAGACTTAGAAGAAAATAAAAACAGAATGCTAGAAAATATTTCAAATGGAAAAGCATTAAACAAATTTATAGAAATGGTAAAAAAACAAGAAGGAGACATTTCATATTTAGAAGATACTAATAAATTTGAAAAAGCGAAAATAATTGAGCCAATTATAGCAAAACAAGATGGATATATTCAAGAAATGAATGCAGAAGAAATCGGAAAAGTGGCTTGTGGACTTGGAGCAGGAAGAGTTAGAAAAGAAGATAGCATAGATTATACTGTAGGAATTATTTTAAATAAAAAAGTAGCAGATAAAGTAACAATGGGAGAGGTCCTAGGATATATTCATGCAAATAGTCAAGAAAAATATAAAGAAGCAGAAAGAAAATTAGCAGAAATTATAAAAATAAGTGATAATAAAATTGAAAAAGAACCAACAATTTTTGGTATTTGTAAATAAATTATTGAAATAGAATATATTTTAGTGATATAATATAAAAAGTACAAAAATAAAGGAGTGAAACATAATGAAAAACAATAAAGAGAAAAAAATAAAAAACAAAGAACAAAGAAAATATGATAAAGGACAAGTATTTGTAAAAATAATGGCAGGAATACTAGCAATATTAATGGTATTATCAATAGCAGCATCACTAATATTTGCATTAATCTAGAAAAAAATTCTCAAAAATTGAGAGAAGGTGTAATATGGAAAAAAGTATAAGTAGTAGTTGGATGAATTTTTATAATGAAAATATTGTAAAAGGCTTTCAAAATTTAAGTGAAAACCCATTTACATTATTTACAACAATATTAGACTTAGTAATAGTAATATTTTTATTATACTGTTTTGTAAAAATGGTAAAAGGCTCAAGAGCATGGCAATTAATAAAGGGAATAGCATTTTTAATAATTGCAACATGGCTTAGCGGATTACTAAATTTAAAAATATTGAACTCAATTTTAACAGGAATAATGAATTGGGGAGTAATAGCAATAATAGTAATATTCCAACCTGAATTAAGAAGAGGATTAGAACAATTAGGAACAAATAAATTTACAAAATTTTTTGGTTTAGATAGTGATTTAGCTACAAAAACAAAAGAAGATATTTACAAGGTTGTAATTGCAGCAACAGAACTTTCTAAAACAAAAACAGGTGCATTAATTGTACTTGAAAGAGATATAAATATTCAAGATATTATAGCAACAGGAGTTCCAATGAATTCAGAAATATCACCACAATTATTAGTAAATATATTTGTACCAAAAACACCATTACATGATGGAGCAGTAGTTATAAGTAATAACAAAATTGCAGCAGCAGCATGTGTATTGCCACTTGCAGATGACCAAGACATTGCAAAGGAATTGGGAACAAGACATAGAGCCGCTATCGGAATTTCAAAAGAATCAGACAGTATAGTTGTAGTAGTCTCTGAGGAAACTGGTAAAATTTCTGTTGCAAAAGATGGAACATTAATTGCAGATGTTAGAGAAGATGTTTTGAAAAAAATCTTAATAAGTAACATTGTTACAAAAAGATTCACACAGAAAAAAACTGAAAGAAATAATAAATTAGAAGTTATAAAGAAAAAGTTTAGTACAAAAACAAAAAATGAAAATACAGAAGAAAATAAATAATTATAAAGTCGCTAATATGGCGACTTTTATAGTACAAGAAATAAACCGATTTTGCATATAAGAAAGGGAAAAATAAAAATGAGAAATATTAAACTAACAATAGAATATGACGGCAAAGACTTTAATGGTTGGCAGCGCCAACCATTAAAACTAAATATTCAAGGTACAATTGAGCAAGCAATAAAAATTGTAACAGGAGAAGAAGTAGACTTGATGGCATCAGGAAGAACAGATGCAGGAGTTCACGCATTTGGACAAGTTGCAAATTTTAAAACAAACTCAAATATCCCAATAGGAAAAATACCAATTGCATTAAACTCAAACTTAAAAAAATCAATAAGAATTATATCGGCAGAAGAGGTAGATGAGAGATTCCACAGTAGACTTACATGCAAAAGGAAAACTTATAGATATGTTATAAATAACTCTGAATTTTCATCTGCAATATATAGAAATTTAGAAACACATATTCCACAAAAATTGGATATTGAAAAAATGAAACAAGCAGTAAAATATTTTGAAGGAGAACATGATTTTAAAGCATTTAAGGCAAGCGGGACAAGTAGTAAAAGCAGTGTTAGAATAATATACAAGGCAGTAGTCTATGATATGCCAAATAATAGAATTTATATTGAACTTACGGGTAATGGTTTTTTGTATAACATGGTTAGAATAATTGCCGGAACTTTGGTTGATGTTGGAACGGGAAAAATTCAACCGGAAGATATTGAAAAAATTATTGAGTCAAAGGATAGAAGTTTTGCAGGAAAAACTTTACAACCAAATGGATTGTATTTAGTTGAAGTCAATTATGAATAAATATAATAAATGGAATGAAATTATTTTATAAAATAAAATATAAAAGACTAGAACAAATGGTTTCTTCCTAGCAATAATTTAGTAAAAAGTAAAATTTTCACATATTTAAAAGATGAATTGTAAAAAATATAAACACAATTTCATCTTTTTTTGATTTTATAATGAAATTTTTGAAAATAAATGCTATAATGTCAATATATTAATAAATTTGCAGACACATCTGCTAATTACGGATTTAGACCAAATAGAAGTTGTCACGATGCAATCCTAAAAGCTAAAGAAATAATGAATAATAGATATAAATGTGTTGTAGATTTAGACCTAGAAAAGATCTTTGATACAGTAAATCAAGATTTACTAATATCGATAATAAGGAAAACAGTAAATGAAGATGCAGAAAAGTTATTTAATTATGAATTGAAAAATAAAAGATAATAAATTTTATTCTTCTTAAAGATGATATAAGATAAATAGACTATAAAAAATATTGATATATTATCCAATATTTTTTGTGATAGTATTTACTTGAAAATTCATTTAGTATATAATAATTTTAGATTATAAAATATGAGGAGGTAAGATTTAAATTATGAATAAAATAAGAACAACAGGGATTATAAAAGAAACAATAATTCTTCAAAAACAAAGACTTTGCCAGATGGAAAAGAAGTAATTGTAGATTATTGGGAAACAAAAAAAGGTAATAAAATGGTTAATATATTGAATGAAAATATAATAGCATGTAAAGATGATATGGGTAGTGAGTTGAGAATGCTCGCTGGATTTGGTGTGATAATTATTTTAGTTATTTTATTTTTTGTTATTAATGGTTAGAAATTTATAAGGAGGTAGTTTATTTTTATGAAATATAAAGTAAGTATAAATAAAACAAATAAAGTAGTATTAATAATAGGAGCAATTATTTGTTTAGGTATTTCAGCTGGAAGTTTATTGTCTTTAATTAAATATTATTATAATATAGTCCCTATACTAATATTCATAATTATATGTTTATCGTTATTCTTAATATTTTTAAATTCAACTATTAAATTTGTAGAATTTTATAAGGATTATGTTATTTATCAGGATTTATTTAAAAAAAGAAAATATAAATTATGTGATATATATATTAAGGAAATAAATGAAGAAACATTTAAATCACATGATATTGATTTCCAAACTTACAATTTTAAGATTGCCACAGTTTGTGATTTAAGTGGCAAAAAATTATTTAAAATTGATGATAGTTATATAAATTATGATTTATTTGTAAAAGACATAAAACAATATAAATCGAATAAATAATTTGATGTATAATTATTTTAGATTATAAATTAGAAGGCGGTAAAAAATGGATTACAAAGGCTATAGCTTTCGTTTAAGTGGAGTCTTTAAAGTTGAAAACAATAAAAAACTTTATGCTTTAGAAATTTTTCAAGGTACAACACAAATATTTAAAACTGACTATATTTACGAGGATGAGAAAACAGCATTTAAAGATGCTAAAGAAATGGTAAATAAAAATCGTTTTGATACAGAAATTATAAGAGAAAATACTAATAAAGAAAATTTGAAAAATGACTATTTATATCAAAGTAAAAAAAGAAAAAGATTTGCTAACAACGTAATAGTAACATCAATTCTATTATTAGCAATAACTTACATTGTTAGTTTATTCGGAGTTAATGATATTCAAAAAGAATTATCAATGTTTGTATATGGATACTTTGGAATAGGAATATTATTTGTTATTTTAATGTTATTTTGGGGAATATTTGCAAAAGGAAGGTATAAACTAAATAATAAGCAAAAGAAAGTATATTCAATTATGTGGTGGATTAATTTATTATATAATAAAGGACCGGTAATACCTTACCAAGAAGAGTCATTAGACAAAGAGAAAGGTTGGCATTCATCAAGTATTTTAATTTTAAGTGTAATAGAATTAATCCCTGTTATTTTTATAATTACTGGATGTATAGAAAGCCAAATATATTCATTATTATTTTATAGTATTGTTATAGGTTGTATATTATCATTTATAATTTATATATTTAGTATAATTTGGGAAGTCAATGATGCTCAATCTAAAGGACAAGATTTTCCATTCAGAAGAGTTATTTCTACTATTTTAGCAATATTATCAATAGCTTTATTTGTTTGTATTTATATAAAAATCGTTGGTGTACAATATTAATTTTAATAAGGAGATTTGCTATGAAAGAAATTATAAAAGTAGAACCATTAAATGATTATAAACTATTATTAACATTTGACAATAACGAAAAAAGAATAAAAGATATGAAACCATATTTAAACAAAGGTATATTTAAAAAAATAAAGGATATAAATGTTTTTAATAGTGTTGAAATAAAGTATGGAACTATTTCATGGGGAGAAGATTTAGACATGTGTGCTGATAGTTTATACGATACGAGTGAAAAAACTGAAAGAGATTAAAAGTAACAAAAAACAGCAAAAAGCATAAAATATAGTAAAAAGAAAATTCATCAAGGTGAAAGGAGAAAAGCAATGAACACATTACTTATATTTTTTGCATTACCAATAGCAATAATAATAATCTCAATAGCACTACAAAAAATATTCAAATGTCCATTTTTAGTAGCTGGAATAATATTTGCAATATTTTTAATAGTAACATTTGCAATAGGAAACTTGAATTACTTAGTAGCAACGATAGCATACACAATATTAGCATTTATAACGGCAATATTAACAAACATAATTTGCAGAATACTTAGAGAATTAGATAAAAGAGAAGAAGCAAACAATAACAGTGGAAATTTATTGACAATAAGTAGCAATGGATGTAATGGAGTTGAAAATGATTTACTAACAATTAACGCAAGTTATCCAAACAATAATACTAACAATACAGGTTCTTGCAGTTGCAACACATCAAATGACTCTATTGCAGTAAGAGCAAAAGTAATCCCAAATAACAACACAAATGGAAGAACAGGAAGTTTCTGTGGATGTTTTAGAAGAAGATAAAAAATGTTGTAGCAAACTATTAAAATAAATACAAAATATAAATAGTAAAAACGAATTTTGCAATAAAATTTGCAAAGTTCGCTTTTTTATGTTAAACTAATAAATGCAAAACATTTTAGAAAATAAGGTTGAAATACATTTATCAAGTTTTCACCTTAAGAAAGGATATAAAAATGTTAGAAATTATAGAAGATACATTAATAGATGCAATAAAACTATTACCATTTTTATTTATAACATATTTGATTATGGAATATATAGAACACAAAATGGGACACAAAACAAAGCATGCAATAAAAAAATCAGGAAAATGGGGACCAATCATAGGAAGCATACTAGGAGTATTTCCACAATGTGGATTTTCAGTATCAGCAACAAACTTGTATGCAGGACGAGTTATAACATTAGGAACATTAATTGCAGTATATTTATCTACATCAGATGAAATGTTGCCAATATTTATTTCAGAAGCAGTATCACCAATTATTATATTAAAAATATTGGGTATAAAACTTGTAATAGGAATGATTGCAGGAATAATAATAGATTTAATTATCCATATTATAAACAAGAAAATAATAAACAAACAGAATTCTAAAGAAATGGTAGAAGACAATGAAGAAGACGAAATAGGGCATATATGTGAAGAAGAACACTGCCATTGTAACGAAAGTGGAATCCTAAAATCTTCAATACATCATACTTTGAGCATATTTTTATTTATAATAATAATTACATTTATTATAAATACAGTAGTACATTTTGTTGGAGAAGACACAATAGCAAGTTGGATATTAAACAAACCTGTTATAGGACCACTAATAACGTCACTAATTGGATTGATTCCAAACTGTGCGGCTTCAGTAATAATTACAAATATGTATTTAGAAAATGTAATATCACTTGGAAGTATGATTTCTGGCCTTTTAACAGGGGCAGGAGTGGGACTTGCAGTATTATTTAAAACTAATAATAAAATAAAAGAAAATATTGGAATAATTGTTTTACTATATGCAATAGGAGCAATTTCGGGAATTATAATTGATTTAATTGGAATTGCATTATAGAGCATAAATAAAAACTGTCAGTAGGTAATTAAACCTTTGACAGTCTTTTTTTATTTATTTTTCTTATTTTTTAAATTAACAACAATTGCATCCTCATTATCAAAAACATAATTAGAATCTGTTGTATCAGTTTGAACAGGATTTATTTCATTTCTTTCATCTACAAAATTCAATTTCTTAAGGTTAAATTTTTTCTTATTTAAACCATTTTCTGTATCCTCAGTTTCGGTAGTAACACCATCTGAATATTTCCCAAAATCAAAAGTCTTGAATTTTTTAGGTTCCTTATATTTTGATTCCAAATAATTAAATTTACCAGGACCAACCACTGGCTTACCATTAGAGCCTCTAATTTTATATGCACAGTCTTTCTGACCAAGGGTTTGTAATTTACCAGGCTTAAAGTAAGGTGTAAATTTCCATTCAACTCCACCATGTTTTGAGTCATATTTCATTTTATCAAAATCAATAGTGTTTCCCATAGACCACTCTCTCTTTTGACCAAATTCACTACTCCACCATTCAAGTTCACCTATAACTCCGCCACCTGTAAATATTTTATTAATACAGTTTGCTAAAATAGTTTGTTTGTAATTTTCTTTACCACCGGAAACATTCAATTGTTCCAAGTTTTGAGCAGATATAACAGTACCAACTTTATATTTTCTATACATTGTAAAGATAGGTTCTGTTGCTTTACAAATGAAATCTGGGAACTCATCAATGTATAAGAAATTTGGAACTCTAGATTTTTCACTTCCAGGTCTTCTTAAAACTGCATTTTGCATAGAAATTAAGAAGAATAGTCCAAATGCCTTATGGCTTGAAGCACCTAAATCTCCACGTCTAGTGCAAACAAATGTGATGTCACCATTAGCAAGCATTTTATCAAAGTCAATATTATTATGTCTGTTACATAAAATAGACTTAACACCAGGTAATCTTAATAATTTATCTAATTGAGTTGTTACCGCATCTATATAAATTTCAGTATTTTGTCTATTAATACCATTTTTATAAAAATTCTTTTTAAAATAAGCCAATTGAGTACTATATTTTTCTTTTAATTCAGCATCATGTGCTAAAATTTCACACATTTTTTCAACTAAATCAAAATTATTAAACATTTCAAGCATATCTTTTAAGTTAGGTAACATTCCTTCATTCATTCTAGGATACATTTCTTTTAATAAAATTGAAACATTTTCAATTGCCTGTAAAACAACTGACTCTCTATAAGTTTCATCAGGTTCATCCTTAGAAATTTCAAGCATTGTCTTTAAAACAGAAGAAATTGTAATTGCAATTTTATTTGTATCATCATAAACAAATGGATTCAAACCAATTGAATTTTTATCTGAAGGATCTATAATGTTATAACTTAAACCAAAATTATCACATACGCTCATCATATGATCTGATATTTCTCTATCAGGAGATAGAACAGTTACACCACAATTTTTATAAGTAATTTCAGAGTTAGAATCCAAAATCATTTTTTTCATATAACCTTTATATACATCCTCATTGCCAGAAGTAGGGGATAACATATTTAAATTAAAGTTAGTATTTAAATAATCATTATCATAAGGCTTTGTTAATGTTGCAATTCCAGTTTTTAATGCAGTAAATCCCATTTCCTTTGCAACTTCTCTAAAGAAAAATTTCTTTTCTAAATCTCTTGCAATTAAAGGTTCATAAATTAAAGATGTTTTACCTGTACCAGAAGCACCACATACAAACATTGATTGATATCTTGAAGCTTCAGGAATTGTTATTTGAGCAGCAGTCTCACTATTTTGACATAAATATACATCACAAGTGTATGGACCGTGACCTTCTTTTTTATCTGATAAATCAATTCCACCATAATCCCAAATTGATTGAGTCATATCTTTACTATCATTTACACCAAAGTATAGAAAATTGAATATTTTTGGAATCATAAGTACTGGTAGTAAAAGTGTTAATGATGTAAATGCAGGTCGTACTAAGTCAGAAAAGTCTGTAACTAAATCTACATATCCTGGATTAAATACAAGCAATAGCCATGCTCCTAAATTAAGCCATTGTATAAACATTGAAATAGCAATAACACTTAAACCAATGATATAAATATTAAATAGTGTTACTTTTCTTTTTTTGGTAGATGCAAATTCTGAACTGCCTGAAAATAAAAATGCAAATATAGGACAGGCAAGTGCAAAAGTGTACATCAAAGGTCCCCAATATGAGTATGAAACACCTGTAAATAACATTAGCATAAATTCAACGATTCTATCAACAGCTAAATATACTGTTAAAAGTGTAAGAACATATGTTGCAAAAGTATTTCTACTGGTGCCTAATTTTTTCAAAAATTTGTCTATTATTTTCATTATATAATTGCCCCTTTTTTTAATTATATTTTATTTCGATATTTTAAAATTCTACATATCTATTATCCTATAAAATTGCGAAAAAAACAAGTATTTTTGGAAAAAAAGTGCATAAATAAGGCAAATAAAAGAATAAAAATCATACAAAAAACATATAATATTTAAAATAATATTAAATTTAGAGGAGAAAGCATAATGGAAGAATTTAAAAAAGAACAATTAATAAAAGAAAAAAGTGAAATAGAAAAAGAAATGGAATTAATAAAAAATATAATAAAAACAAGAGAAGAACTAAAAAGTGACAACAAAAATTTTGAATTTGCAGAACAAGAATTAGTTGATTATTATATATATCATATAAAAGCAAACCAAGCCAAATTAGATTATCTAATAAAATTAGCAAAAGCAAATGGAATTACCATAGATATAATAAATCAAATAAAATATGAAAAATATGACGAAGAAATAGGGTAGAGAAAAAAAGTTAAAAAAATATAAATACAAAAATTTTAATGAATATTTGTCCATATAAACTCATACAAATGTATAAAAAAGTATAAAGAGGGATGAATATGGACACAAATATAATTACATATTTAGCATGCATATGTTTTTTGTTTATTTTTGGAAGAATATTTATAGTTCCAATAAAAAAGATTTTAAAACTTATTATCAACTCCATTTTAGGAGGACTAACAATATTTTTAATAAATCTTGTAGGAGGAATATGGGGCTTTCATATAGGACTTAATATTTTTACAAGTATATTAGTTGGAGTACTAGGACTGCCAGGGGCAGTATGTCTAGTAATAGTAAAATTATTAATTTAAAAATTCGGGATTAAGTGACTAACCAAGGAGTTAAGTAGTAGAACACAAAATCCCGGATTTTTATTTTCAATTTTATGATTTTTATTGATTAAAAAATCGAAGTATGATAGCATAAGAGTGAAAGGGGGAAAAAGCATGATATATATAATTATATTGGTAGGAATTATATTAGTGTATGGTATAATAACATATAATAATTTAACAAAATGGAAAAATCTTGTAAAAGAAGCATTTTCAACTATGGATATATATCTAAAGAAAAGGTGGGATTTAATACCAAACTTAGTAGAAATAGTTAAAGGATATGCACAACACGAAAAAGATGTATTAGAAAAAATAACAGAATTAAGAACAAACAATTACGAAGAAATGTCAAAAGACAAAAAAATAAACATTAATGAACAAATAACAAATAACTTATCTAAAATTGTTGCAATTGCAGAAAATTATCCTGAACTAAAATCAAGCGAAAACTTTTCACAACTAAGCAAAGACCTAACTAAAATTGAAGATGAGATAGCAAATAGTAGAAAATATTATAATGGAACAGTTAGAATATATAATAATAAAATTCAAATGTTTCCAAGCAGTATAATTGCAAAAATATTTGGATTTAAAGAATCAAAAATGTTTGAAGCAAACATTGAAGAAAAAAATAATATAAAGGTGGAAATATAAATGAAACAAAAGATAATAAAAATTTTAACTGCACTGATTATTGTTTTAATTATTGTATTACAAAACACTAAAGTATTTTGTAATACAAGTTCAAGTGACTATACAATACAATCATACAATATAAAAATGACTGTAAATGAGGATAATACATTTGATATAACAGAAAAAATTACCGCATATTTCAATAATCCAAAACACGGAATTTATAGAAAAATACCATTAAAAAACTCAATTACAAGAACAGATGGAACAACATCAAATAACAGAGTAAAAATTACAAATATAAGTGTTGATAAAAACTTTAAAATATCAAACGAAAACGGATATAAAGTAATAAAAATTGGAGATGCAGACTCTACATTAACAGGAAGACAAACATATACAATAAAATATAAATACAACATAGGAAAAGACCCATTAAAAAATGCAGATGAATTGTATTACAATATAATAGGGAATCAATGGGACACAAATATTCAAAACATAACTTTTTCAATAACAATGCCTAAAGAATTCGATAAAAGTACACTAGGATTTTCATGTGGATATAAAGGAACAGTAAATAGCCAAGACATAGAATATGAAGTAAACGGAAAAACAATATCTGGAGGAAACACAAGAACATTAAGAGCAGGAGAAGCATTAACAATAAGATTAACACTACCTGAAGGATATTTTGTTGGGGCTAGTACAAATATAAGTGCATTTACAATATTAACCATATTAATATGTGCTGTATTTATTTTAATAGCAGATTTATTATGGAGAAAATATGGAAAAGATGACGCTGTTGTAGAAACTGTAGAATTCTATCCACCAGCAGGATTGAATTCAGCAGAAGTAGGATATGTGTATAAGGGTACAGCGGATAATGAAAGTATAATATCATTATTGGTATATTTAGCAAATGATGGTTACTTAGAAATAAGCGAAACAGAAGAAGAAGGTTTGTTTAGAAAATCAAAGAGCTTTAAAATAACAAAAATAAAAAATTATGATGGAAATAATGAATATGAAAAAATGTTTTTTGACGGACTTTTTAAATGTACGTCTATAAAAAATATAAGTATCGACAAATTAAAAGAAATAGCAGAAAAAACTAAAGGAGCAAATCAAAAGGTTACAATAGATGAAGCAATTGCGATGGTAAATGATGAAGGTGATAAAAAAACATTTGTTACAAAAACAGATTTATATGATGAATTTTATTTAACATTAAATAAGATAAGGGCAACAATGAATTCAAAGAAAAATAGAAATAAATTATATGAAAAAGTAGCAAGTGGAAAAGTTAAGTGGATTTTACTTATGGTTTTTATAATTTTTTTATTAATAACAATAAAGCCAGTTTATGAATATGCAGGAATGGAAGCAATGTTTATGGCAGTACTATTTCCAGTTATAGGATATTCAGTTATAATAGGATCTACATTAAATACTTCAAAAATGCAAAAAGGAATTAGCATAATATGGGGATTATTGTTTGGTGGAATGCCATGGATAATGACAGTTTTGCCAGCATTGATTGATGACCCAATGTATGTAGTTGAAAATATTGTTGGGATTATAAGTATAATAGTTTTAACAATGTTTATAAAAATAATGCCAAAAAGAACAAAATATGGAAATGAATTATATGGAAAAATAAAAGGATTTAGAAGATTTTTAGAAAATGCAGAAAAACAACAACTAGAAGCATTAGTTGAGAAAAATCCACAATACTTTTATGATATATTACCATATACATATGCATTAGGAGTATCAAAAAAATGGATGGAACAATTTGAAACAATTGCATTACAGGCACCAAATTGGTACACAGGATATAGTACATTTTCAACATATGAATTTTGCAATTTTATGGGTAGTACAATGTCTTCAGCACAAAGTGCAATGTCATCAAGCCCATCATCAAGTGGAGGCGGATCTTCTGGAGGTGGCTCTTCTGGAGGAGGCTCTGGAGGTGGAGGAGGAGGCTCTTGGTAGTCTTCTTATCTACATATAATATAAAAAATAAATCTCCAATCAAAAAATCAGGAAAGAAGAAATAAATCTTCAATCCTGATTTTTTCTATTCAACTGTAACTGATTTTGCTAAGTTTCTAGGCTTATCAACATCCAAACCTTTTTCCTTAGAAATATGATAAGCAAGTAATTGTAATGGAACAATTGATAAAATAGGAGAAACAAAACAATTTGTTTCAGGGATATCAATTACAACATCAAACATACTCTTATCAATATCTTGGTTAGAAACAACCAAAGTTTTAGCACCACGAGTAATAACCTCTTGAATATTACTTACAGTCTTTTTAACCAAATCTTTATCAGTCATAATACTAATAACAGTAACACCATTTTCAATTAAAGCAATAGGACCATGTTTCAATTCACCAGCTGCATAACTTTCAGAATGAATATAAGAAATCTCCTTTAATTTCAAAGAACCTTCTCTTGCAACTGTCTCATCAATACCTCTACCCAAGAAAAATATATCTTTTTCTTGATAAATCTGCTTAGCAAATTTGTCAATTTTTTCATCACAATTTAAAACATCTTCTATTTTTTTAGGTAATTCCAAAATGCTTTTCTTAATATCAACTAATAAATTTTCATCAGCTATACCAAGTATTTCTGCAAAATAAATTGCTAAAATAGTCATTAAAACAACTTGAGAAGTATATGCTTTTGTAGAAGCAACTGCTATTTCTGGTCCGGCATGTGTATAAATTGAATAATCTGCTTCTCTTGTTATAGAACTACCAATAACATTAGTAATTGCAATAGTTTTAGCACCTTTTTCTTTTGATAATTTTAAAGCAGCTATTGTATCTGCAGTTTCTCCTGATTGAGATAAGAAAATACATAAAGTTTTATCATCTACAATTGGATCTCTATATCTAAATTCTGATGCGATATCAACTTCTGTAGGAATTCTACAAAGTTTTTCAATAGAATTTTTTCCTGTAAGACCTGCGTGCATTGCTGTACCACATGCAACAATATAAATTTTATTTAAGCCTGATAAATATTCTTTTGTAAATTTAAGTTCATCAAATTCACATTTTGAATTTACATTTATTTTAGCACCTATTGTCTCTCTAATGGCAGTAGGTTGTTCAAAAATTTCCTTTAACATGAAATCATCATAACCTTCTTTTTCAGCTGCTGTAGCATTCCATTCAATAGACTGAGTTTTCTTTTCCAAATT
>ERZ773143.2143-NODE-2143-length-15113-cov-5.515739_pt1 | contig 15113 bp, 14 predicted proteins | sample MGYA00580852_ERZ773143 | MGnify/ENA primary metagenome ERZ773143 (study PRJEB29015, sample SAMEA2737853) | human gut metagenome | biome: human gut; feature: human-associated habitat; material: faeces | place: China | collected 2012 ... | reverse complement strand
CAGCTAAAATTGCAAGTAAAAAGGATCCAGTAATTGCATTAAGAACAGAGTAATTATAGCATAAAAAAGCAGTAGAAATATATTTAAATATAAAAAACAAATCCTCATAAAGCTTATAAGAAACTTTATGAGGGCTAACTTTTGGCAAAAACAGATTTAGAGAACAATATAAAATCAGCAATAGCGGTAACAGACAGAGAATCAAGTGTATCTTATAAAGGGTACAATTCAGATTCAGCAGTTGATGCTTTAAGACTAGAAATACCAAAAGTTAAAAATACAAAGTTTGACTTAACAACAAAAAGAATATTTAAAAAAGCATCAATTTCTACAAGATGGAATTTAAGAGATGTTGGTAGAAATAAAGGTAGAAGTCTGATGGCAATTGTTGGAATCACAGGATGTACAATGCTTATGCTATGTGCATTTGGAATGATGGATACAATGAAATCATATCTAAGTTGGGAATTTGATAAAATAAGTAATTTTGAATATAAACTTTCACTTTCAAACAATTATACAAATGAACAATTTACAAGTATAATAGAGAAATATGGTAATCAAACAAGTGAATCGTTTGGAATAGAAATTAAAAATGGTGATAAAAAAGAAACAAATACTTTAACAGTAAATGATGCACCAGACAAATTGAAATATACAAATCACAGTAAAGAATATATGGACTTAAAAGATGATGGAATTTACATCACAGAAAAATTATCAGAAAAATATGATCTAAAAGTTGGAGACGAAATAACTTGGCACATATTTGGAGATGACAATTGGTACACTTGTAAAATTGCAGGATTGAATAGAGACCCTCAAAATCAACAATTAAATATGACAAGAAAATATTTTGAGTCATTAGGATTTACATATAGAGCAGATGTGTTATACACAGATGATGATTTAAGTAATACAAAAACAATTTATTGATTGTTGTTTCAGCTATATTAGGTTTTGTAATAATTTATAATTTGGGAATAGACTATTGAAATGATGGAAAAAGTGCATTTTTTACTAACGGAAATGGCAATATTTTAGATATCATATATTTGATGTATGGAAAAGAAATAAAAGAAATATAAAAAATAATGTATTAATCAATAGTGCAGACCAGGCTTTTAAAGGTGGAGTGGGTATTAGTAAATATGGTTTTTATATTTTAAATTTAGATATGCCTGCAGATTTTTATGATGTGAATGTTCATCCAACTAAAATGGAAGTTAGGTTCAAGGATGAGGATAAAATTTATAAGGTTTTGTACCATGCAATAAAAAGTACAATGCTTAAATTTGAGTTTTTGGAAAATAATGAAAATGAGGAACACAACGAAGAATATATTCAAAATGAGTTAGATTTTTTAACAAATGAATTCTCTGAAAAGACAGAATATAGTTTCAAGAATAAATTTTCAAATCAGGAAGAAAAAAACATAAACTTGACATATGAAAATCAAGGACAAAATATTACTGAAAAGGTAGATACAAATTTAAAAAATGAATTAAGAAAAAGGGAAGAATCAAGAATTGTAAAATACAAATATTTAGGAATATTATTCCGAACATTTATAGTAATAGAAGTTGAAAATGAACTATTTTTAATAGACCAACATGCAGCACACGAAAGAGTTTTATATGAAAAAATAAAAGAAAACTATAAACAAAAAGTTAGTCAAAATAGTCAAATGATGTTAATTTCAGAAGTTATAAATTTAACACATAAAGAAATGGAATTTGTTAAAAACAATATGGAGATGCTTATAAATACAGGATTCGATATAGAATTATTTGGAAAAAATTCAGTCAAAATAAATGGGATACCTGATTTAGAATACAAAGCGAAAACTCAAAATATTTTTATGGATATTTTAGATGAGATGTTGACAAATGAAAGAACTTCAATAAAAGATGTTGAGGAAAGATTTATTGCAACAGTTGCTTGTAAGGCTGCTGTTAAGGCTAATATGGATTTGAGTAAGCCAGAAGTTGAGAATTTGATACAGAGTTTGTTGAGTTTGAATAATCCATATACTTGCCCACATGGAAGACCAACTACTATAAAAATTTCAAAAGAATATCTTGAAGAGCATTTATGAAAACAGAGTCTACATTGTAGGCTCTGTCTGAATTAAAAATAATAAAGCTGTTTGCTAGAAGCAACGATTTCTTCATCGGATAATCTTTCTTCCTGCTTTTTACGTCTTAGCTGATCCATTGCTAAGATTACCTTTAAATCTGAATTTGACATACGAAGCCGTTCAGCAAACATCTCAGCAGGTCTTTTGTTTTTTGTCTTTTTACTCATCAAGATACACCTACCTTTCAAAATTTAATTATATGAAATGAATTAATTCTAACAAGTATAATAGCACGAAAAAAATAAAAAATCAAGGAGGAAAAATATGGATTTAGTTATTGGACTTGCAATACCATTTTTAGGCACAACACTTGGAGCTGCAATGGTATTTCTAATGAAAAAAGAAATGAATAAAAAAGTAGAAAAAATTTTATTAGGATTTGCATCAGGAGTAATGATAGCAGCATCAGTATGGTCATTATTAATACCATCAATAGAAATGACAGAAACACAAGGAAAAGTTGCTTGGATTCCAGCGGCAATAGGATTTTTATTAGGAATTGTGTTTCTTTTAGTATTAGATAGTGTAGTCCCACATATGCACTTAGAAAGTGAAAAGCCAGAAGGAATGAAATCAAAACTAAAAAAGACAACAATGATGGTATTTGCTGTAACATTGCATAACATACCAGAGGGAATGGCAGTTGGAGTTACATTTGCTGGAGCGTTAGCGCAAAATACTGGAATTACAATGGCAGGGGCTTTTGCATTAGCAGTAGGAATTGCAATTCAAAACTTCCCAGAAGGGGCAATTATTTCAATGCCATTAAAAAGTGAAGGAGTATCAAAGTCAAGAGCATTTTTATATGGTACTTTGTCAGGAATTGTTGAACCAATTGGTGCGCTAATTACAATACTTCTTACAAATGCAGTTGTTCCAATTTTGCCATATTTGCTTTCTTTTGCAGCTGGTGCCATGATTTACGTTGTTGTAGAAGAACTTATTCCAGAGTCACAAGCTGGTGAACATTCAAATATTGGAACTATTGGTGTTGCAATTGGTTTTACAATTATGATGATATTAGATGTTGCATTAGGATAGAAAATATTAAAATTATGCAAATTTTATTGCGTTTCGATTTGCTCTTATGATAAAATATAAATATATATAATTTTAGGAGAAAAAACAATGAAAAAAAGGGTAGTTTTTTTAATAACAATAATATTAATAAGTGCAAGCATTTTAATGATAAGTAACAAAATACAAGCAACAGAAAAATCACTAAGTTGCAGTATTGAAACAGAAGAAGCGGAAATAAAACAGGGTGAAGAAACATTAATAACATTAAAAATAAATAGTGAGGAACAAATCAATGCATTCCAAGCAAAAATAAATTATGACGAAAATATTTGGGAAAAAATAGATGAAAGTAATTTTGAAACTAAAGAAGGTTGGGAAAGCCTAAAATACAATAAAGATAATAAGGAATTCAATGTAATTAACAAGCAAGACAAAACAAACAAAGAAATTTTGAAAATAAAATTAAAAGCAAAAGACAATGCAAACATTGAAAATACTGAAATAACTATAGATGGAATAGTAGCATCAGATGGAAATATAGAATTTAAAAATGAAAAATTAACACAGAAAATATTAATAAAAGAAAAGTCAGCAGAAAAAAATGATGAAGAAAATAAAATTGAAACACCATCAAATTCAGAAAATAAAAACAATTCAAATGGCAATGATTTAGAATTAGAAAAAAAGCTAAAAGAAAAATTGCCAAGTATATTACCTAAAACGGGAAAAGGATGGGCATTATTAATTTCAATAATTGTTTTTGCAATTTTATCAATAATATTTTATCGTAAATATAAAAAATGTGGAAAAACATTAATGATGCTTATAATTTGTGGAATACTAATAAGCCAAAGTACAGTATTTGCAGCATCAGAAATATTTGTAGGAGACATAAATCAAAGTTCAGTTATAGATGATGAAGACATAGAAATAATGCAAGAATATTTAATAAAAACAAAAAATGTAACATCATTAGAACAAGCAGATATGAACTGTGATAGCAAATTAAGTATAATAGATTTATCATTATTGATAAAACAACAAAAAGAATGTCCATATGATAAAAACAATGTAACAAATATAACATCATGGTCAGCAGTACCAATGGTTTCAAAAGAATTATTGCAAAAACAAGGTGTTACAACAGGTGGAGAAGGATGCCAATGGCCAATTGGAATGGCTATAAGCAAAGACGGAAAATTGTTATTATATGGAACAGATGTAGGTGGAATATATCGTTCAGAAGATGGAGGCAAAAACTGGGAACAGTCAAATGCAGGACTACAATCAAGAGGAGTAGGAGCATTTTCTATAGACCCTAAAAATCCATCATATGTTGTAGCAGTTGGAATAAACAGTTCACCATTTAATACAAATGGACTATATATTTCAGAAGATGGAGGAAAGTCTTGGAAGTTTACTAAAATGATGTTAATAAAAGGTCACAGAGACATAAGAGAATCAATAGCGTATGAAGAATCATCATATAATCAAGAAAAAAATAGATGTATGGTTGCATATTGGTCAACAGCATATGAAACAGAAGACAATTATCTAGAAAAAAGCGAAAAGGGTTTATATAAAACAACAGATGGTGGCTATACTTGGAGTCTAGTAAATAATGATTTAAGTGATGGAACAATAAAAATAAATCCATATACAGGTGATGTATATGTTTCAAAAAAAGATGGAATATATTATAGCTCTGATAAGGGAGAAAACTTTGAAAAAATAGTAGATGACTCTGTTACAGGATTTGATTTAACATCACAAAAAGATCAAAAAATAAATGTTTATTACTGTAATAATAATGGAGTATATATTTCAAAAGATGGAAAAACTTTTGATAAAATAGCATCAACTTCATATCCGACAAAAGGACCAATGAACATAAAAGTAAGCCCAATAAATTCAAATAAAATGTTATTAATAGATAGACAGGGAACATATCAAAATTATCCATATTACAGCATTGATGGTGGAAAAACATGGAAAATTTCAACATTATCAGATGAATTAAGTTTTATGCCATATAATAACAGAATGAGCATTCCTATGTGGAGTACTGTTGATGAAAACAAAGTTTGGATACATACACAAGGAGATTATGCAAGTTCAAGTACTGATAGTGGAAAAACTTTTAAATGGGACAGCAACGGAATTACAGGAATTTTAAGTGGAGGAAATGTTCACTACAATGTATATAACCCAGACATTATATATTTTGGCTCACAAGATTATGACGGATGTGTAACAACCGATGGAGGCAAAACATGGAAATATATTAGTATGTCAGGCCACAGATGGGGTGGTTTCTGTTATGGAGGATATGCTGTAGACGAAAATACATATTTTGTTGGAGTAGCAGACTCATGGCATAACCCAAGAAAATTGAAAATCACATTTGACGGTGGAAAAACAATTGTAGATACAGGAATGTATTTTACAAAAGAAAATATAAATGCAGGAATAGAATCTTCTTATCAGTCACCAACAAATCCAAAAGTATTATTTGCATGTGACTTAAGAAGTGAAGACGGTGGACATACTTGGACTAAAATGGATGGATGTATAAATGTTTATACACATAACCCAAAAGGTCAAAAAGAATTATATGGAATGGATGAAACTGGCAAATATGTTGTAGCATCTTATGATGATGGAAAAACTTGGAAGAAAGTAAATAATACAGAATTTATACCAAATCCTAAATACGCATCAGCACATGTAATGGATGTAGCATATGACTGGAAAAACGAAGTGGCATATGCAGCATGTGAAGGTGGATATTTATACAAAACATCGACAAAAGATGGTAGTGTAGAATGTGTATTAAATAGATATGTTGACGAATATAAGAGAGCTCCTGTAAACTTAAAAGGTGGGTATTGCATTTCTAAGGTTGCAGTAGACCCAATAGACCCTAATATAATTTACTGTGGTGGAGCGGGAAATACATTTTTAAATGATTGTGCATTATATCGTTCAGTTGATGGAGGAAAATCTTTCCAAGTTATAACAAGTAATACAACAAATTCTATTGTAAAACAAGGAAGACAAGGTGGTTTTGAAACAAATTCTCTAGAAGTTAATCCTAAAACAGGTGAATTACTATTTGCAGGTGGATGTTTTGGAATTAGTAAATTATCACCTCCATATAAATTAAATAATAAATAGATTATTTTAGATATAATATTATTATAGAAAAAAATTATATTATAGAACAAAGTTTAGGAGAAAAAAATGATTAAAAATATTATATTTGATATAGGAAATGTAATTTTACAATTTGATGTTGAAGAAATAATATCTAATTTTACAAGAAAAGAAAGTGAAAAACAATTTATAATAAACAATATAATTAATTCACCAGAATGGTTACAATATTCATTAATAGATACAGGTTTTATTTCAAGAGAGCAAGCAATTGAAATTGTTGAAGATAGAACTAATCATATAAATGATGAATTAATTGAAAAATTTTGGTATAGATATAATGATTATAGTTTTATAAATGATAATGTAATAGATATAATAAAAGAATTAAAAGAAAAAGATTATAAAATATATTTATTATCAAATATAAATTCACATACTTATAATCACATAAAAGATAACAAACTATTTAATCTTGTAGATGGTTATGTATTTTCATATATTGAACATCAAGTAAAACCATATGTAGGCATTTATAATACTTTATTAGAAAGATATAAATTAATACCACAAGAATGTTTATTTATAGATGATAATATTAAAAATATAAAAACAGCAAATGAATTAGGAATACAAGGAAAAAAAGTAATACCAGATAATTTTGAAAGTGTTGTACAAACATTAAAGGAATATAATATCTTATAGTTTTTTATTGAAATATATAAATAAAAATGACACATGCTAAAAATTAGCAAAATGTGTCATTTTTTTGACTGTTAGCCTTGACAAACATTACATATGAGAGTATAATGTTAACCGTAGTTAACATATTTAAAATATAAAGATAAATTTTCAAATAATGTAAACAATAAAATATTAATAAAAAAATGAAAAAAGAGAGGATAAAAATGATATCAAAATCATCAGAAGAATACTTGAAAACAATGTACATATTAAAACAGCAAAATGGAAACATAAGAGTAACAGACATTGCAAAAAAAATGAACTGTACAAAACCAAGTGTAAACAAAGCAATTTACAATTTAAAAGATAGTGGACTGGTAAATTATGAATCATATGGAACCATAGAACTAACAGAAAAAGGTGAAGACCTAGCAAAAAAAATTCTAGAAGCATATGACATAATGTATGTGTTTTTAAAAGATGTACTTAATTTAGACGAAGAAGAAGCAAAAAGCGAAGCGGAAAAAATAAAATTAGCAATATCGGATAAAACAATAAACAAATTGGCAAAATATGTGCATAAAGAACTCGGACTAACAAATTTAGACTGTGATTATGATATCAATAAAGAAAAATGCAGATGTTGTGCAAGAAGAACAATAAAAAAATAACGGGATTGAAGACCTGGCCCCTAATCCCGTGAAATAAAAAGAAAGGATTTAAAACAATGAGTAATTTATTAGAAATAAAAGATTTACATGTAAACGCAGGAGAAAAAGAAATATTAAAAGGAATAGATTTAGAAATAAAAAAAGGAGAAATCCATGTAATAATGGGACCAAATGGTTCTGGAAAAACAACAACAGCAAATGCAATATTAAATAATCCAGAATATACAAAAACAAATGGAACAATAACATTTGATGGTGAAGATATTACAGAATCAAGAACAGATGAAATTGCAAGAAAAGGAATATTTATGTCATTTCAATTACCAGAAGAAATTCCTGGTGTTTCAGTTACAAATTTCTTAAAATATGCTAAAAATAAAATTACAGGTGAACCAGTAAAAATATTTCAATTTAAAGATGAATTGAAAAAATATATGGAAGAATTAAATATGAATCCTAAAAATATGGAAAGAAGCTTAAATGTTGGATTTTCAGGTGGAGAAAAAAAGAAAAACGAAATTTTACAAATGCTTGTATTAAATCCAAAACTTGCTATTCTTGACGAAACAGATTCAGGACTTGATGTTGATGCAATAAAGACTGTTTCAAAAGGTATAGAGATGTTTAAAAATGAGAATAATGCGGTTTTAATTATTACTCATAATACTAAAATTTTGCATAGTTTAAAGGTTGATTATGTTCATGTTTTGGTTAATGGTAAAATAGTTAAAACAGGTGGACAAGAACTAGCATCTGATATTGAAGAAAATGGATACGCCAAATTCAAAAAATAATAGCAATATAAAAAATTAAAAATGAGATTTGACAGATGAATTTTTTCGAAAATTCAGATGGCGATGAATGAAGCGAAGCGGAATGAAAGGAAAACGAAAATGTCAAAAACAAATTTAGAAGAAATAAATAGAAATATCTATGATATAAAAAACAAAGACGAATACGACTTCAAAATAAAAAAAGGATTAACACCAGAAATAATAGAAGAAATATCAAAACAAAAAAATGACCCGGACTGGATGAGAGAATTCAGATTAAAAGCATTAGAAGTATATAACAACTTAGAAATGCCAACATGGGGACCAGATTTATCAGAATTAAATATGGACGAAATTGCAACATATGTAAGACCAAAGTCAAAATTAAATAGTTCTTGGGATGACGTTCCAGAAGATATAAAAAATACATTTGACAAATTAGGAATACCAGAAGCTGAAAAAACATCACTTGCAGGAGTAGGGGCACAATATGATTCAGAAGTTGTTTATCATAGTATGAAAGAGGAATTGATAAAACAAGGTGTAATTTACACAGATATGGAAACAGCAGTAAGAGAATATCCAGAATTAGTAAAATCACACTTTATGAAATGTGTACCAGTAAATGACCATAAATTTGTTGCATTACATGGAGCAGTATGGTCAGGAGGTTCATTTGTTTATGTACCAAAAGGAGTAAAAGTAGATGTTCCATTACAATCATATTTCAGACTAAACTCACCGGAATCAGGACAATTTGAGCATACATTGATAATTCTAGAAGAAGGTGCAAGCTTACACTTTATAGAAGGATGTTCAGCACCAAAATACAATAAAGTGAACTTACATGCTGGATGTGTTGAACTATATGTGGCAGACAATGCTTATTTAAGATACTCAACAATAGAAAACTGGTCAAAAAATATGTTAAACTTAAATACTAAAAAAGCGATAGTTGGAAAAAATGCAAAAATGGACTGGGTATCAGGTTCATTTGGGTCAAAAATATCAATGTTATATCCAATGAGTATACTAAATGGAGAAGGTGCAAAAACAGAATTTACAGGAATATCATTCGCAGGTGGTGGACAAAATCTAGATAATGGATTCAAAGTAATTCATAATGCGCCAAACACATCAAGTGTAGTAAATGCAAAATCAATATCAAAAAATGGTGGAAAATGTACTTATAGAAGTTTAGTAAGAATAAATGAAAACGCAAAAAATTCAAAATCATCAGTATCATGTGAGTCGCTTATGTTAGATGATATATCAATCTCAGATACAATACCAACAAATGATATAAGAACAGATGAAGTTGAATTTTCGCATGAAGCTAAAATAGGAAAAATTAGCGATAAGACAATATTCTATTTAATGAGTAGAGGAATGTCAGAAGAAGATGCAAAAGCCATGATAGTAAGAGGTTTTGCACATCCAATAGCAAAGGAATTGCCGGTAGAATATGCGGTTGAAATGAATAATCTTATTAACTTAGAATTAGAAGGAGCAATAGGATAGTATGGAAAATTTAAAATTAAATGAAACACCAGTTAGAACAGCAAAAAACTTCAAAATAAATAATATAAAATTAGAAAATATCAAAATTCCAGAAGTTATACCAGTATTTGAAAATGTGACGATAACTGGTGACACATCTAAAATAAATATAGAACAAAATGCAAATAATGCATATGCAGATTTAGTTTATGGTTTAAGTGAAGAATTTACAAAACAAGTAAAGACAGAGGCAAACCAAAAAATAAAACTAAATATTAGTAATATTCAAAATGAAAAATTAAAAGAAAAAGTAGAAGCAGAAATAGATTTTAAATTTGATGATGAAAATCCTGTATTAATAGATAACATAGAAATTACTGCAAAAGAAAATACAAAATCAACAATAATAATAAAATATGATTCAAATAAAGAAAATGAATATTATCATAATGGAATAATAAAAGCAAAAGCAGAAAAAGATTCAGAGTTAAATATAGTATTAGTTAATTTAATGAATACAAAATCAAATAATTTTTTAGCTATTGAAAATAATTTTGAAGAAAATGCAAAAATCAATTATACTATTGTTGATTTTGGTGGAAAACACAGCATTACAAATTATTATTCTAATTTGCATGGTGATAATTGTGATAATCAATTAAATACAATTTATTTAGGAAAAGAAAATCAAGTTTTTGACTTAAATTATATAGGCGAATTAAGAGGTAAAAAATCTAATATTGATATAGAAGTTCAAGGAGCTTTAAAAGATACATCTAAAAAACATTTTAAAGGTACAATTGATTTTAAAAAAGGTTGTAAAAAGGCTACTGGAAATGAAAATGAGGCTTGTATGTTGTTATCAAATACAGCTAAATCAATAGCTTTACCAATGTTACTTTGTTCCGAAGAAGAAGTGGAAGGAAATCATTCAAGTTCAGCTGGAAAAATTGGTGAAAAAGAACTATTCTATATTATGAGTAGGGGATTTGAACTTAAAGAGGCTATGAAATTGATGGTTAGAGCTAGATTTAATAAGATTTTAGAAAAAATTGAAAAAGAAGAATTGAGAAAAGAAATTTTACAAGAAATTGATAAAAGGTTAGATTAAAAAAATAAATAAATTAAACTTTATATTGATTTTATAAGGAAGGATATTAATGGAAATAAATAATATAAAAAGAGATTTTCCACTATTAGAAAATGAAAATATCACATATTTAGATAGTGGAGCAACAACACAAAAACCAATACAAGTAATAAATGCAGTAGAAGAATTTTACCAAAGATATAATGCAAATCCACACAGGGGAGCATATTCACTAAGTGTAGAAGCAACAGAACAATACGAAAACACAAGAACAAAAATAGCGAAATTTATAAATGCAAAACATAGAGAAGAAATAATATTCTCAAAAAATGCAACAGAAAGCTTAAATTTAATTGCATATTCATATGGATTGGACAACCTAAAAAAAGACGATGAAGTAGTAATTTCAATAATGGAACATCATTCAAACTTAGTTCCTTGGCAAAAAATGACAAAGCAAACAGGAAGCAAATTGAACTATATGTATATTAATGAAAACTATGAAATTCCAGACGAGGAGATAGAAAACAAGATTACGGACAAAACAAAAATTGTTGGAATTACACATGTTTCAAATGTTTTAGGAACAATAAACAATGTGAAAAAAGTAATTAAATATGCACACAAAAAAGGTGCAATAGTAATAGTTGATGCATCACAAAGTATTCCACATATGAAAATTGATGTTCAAGATTTAGATGCTGATTTTCTTGTATTTTCAGGACATAAAATGCTTGCTCCACTTGGAATAGGTGTATTATATGGAAAAAGAGAAATATTAAATAAAATGACTCCATTTTTAATGGGTGGAGATATGATAGAATATGTGTATGAACAAGAAACAACATTTGCACCACTTCCAAATAAATTTGAAGCTGGTACGCAAAATGTTGAAGGAGTAATTGGTTTAGGTGCAGCAATTGATTATATTGAAAATTTGGGATATGATAAAATAGAAGAAATTGAACATGAAATATTATCATATGCAAGAAAAGAGTTATCAAAATTAGATTACTTAACATTATATACAACACCAAATGAAGAAAATCACTCAAGTGTAATTTCATTTAATATAAAAGGAGTACATCCACATGACGTTGCAAGTATTTTAGATTCAGAAGGTGTATGTGTGCGTTCTGGAAATCATTGTGCACAACCACTTATGAGATTTTTGGGTATTGATTCTACTTGTAGGGCAAGTTTCTACATTTACAATACAAAAGATGATGTGGATAAATTGGTTAAGGCACTTGATAAAGCATATAGTATGTTTAAAAATTATATAAAATAGGGAGAAAAAATGGACGAGTTAACAGATGTTTACAATGAATTAATAATGGAACACAGCATGAATTCATACAACAAAAAGAAACTAGAAAATGCAGATTACTGCGAAGTAGGGCATAACCCAAATTGTGGAGACGAAATAACACTACAATTAAAATTAAATGGAAATAAAATAGAAGATATGGCATTTTCAGGACATGGATGCGCAATATCACAAGCATCAACATCAATAATGATAGATACATTAAAAGGTAAAACAGTTGAAGAAGCAAAAGAGATTATAAAAACATTTATAGAAATGATAAAAAGAGAGACAACTGATGAGGAAGAACTTAAAAAATTGGAAGATGCAATAGCTTTTAGAAATGTATCTAATATGCCAGCAAGAGTAAAATGTGCTCTTTTGGCTTGGCATACTATTGAGGACATGCTAAATAAAAATGATAGTACAGGAACTGGAAATATAAATTGTTGTCATTAAAAATTTTTTAAAAAAGAATTTAATAGTAAATATTGACTTTTAAAGATATACATGATAAAATTGCAATAGTTTGGAAGTTGCCCTTTTCAAGCATAAGTGCATAGACTAGTAAGCCTATGTTATATGCTTGCTAATCTATGCATTTATGCTTATATAGCTAAATGTAAATTACGTAAGAAAGGGGTTGACGGCTGTGAAATTAATAGAATTTTTATTAATCATAATGGCTTTCTTTGTAGGAACTGCATTATTAATACATATATGTTCAAAGCACAAATATGTATTTAGGTATTATTCATCTAAAAGAAAAATAGAGATTTGCCCTATGGACAAATCTAACCAAACACACAGATAAGGGCTACGCTCTTATCTTTTATATTATTATATTAACACTTATTAAAAAAAATGTCAATAGAAATTAAACAAATAAATAAAAGTTGTCAAAAAGGTGCGTCCCTAATGACATCCCTAATGACAGCCTGTCAATAGGGACGCCCCTTTTTGACAACCGGAGGTAAAAATGGAAAACAAAAAAGTATTATTAGGAATGAGTGGTGGAGTTGACAGTTCAGTATCAGCTTTACTACTAAAAAAAGAAGGATACGAAGTTATAGGAACAACACTAGAACTATTTGCAGGAAGCAGTTGTTGCAACATAAACACATACATAGACGCAAAAAATGTATGTAGAACAATAGGAGTGCCACACTTTACATATGACTGCAAAGGACAATTCAAAGAATATGTAATAAATGACTTTATAGACTGTTATGCAAATTGTAGAACACCAAATCCATGCATAGAATGTAACAAATATATGAAGTTTGGAATAATGTGGGAAAAAGCAAAAGAACTAGGATGTAATTACATAGCAACAGGACATTATGCAAAAACTGAATATAGTGAAAAATATGGAAGATGGGTATTAAAAAAATCACAAGCAGGCAAAAAAGACCAAAGCTATGTGTTATGGAATATTCCAAAGGAATTAATAGAACATGTATTATTTCCATTAGCGGATTTTACAGACAAAGAACAAATACGTGAAATAGCAAGAGAAAATGACTTAAAAGTTGCAAATAAACCAGATAGTGAAGATATCTGTTTTGTACCAGATGGAAACTACAAAAAATTTCTTGAAAATAATTCTAATATAAAACCTAAAAAAGGAAACATAGTGAATTCAAAAGGCGAAATATTAGGAAAACATACTGGTTTATACAATTACACAATAGGTCAAAGAAAAGGGTTAGGAATATCATACAAAGTGCCATTATTTGTTTTAGGATTTAACAAAACAAAAAATGAAGTAATAGTAGGAGAAGAAAAAAAACTATACAAGAAAGAAATTACAGTTACAGATATTAACTTATTATTAGTTGATAAAATAGAAGAGCCAATGGAAGTTGATGTAAAAACTAGATATTCTTCGAAAGTAGCAAAAGCTAAAATTGAACAAGATGGAGAAAACATCAAAGTTATATTTGACGAGCCACAAAGAGCAATAACACCAGGTCAATCAGCTGTATTTTATGTTGGAGATATAGTTCTTGGAGGAGGAAAAATAAAATGTTAAATCAATTTTCAAGAACAGAATTATTGATTGGAAAAGAAGGAATAGAAAAATTACAAAATGCAAAAGTTGCAGTATTTGGAATAGGAGGAGTTGGCTCATTTGTTGTAGAAGGACTTGTAAGAGCAGGGGTTAAAAATTTTATATTAGTAGATGATGACAAAATTTGCTTAACTAATTTGAATAGACAAATAATTGCAACTAGAAAAACTATTGGAAAGCCAAAAGTTGAAGTTGCAAAGGAAAGAATTTTAGATATAAATCCAAATGCAAATGTAGAGATATATCAAGAATTTTTTATGCCAGATAGTAAGGAAATTTTAGATGATACAGTTGACTATATTGTAGATAGTGTAGATACTGTAACTGCCAAAGTTGAGTTGGTTGTAAGGGCTAATAAATTAAATATTCCTATTATTTCAAGTATGGGAACAGGTAATAAACTAGATCCAACGAGATTTGAAGTTACAGATATTTATAAGACTTCGGTTTGTCCTTTGGCAAAGGTTATGAGGAAAGAACTAAGAAATAGGGGAATAAAGAAGCTTAAAGTTGTTTATTCAAAAGAAGAGCCTATACGTCCTTATGAAAATATTGAAAATAGTTGTAATACAAATTGTATTTGTCCTCCTGGTACTAAAAGAAAGTGTAGTATTCGTAATCAAGTTCCTGGAAGTATTTCATTTGTGCCTTCTGTTGCAGGTTTGATTATTGCAGGGGAGATTATAAAGGATATTA
>ERZ773143.2120-NODE-2120-length-15271-cov-3.754272_pt1 | contig 15271 bp, 15 predicted proteins | sample MGYA00580852_ERZ773143 | MGnify/ENA primary metagenome ERZ773143 (study PRJEB29015, sample SAMEA2737853) | human gut metagenome | biome: human gut; feature: human-associated habitat; material: faeces | place: China | collected 2012 ... | reverse complement strand
GGTGGAGTATATACAATTTCTCCAGTTTTGGAATTCTTTAAAACTGTTCCTGGAATTTTTCTGATTCCTGCATTGTTGTGTTCTATTGTTGATTGAATCTCTACCAAAATATTAGTAGTTATCATTTCTTTTTCTTTTACTAAACTATAGCCTCTCCATATAGCACTTCTGTAATCTACTACTTCTTTAGCTCTTTCATTCTTATAATTACTTTGAGTCATTGCTTTATATATTTCATCATGTGTAGTAACTATATTTTCTATTTCACTACTGTCTTTCGCTTCATTTATTGTTATAGCATTTATTAATATATGTTGATTTGGTATTGTTCTTGCATATCCTTTTAATTCTGCAAGTGCTCTATTAGTTCTTGCTAATTGTTCTAATATTCTTACTGTTCTGAAACTTTCCTCTGGTGGTAACATTTTTAATTCATGTTTCATTCTTCGCACCTCCATATGTGTATTATAATATAAAATTTACATATATGCAACAAATATGTGTAAAAAACGTAAAAAATTACACATATTTTAAAAACATGTGTAATCTTAATTATAATTTTCTTTTAGTGGTGTTTTCATTTTTTTATACTTTCTTTTTATATTTTTTATACTTGCATATTATATCAAATAAAAATTATATAGTTATATATTTTTTATTTTAAGAAATCCACTAAAATTTCCTGAAACCGTCTATATATTTGTATTCTATACTCAGTGGATTTTCTATTTTATTAGTGACTTATCAAAAATATATGTATCATATCCATTATATACACCTTTTTGTACTAATCCTGTTGATTCCACTTCTTCATAAAATTTATTTCTACCTTTGTGTATATATCCAGAATCTTTACAATAATTGATATAATCTGCAAATACTTCGCTTCTTTTTCTAACTCTTACACTTCTTAGTAAACTTCTTACCCTGTCTTTATCATATATATATCCAATTACTGTATTACTATCCATTTTATATGATTCTATAATGTTTTGACTTTCCTCTACATTAGAAAATCTATTTTTTCTTATTGCTTTTATATATTCTTTTAATGATATTGCTGCCAAATATTCTAATGCTTGTTGCGTTACCAATTCATTAAAGTTGAAATTACTTTTTTCTGTTTCTGTAAATATAGCCTCAAATGGAATTATAAAAAGTCTTCTGAAATATCCATTACTAGTATCTGCAACTTTTGGCAATTCATTTGCTGTAAATATATGCTTAGCATATGGTTTGATTGTATATCTATCCTTGAACTTTTCTTCAACAGTTATGGCATCTCCTGTAACAATTTGCTTGAAAACACTACTATCTTTTAAAAATTCTTTTGTCATTTCAGATACTATATTTACTAACTTTCCCTTTATTTCAGAAACACTAAATCTATTACTAACAAAATCTTGCAATGTTACATGACTTATATTTTCTTTTCCAATTAATCTTTCAATAATTTCTAATAGAGTAGACTTTCCATTTCCTGCAGTTTTACCATATAACACAAATGCTTTTTTCATCTTTACACTACTAGTCATAGAATATCCTATTATCTCCAGTATTGCATTCTTTCTTTCGTTATTGCCACAAGTTATTCTATCTAAAAAATTATCTACTGCACTAATTTTTATTGGATCAATATTTAAATTTATATTTATTTGATTCACTGTAAAATATTTGGGTGAATACTATATTATCTGATTTGTTCTTAAATCAAATAATCCGTTTTTAAAGTTAATAAAATTATCATATTGTAGTTCTACCTCTGGAGCAATTGTTAATAAATATGATATAACTTCTTTTTGCATTCTAATTGTTGATTTATGATATATTTCTATAATTTTTCTATGGATGGTCTTTTCATTCTTTTTATATACTCCATTTTCATATATGTATAGTGTATTTTCATACACTCGGATTTCATTTTCCTCTAATAATTGATTAGCAATAACATTATGAGACATCTTTTCTGGTTCACTTATATCTTGGTATTCTATTTGTTCAATTTCTAATTCCTTTTTTGAAATTTTATAATAGTTGTTAGAAGTGTATACAATTTCTTGCCCTCAAAAAAACATATCTGATAAATTCTGTTTTGATGTATCTGGATAATAGTCTTTAAAAATTTCTAATAATTTTTGTGGTATCTGAGATGCTCGTAAATATTCCTTAATTGGTTCTTCAAATACATATGCTAATCTAAATTTTGTTTGTTTTTCAGAATTGCTAAAAGTTGTGTATATAAATGTCGGTTCAAAGTTTATACTTTTGAATCTTATAATGATTTCATTTTATTCATTTTATATAGAGCAGCAGCTTTAAATATTCAATTTAATAAATGTAAAAATTGTGGCAAATATTTTGTTCCTACAACTAAAAGTAATGAAATATATTGTACTCGTGTTTTTAGAAATGGTAAGACTTGTAGAGATATTGGCTATGAACTTTCTGTTCAATCTGATGAAATAACAAAGCTATATAGAAATGCATATAAAGCTCAAAATGCCAAGAAGCAAAGAAATAAGAATATTTCTAATGTAGATAAACTATTTTCTAATTGGGCTTCTGAAGCTAAGAAAATGTATAAGCTTTGTAAAGATAATAAAATTAAATTTGATGAACTTTCAAAATGGCTAAAAGACAATCAAGATTGGATTAATAAGTAGGAGGTAATATATTTGGCAGGAAATATTCTTTATATGGGAAATGAAAAATATAGACTTCGTGTTAGTAATGTTTTCGATTCAAATGGCAAAAGAAAATATTTTAATAAAACTGTTACTTGTTCATCTAAAAGAGAAGCAGAAAAAGAACTTGCAAAATTTATCACTTCAATTGAAGGCGGTTGCACATATTCTGCGAAAAAAGTGACATTAAATGATTTTAATAAGCAATGGTTAGAAACATATGTAAAACCTAATCTTTCGCCTACAACTTACCAAAGTTATAACGAAAAATTAAATAAACATATTTTGCCATATTTAGGTAACAAGCGACTTGATAAAATAAAACCTTTAGATTTGGATAATCTGTATAATTTTTTGCTAACTAAACCAACTAACAGAAAAGACAAAAATGGTAATTATAAAACTTTATCTCCTGCTAGTGTACATCGTGCTCATGAAATATTATCTAGCATTTTCAGTAATGCTCTTAGATGGGACATAGTTCCTTATAATCCATGTACTAAAGTTGTTCAACCTAAATTTAAACGTACTAAAATGACATGTTATGATGAAGAAACATCTAAAAGCTTAATAAATGTTCTACTTGAAAAGGCTCCTATAAAATATAAATGTTTTGTTATTCTTGCTATATTAACTGGTTTTAGACGTGGTGAATTGGTTGGTTTGCATTGGGATGATATTGATTTTAAAAATCATAAAATAAGTGTTAAGAGAAGTGCTTATTATTTAAGTGGTCAACCTACTTCTGAGAAGAATCCTAAAACTGATTTAAGTGTTCGTACAATAGTTGTTCCTGGTATTTGCTTTGATTTACTTAAACAATGGAGATGTGAACAAAGTAAGATGAGACTTGCATTGGGTAAATCTTGGAATTGTGCTGAAAATGTTTTTACTACTGCTGATGGTAGAATTATGAATCCTGCAACTGGTCCTAAATGGTTTAGTTCTTTTTTAGCTAGAAATGGTTTTCCTCATATTCGTTTTCATGACTTGAGACATACTTTTGCTACTTTGCTTATTTCTGGTAATGTTGATGTTAAGACTGTTTCTCATAAATTAGGTCATGCTAGTACTGATACTACTTTGAAGTTTTATGTTCATGATTTGGAGTCTACTGATAGGGCTAGTGCGTAGTTGCTGGAAAATATGTTGGTTAGTAATGTTTCTATGAAGTAGAATAGAGCCTTGGGCTCTTTTTCAATTTATATTTTCTATTGCCTTTCTTAATGTTTTTATAACTAAATCTGCACAATGTTCTTTTTCTTTTGGCAAACCATTTAATTTATTAATTATTTCATTTGCAGTTAAGGTTTTGGCTTTTTCTATTTTCATTTTTTTAATCATTTCTGTTACCACACAACATGATGCTATAACTGGAGGACATCCTTTAGCTTCAAATTTTGCATCTTCTATTATATTTTTATTTTGTTCATCTGCTTTTATATATATATTTATTATATCGCTACAAATTTCATTTTCTATTATTCCTATTGCATCAGCATTTTCAATTGTCCCTAAATTTGTTGGATTTTCAAAATATTTTTTTACTATTTCACTATACATTTTTATCTACCTCTTATTGCTATTCTATAACATTTTTGTATATATAGCAATATAGAGTAGCTTTTTTGGCTACTCTATATAAACATTTTCTGTAATAATCCTTTTTTTAATTCATTTAATTCTTGCAATTTATTCCCTTCTATTTCTAGTTTTTTATTAATATTCATAACTATATTGGCTATATGTTCTTGCAGTTTTATTGATGGTATTTTAAACTTTAAATTTTCTATATCTGTTGGGCTAATATTGGGTTGTGCTCCTGCTACTAATTTAGTATTTAATTGCATATTATATGAACTTAATTCAAATAGAAAATATAAATATGAATAAATCATATCTTTTCTTTTTAAAACTATTTTTCCAACTCTCTGATTTAGATACGATTTTATTTTTTCTTTATATATTCCTATCTTACCAGTAGTGGCTCCTGACATAGCTATCAATATATCTCCAGTATTTATTTCAAATTTAAAATCTATTGGAATTTCTTTATCGTAAAAAACTACATCCTTTAAATCTACTATGTTCTCGTTAATATTAGCAATTCTTATAATTGGTGTACCTTTTTTTGAAAACAACTCACTTTTAAAAGCATATCCTCCTTGTAAATAAGCATATTCTCTCAATTTACTTTCTTTTATATCATTCAACTTCTCTTTATATATTTTATTGAATAACCCTGTTTTATATATCTTAAGGGCTTCTATTTTTTGATTTTGAAGTTCTATTTTTTTATCTAATAAGCTCAAGAAGTTTGCTATTTTTTCTTGTTCTATTTTACTTGGATAATATATTGGTAAAACTGATAAATTATCTTGGTTGATATTAGTATTTGCACTAGAAGAGCTTCTTTTTAAAACTTCTTTTCTAAAATTATCGGTATAAAAGCAATATTTCTTAAAATTTAAATTTAAAATATTATAAATCTCTCGAAATCTAATAATAAATCCAGAATATACTGTATCAATCATTTTTTCAGTAACAACACTAGTCAAACCAACACCAGAAGGCTTGACAGAAGAACGTACAAATAAAACATCTCCTATATTTAATTTATATTCATCTAATTCTTTTGGTGAAACCTCAACTAATTGGTAATCTCCATTTTTTATTTCATTTTTTCCAAATATATCTTGCAAATTCACAAATTTATATCCATGCCCAAAATATTTTTCTGATTTTGAAATTCCATTTTTAAATACACCTATTTCTCCAAGTTTATTTTTTATCCAATCATCTTTAAATTCTTTAAATCTTAATTTAGGTACTAGCAATTCTTCACCTTCAATCTGTCCTTTAGTTTTAACCTTAAAGGTCAATATAAGTATATCATAAAAAAAGTAAAATTGGAATTATTTAAGGACTTTTTCTTGAAAATTTTTACAAACTAAATTTATACATTTCTTTTTTTGAGCCATTTGAGGATGCACATATAAATTCAAAGTAATATTTACTGTAGCGTGTCCCAATAATTCGCTAACTGTCTTATAATCCACACCTAATTTAATACAATTAGTTGCAAAGGTATGTCTAAGACCATGAAAATTAATTTTTTCTATTTTAGCTTTTTTTGAAATTCTTTTAAAAAATCGCCTATATGTTCTTGGCTCTATCCATTTATTGTTACAAGATAATATATAGTCATCTTCATTGGTTCTATATTTCTTTAATTCGTATGCAAATTCTTTATTAAGTGGTATTTCTCTTTCGGCATTGTGAGTTTTGGGATTTGTTATTATTACTTTTGAAGCATTAATTTGTGTATCTTTAATATATACTCTTTGAAGAGTTTTTTTTATATGTAAAATATTGTTTTTAAAATCAATATCCTTCCATTGTAATGCACATAGTTCACCTATTCTAATTCCAGAATACAATGTCAATAAAATTCCTAAACTTTTAGCTGATTTGTTCTCTAAAATATAATTTGTCAGTTTCTCTTGATCTTGTTTCGAAAGTGTATATATTTTATCCTTTTGATTAGTCTTTGGATAAATGAAGTCAAGACTTAAATTTGGTATTAAGCCTTCTTTCATTGCAGATTTCAAACTACTTTTTATTATAGCAACTATATCCCTAATAGTTTTATTAGATAAACCACCCGAATTATCTAGTCTACCATTTTTATATTTTTCTAATAAAAATTTTTGAATTATCTTATTATTTAATTCATTAAGATAATATTTTCCTAAATCTGGTGCTATATGGTTAGAAATAATATTAGAATAATTTGCATATGTAGATTCTTTAATATAATCTTTTTTATAGGATAACCAATCCCAAATCCAATATTCATATAATACTTTGTTTTTTGCTTTAAATAGCATCTTTTTCACCTCCATATACATTATACAACAAGTATCTTTTAAGTATATTAAGGTTAAAACTAAAGGACAGATTGAAGGTGAAGAATTGTTAGTACCTAAATTAAGATTTAAAGAATTTAATAGCGAATATCAAAAGTATAAAATTGGAGATACTTTAAAAGTAAAAAGTGGTAAAGATCAGAAGTCAATAGAGTGCATCAATGGTACATATCCTATTTTAGGCACAGGAGGACAAATTGGAACAACAAACAGTTTCTTATATGATAAACCTTCTGTTTTAATTGGTAGGAAAGGGACAATAAATAAACCGCAATATATGACTGCTCCTTTTTGGACAGTAGACACATTGTTTTACACTGATATAAAAGAAGAATTTAATACAAAATATATTTTTTATGCTTTTCAAAACATAAATTGGAAAAAATATGATGAATCAACAGGAGTACCTAGTTTAAGTTGTAAAACAATAGAAGAAATTTTATACTATATTCCAAATAAAGATGAACAAGATAAAATTTCTACATTTATTACTTTATTAGATAAAAAAATAGAATTACAACAAAGAAAAATTGAAACCCTTAAGATATATAAAAAAGGATTAGTATCGCATATATTTAAGAATATATCTTCTACTAAAAAATTAAAAAACATTGTTACCTTTCAGAATGGAATAGGCTATGAAAATCTTGTTGATGTAACCGGGAACTATAATTTAATATCATTAAATAGTATTACTATTGATGGTAAATTAAATAAATTTATGAAAAAGATAAAATCCGATTTACCTGTATCTACCCTTAAAAAAAATGATATTGTAATAATTATGAGTGATGTTGGGCATGGTGACTTTTTAGGGGTTTCAGCTATAATTCCAGATGATAATAAATATGTTTTAAATCAACGTGTTGGTCTTTTAAGAATTACAGATAATACCATTCCCCAATATTTATTATATGCAATTAATAATCTTCAATCCTATTTTAAAAAATATGGTCAAGGTTCTTCTCAGCTTAATCTATCAAAAGGAGATATTTTAAATGTTAATATTCCTTATATTGATATATATTCTCAAAAAAAATTATCTGATTTTTTTATTTTATTTGATAAAAAAATTTCTAGTGCTAATTTTAAGTTAGAAAATTTAAAATCTTTAAGGAAATCATTACTTCAACAAATGTTTATATAAAGACTACACCGTTTAAAGTGTAGTCTTTCCAATTATTTTAATTCTTTTAATCCCAACTCTCTTAAATACTTATTAAGTTCTTCAGTTACTTTTTTGTCTTCTTCATCTATTTTTTCTAATTCTACTTGAATAGCATCTAAATCTATTTCTTCTTCCTCTTCAAATGTATCTACATAGCGTGGTATATTTAAATTGTAATCATTTTCTTTTATTTCATCCATAGTAGCTAAGTGACAATATTTTTCTATTTCTTTTCTATTTTTATATGTATTTATAATTTTGTCTACATCTTCATCTCTTAATCTATTCTGATTTTTTCCAGGTTCAAAGTCCTTTGAGGCATCAATAAATAATACATTATCACTTGTTCTGCACTTTTTAAATACTAATATACAAGTAGGAATAGAAGTTCCGTAGAATATATTAGCTGGTAATCCTATTACTGCATCCAAATAATTTTTATCTTTTATTAAATATTCTCTTATTGTCCCTTCACTTGCTCCTCTAAATAATACACCATGTGGTAATACTACTGCCATTGTTCCATTATCATCTAATAGATAAATCATATGTTGAATAAATGCATAATCTGCTTTTGATTTTGGTGCCAATCTACCATAATTGCTGAATCTCTCATCATTTAAAAATTTTTGGTCTGCTGACCATTGAGCAGAGTATGGTGGATTTGCAACTATCGCTTGAAATCTCATTTTCATATGTTCTTCACAAGGATCTTCTAAAGTATCTCCATTATATATGTCAAATCTATTAAAAGGAACTCTATGAAGTAACATATTCATTCTAGCCAAGTTGTATGTCGTACTAACCTTTTCTTGTCCATAAAACGCACTTACTTTTACATCTTTTTGTCTTGCTACTCTTAACAATAATGAACCAGAACCACAAGTTGGATCATATACATTCTTTAAGTCTTTAATATCCATTGTTACTATTTTAGCAAGTATGTTTGAAACTTGTTGTGGTGTATAGTATTCTCCTGCTTTTTTACCTGCACTTGCTGCAAATTGTCCTATTAGATATTCATATGCATCTCCTAAAACATCAATTTCTGTATCTTCAAATGCAAAATCTATATCATTTATCTTTTGCATAATTGTTCCTATTAGCTTACTTCTTTCTTTTTCACCTCTACCTAATTTTGAAGAACTTAAGTCCATATCTTCAAACAAATTTTCAAAATCATGTTGACTAGCATTTCCAAGTGTTGATTCTGAAACTTTATTAATTGCTTTATGTAATATTGATATATCAAAATCACCTGTTTCTACTAATTTTATCAAATTAGAAAATAAATATTCTGGCTCAATAACATATCCTACATCACTATCTTTTGTTAGATCTTCAATTATTGCTTCCCTATATTCTTCTTTTTTCCATGCTTGTTCATATGTTAGTTTATCTTTATTTAAAAGTTTTTCTTCTATGTAACTTACTAATCTTTCTGATAAAAATCTATAAAATATTAATCCTAATATATAATTTTTAAATTCAGAAGCATCCATTGTTCCTCTTAAATCATTTGCCATACTCCATAATTTAGAGTGTAATTCTGATTGTTGCTTATTTTGTTTTTCTGCTACATCCATTTTTCCTTCTCCTTCTATTTGAATCTATTTATTAAATTTACTATAAATTTTTTAATTGACTTTGTTATATTTACTTTTTCTATCAAAGGCTTATCTATTTTTTCTTTTATTTTACCTGTATCTAAAATTCCAGAATATTCATATTCTCCTATAATATCATTTAATAGATTTACATCAATATCATATTTCTTGGCAATATCTTCAATTTCTTTGTGTCGGCGTTCATCCATAAAGTTATAATAATTTTCTTCAACTGAATCATTTTCATTAAGAGTTGGAATAATTTTATTTAAGAATTCTCTAATCAAATCAGATTTTAGCCTTAAGTCTTTATTATCTGCATTTTCCAATTTATTTAAAATGTCCTTAATATCTTTATCTGTCTGCTCTTTATCAGTTAAATCGATTGATCTCATTAAATTTAAAATATAGTCAACATTTATTTTATCTGTGTACATTAATTCCAATTCAAAATCAATATCATTTAATATACTAACCTTATTTTGTGATTCTTTACTTGTAGCTAAATCTAAATATTTACTCTTATAATCTAAATATTCCTGATGTGAAATATAAACTTCTTCTTCTGTAAATTTAAATTCTCTAAATATTCTAAGTTTTATTAATATTTTAGTTAGTTCTCTAAATATAACAATAAATTTTTTCTTTTCTTCTTCTGATTGTATTGCATCGACAAATTCTACTGTCGGAGCAACTTCTTTTAATTTTTTTGCTATTTCAATAAATTTTTCTTTATAATATTCATATGGTTTTAATAAAACTTCATCTGGATCACTTGTATCAGAAAAAATCCTTATAGCATTATCTACAGCTTTTTTCGTTGTTCTAAAACTTACTATATTTCCTTGTGTTTTTGTTGCTTTTTCTACTCTATTTGTTCTTGAAAAAGCTTGTATTAAATCATGATATTTTAATGCTTTATCTACATACAATGTATTTAATTTTTTACTATCAAATCCAGTTAAAAACATATTTACTACAATTAAAATATCTATTTCTGCATTTTTTACTCTTTTTGAAACATCTTTAAAATATCCATCGAATGTATTTACTGAATAGTTAGTATCAAACATTTTATTATAATCATTTATAATTCTTTCTAAACTTTGACATGAAAGTTCATCTTTTCCTTCATAATCTTCATTTGGTCCATATGTAAATATTGCTGCTATTTTTAAATCTGTTTTTTTAGTTTTAAAACAGTCATAATATTTTACTAATTGTGGTATACTAGCAGTTGCAAATATAGCAGTATATGTCATATCATTAGTTTTTAATGGATGCATTGTAAGTATTCCTTCCGTAATGTTGTTTATTCTTTCATCAGCCATATAAGCTTCTTCAGTGTTTATACCTTCAACTTCAACATAATCTATATTATCTAAATTAGCATCTATTGTTTTATAATAATCAACTGAAAATCCTAATACATTTCCATCATTTATTGCATCTTTTAATAAATATTTGTGTAAACATTTTTCAAATATATCTGCTGTTGTTCTCCCATCTTGACTTTTATTTTCCGGAAATCTTGGTGTACCTGTAAATCCAAAATATTGAGCTCTATTAAAATGCATTTTTATAGCTTTATGCATATCACCAAATTGGCTTCTATGACATTCATCTATAATAAACACAACCTTTTCATCTCTGTATTTTTCCATTAATTCTGAATATCTTGGACTATTTATAGCATTAGCCATTTTTTGAATAGTAGTTATGATTAATGGCTTTGTTGAATCTTGTATATTTTTAACTAATTTATATGTACTATTTGTAAAGTCTACTGAACCTGGCTCAAATTTATTGAATTCATCGAATGTCTGCGTATCTAAATCTTTTCTATCTACTAAGAAAAAGACTTGTTTAATATCTGGTTCATTTGCTAAAATTTGACTTGCTTTGAAGGATGTTAATGTTTTTCCTGAACCTGTAGTATGCCATATATATCCATTATTGTTTGTCTCTAATGCTTGTTTTACTAATGCTTCAACCGCATATACTTGATATGGTCTGATTACCATCAACTGTTTGTCTGTTTCATTAATAACCATATATCTAGCAATCATTTTAGAAACAAAACATTTTTCTAAGAAATACATTGAAAATTCGCTTAGATTACTAATTCTGTTGTTTTCTTCATCCGTCCAAAAGAATGTATATCCATAATTTATTTCTCCATCTGTATTTGCAAAATATTTTGTATTTACTCCATTACTTACAACATAAATCTGAATAAATTTATATAATTCTTTATATGAAGTTCTTCTATACCTTTCAATCTGATTTACTGCTTCTTTTAATGTTTTTCCACGTGCTTTTAATTCTATTTGAATTAGTGGTAATCCGTTAATAAAGAGAGTTACATCATATCTTGTTTCTCTTTCTCCTGTAATGCTGGTTATTTGATTGGAAACTTGGTATATGTTTTTGCACCATTGCCTAGTATTAAATAATTCTATATATATTTTTTCTCCATTATCTCTTTCTAGACATTGTTTTTCTCTTAAAATTTTGCTACTAGCATAAACACCTTTTCCTGTAATCATTGTATATAGTCTATCAAATTCTCTATCTGATAATTCTTTTCCATTTAATTCATCTATATTATGCTTATTTACTTGTTTTCTAAAATTCTCTTTTACATCATCTAGATTTTTTAAATTAATCCTAGTATAACCTAGCAATTCTAAATGTTTTATCAATTTTTCTTCAAGCATTGCTTCACTTTCATATTCTTTAGACATATATTAGCCCCCAAACTTATATACTTTCTCAATATATTTATATCACAAAGTAATAAAAATAACAATATAATGTGTCTGATTTTGGTATGTTTTGTAAATAATTGTTAATTATATTTAATTTCAAATAATACTTGATATTTAATCATTTTTAAACTTAAATATACAACCAACTGGAGGTGAAAATATGAATGCAAAAACAATAAAATCTCTATATAATGGAGATTACACTTGTATTGAAAAGCCAATTGTTGAAAATTCAAAATACTCGAAAGTATTATCAAAATGCACATCACTTCAAGAAGAACTAATGCGTTTGGTTGATAAAGAAACTTTTTCTCGAATTGATAATGTATTAGATTATATGAATGAATTGTCTGATATTGAAGCTGAAGAGTCATTTATTGAAGGTTTCTCATTGGCTATATCTTTACTGTTGGAAGCACTTTCGAAAAAATAATTTACCCCCTCCCCTATGTATTTCCCGAAAGTTTTAACACGACTCCCCTCGCCGTTCCCCCCTTTTTACTTTGTAGAGATTATAGTCTGGGGTGGTCTTTATATTTTCGGTATGTAATTTTTATTTATATTTCCATACATTTTAATATTATCTACCGATTATCATAGAAAAAAATAGTAACTACCTTTATTGGTAATTACTATACTTCTATTTTAATATCTTCCATTTATCTTCCTTAAAGCCTGTAAATATTCCCTTGTCTGATACTAATACTGGCCTCTTTATAAGCATTCCATCACTTGCTAATAATCCTATTTTCTCTTTGTCACTCATAGTTACTAATTTATCTTTTAATTTCATTTTTTTATACTTTAACCCACTTGTATTAAACCATTTCTTTAATTCTTCTTCACTCTTTTGTATCCATTCAGTTAATTCTTCAACTGTTGGTGTTTCTTCAACAATATTTCTATCTATAAATTCGATATTGTTTTCTTCTAACCACTTCTTAGCTTTTTTACAAGTAGAACATTTTGGATATTCTATAAATATATTTTTCATAACTTATTTCTCCTATAAATCATACTCCCACAAACTCAATTTACCTTTTGCCTCTATTGGCTCATCAAATACTTCTACACTTTCTAGCTTCCAACCATAATTTTCTTTGAAAGAACTATCTGTGTATATATCTTCATTCTCTCTTAATAACATCTCTTTAAATTCTGGTGACATTTTCACGCAATCTACTAATGTTACTTTTCCTAATATTTTTCCAGTTGGCATATCTTCTGGAATATATTTTGCTAATCTTTTCATCGCTTCTTTATCTATTACTTTTCCTGCATGGATTAGTAAATCTCCTCTATATTTAGTTTGCCAACTTCTGAATTCAAATCTTTTGTATCCTTGCATTATTAAAGTTGCCCATGGTTGTTTTATTGTTAATACTTTCATTCTTTACCTCTTTTCTCTATTTTATATGCTAATTCAAATGCTAAATATGGCACTCTAGCTTTCTTTTCAAAATTAATTAATTGACTTATACTTCTTTCTTCCCATTCAACTGCGTCGAGATTATCTCCTGCATAATAGAACGTAAAGTATTTTAGCTTTTTATATTCGCAAATAGCTGCAATAGATGCACCTTCCATTTCAACGCAAACAGCTCCTTTTTTCTGAAATTTCTCCATCTTTTCTCTAGTTTCTCTATAAAATCCATCAGTTGTCCAAGTAGCTCCTTCAACATAATCATAATTATTATCTTTCAATACTTTTTTAAATAACTCCACATATTTTTTATTTAACTCTATCGATTCTGATTCAGGTAAATAATGATAACTTATGCCTTCATCTCTAAAAGCTTTATTAGGAACAATAATAGAACAATCCTCTATGCTTTTATCTAACACTCCACAATTTCCAAAAATAATATATGTATCAACTCCATTAACATTTAATTCTTCAATATCAGCACTTATCCATGGGCCACTAACTCCTGCTAAAAATAATGTGATTTTTATATTTTTATATTTCAAAACATAAACTGGACGCTGACAATTAGCACAACTAATAGCTCCTACTTTTTCACATTCAAATTTTCCAACTATATCCTCTAATAAATATTGAGAAAAAACTCCTACCGCTATATGAGGTAATTTATAATTAACATCCCTGGTTCCATCTAATCTTTTAATTCCATAAGGTTTTATTAAACCTTCTTCTTTACTGTAAATTATCATAGTTTATCCCCTTTCTATTTTTTGCAATTACATCATAGATTATATTTTACTTTTTCAATAAAGTATTGCACATTTTTTCTAGGTTTTTCTGATTCTGTATTATCATAATATTTTTCAATATTTCCCATATTATTAAATTCCTTTATAATTCAAATTTATATAACTTTTCGCCATTGTTTAATTTTTTTATAAATTTAGCACCAAATTTTTCATAATAATTATTTAAGTCGGTTTTTAAGAATATTTCTTTACAATTTCTTCGCCTGCTTTCTTCTAGAATTGCATTATTCAATATTTTTGAATATCCATTTCCTCTATATTCCTTTTTTACATACATTGTTGCATACCAAGGCGTTAAATTTATGCACTCATCACAATCATTTGGAAATATTGAAATAAATCCAATTAATCTATCATTACTTAACAATATTAATTTGCAAAAGTCATCATTTTTTAAGTTACTTTTTATTTTCTCTATTTTTTTAACAATTCTATTTTCCTTATCCTTTTCTTTATTATCCGCCCATTCTTCATATTCCAAAATGGCAACTTCTTCTAGAAACTCTAATTTGTTTAAAAGATTATATACTTCAACCATATGAATCACCTCTATTGTTCTGGAATTTGTTCTCCACAATTATACCACTTCCTATGAATTATTGAAATACATTTCCTGTTAAAACTTGTTTAGCTATGCCAAGTCTCGCCCTAATTGTGACCAAAGTGTGACAATTTTGCCCAAAAACGCAAGAAAAAAGCACCTGCAAAAATCTAGCAAATGCTTCATTTTATTATCTTTGCAGGGTCTAGTATCAAATTATTGGTATCCGGGTTATGAGAGTTGCATAACATATTTTATTAGAAAATTTTAGGATATTTTTACTAATTGTATTTGATTTTAAGTAGTAATTAAATTTATTTTTTATTGGATCGTGTG
>ERZ773143.2108-NODE-2108-length-15320-cov-3.872584_pt1 | contig 15320 bp, 6 predicted proteins | sample MGYA00580852_ERZ773143 | MGnify/ENA primary metagenome ERZ773143 (study PRJEB29015, sample SAMEA2737853) | human gut metagenome | biome: human gut; feature: human-associated habitat; material: faeces | place: China | collected 2012 ... | reverse complement strand
AACGCAATACGATGAAGTCAAAAGGTATCGACAAGGAAACAGCCAAAGAACTGTCACAAGCTCCGGGCGAAGTTTATGCCGCAATTTCTATGGCATTGCACGAAATGCAAGATGAGGTACACGACGTAGAAGAAACGGTACTGACTATCACTCGTGTGAAACGTAGCTATTCACCGTGGAGTTCGAAGATTTACACCTTGCGTGAAACTCCCAAAAAGTAAGTCAACCCTTAAAAAGATAAAACGATGAAAGAATATAAATACAAAATCAACGGTAACTCATATAAAGTGACCATTGGAGATATCGAAGACAATATCGCTCATGTAGAAGTGAACGGTACGCACTATAAAGTAGAAATGGAAAAACAGCCGAAGGCGGCACCTGCAAAACCGGTAGTACGCCCATTGCCGAACTCTCCGGCTGCTCCTACCACACCGGTAGTGAAACCGGCTGCACAGTCTACCGGAAAATCAGGTGTCAAATCTCCGCTACCGGGTGTTATACTCGACATAAAAGTGAACGTAGGCGACACAGTGAAGAAAGGACAAACCATTATTATATTGGAAGCCATGAAAATGGAAAACAATATCAATGCAGACAAAGACGGTAAGATTACCGCTATCAACGTAAACAAGGGAGATTCTGTCCTTGAAGGTAATGACCTCGTAATTATTGAATAATATGGGAGATTTTATAAACTTTTTAGGAAACAACCTTGCCGATTTCTGGACGTATACAGGATTTGCCAACGCAACAGGAGGACACGTCGTTATGCTCCTTATTGGCCTGTTCTTTATTTATCTGGCTATAGCCAAAGAATTCGAGCCAATGCTGCTGATTCCTATCGGATTCGGTATTCTGATCGGTAATATACCTTTCAACATGGATACAGCAATCCTACCCGACTCGACACCGAAGACATCAATTATTACAACGATGCTTACTACAATGCATTCTTTCAGCTACAAGAAAAAGCATGGAAACGGCACTATTTCATACAACCCATACTCATACGTTATGCCCTCACTTTATATGATGGGAGCCGAATTTTTTCATCGGCTCCGGTCATGGTCTCTTTGCCACACCCCATACAACCCTATCAAATGAGCATACGATTGAAAAATTCAAACAATCTTTGCTTAGGTTCTCATGAAGGACAAATCATCGCCGGGAATTATAGCCTGAAATATTATATTCATCAATTCAATCTCGACAACTGGAAAGATATCGTAAGAAGTATAGACTTTTTTGTCTCTCCCGAAGCCACGATCTTCGAACCCGATCAAAAACAACAAGGCCTTAAATTTACGATCGAACGTACAGAAGAAAACGAAACGATCTCTTTTCTACTGAAAGGAGACATCTCGTTTCTCGACCTGAAAGAGATAAAGAAACGCTACTTACAAGATTCTCTATTTTATAAAATAGCGACCATAGAGGATTGGAGCGACTGGAAGGAAGGTGAATCGTACGCCATAGAAAATAAGATACGGCCAGATTTACTCATACACGAGGAGGTTCTTTCGCCAGATAATACGACACTGCTTTCTACGGGAGCACATGTCAGCTATATACACAACAAAAGACTACACATAGCCAACTTAAAGAAAAAACTTTTTCCCGGATTTCCCCTCAGTCTGTTCAACGTGGGAAACAAAAATGCCGAGACTGTCAGTGCTTATATCTGCACTTATCTCAAAACCGAAAGAGGAGAATGCAAAGTCGTTTGGCACGGGAAATCGAACTATTTCTTCAATCAACTTTCACCTTTGATTTCTTACCCCGACAGTAACGCCTATAAAATGGAAATCGTCGTAAAAAGCGAGAAAACCCGATACAAAGGGAGCTTTCTACTGACAGCCTCCGAATATGAAAATAGGGCCGATTATCTTGACGAGACACTCTCTGCAATCACATTGGAAAACGATTCTCTGCCGGCCTCTACCCCACTCGATATACCCTTGTCCGAAAATGACACTTACACACAGCCTAATATACTGCGGGTTTCGGAACTCGAAAACCCGTTTGTATTCCCGTCCGAACAAACTTATACCATCTCGAACGGAGAGATTACAGGCATAGCGACCATTACAGCAGCTTTATCGGAAGGACAGTTCGGTGAATTTCCCTTATATGTATTTACAGAAGAAGGAATATGGGCTTTGCAAAACGGAAACGGAATCGTATGTTACGGAGCACAACATCAACTGAATCGAGAACCCATACTGCCGGAAAACCCTATCGTCCCTCTCGAAGACATGATTATGTTTACTACGGCAAAAGGATTATTTATCATACGAGGCTCCGAAATACAACAACTCTTATCGTTCGACGAAACCGCCTGCGAAAACAATAGCCCAATCGATCACCACGACATAAACTCTACATTAATTCCTGCGACCACCGATCAAACGACTTTATCTCAGTTTATTCAAGGAAGTATCATCGCCTACAATACAATCGAAAAAGAATTGATATGTTGCAGGCCCGATCTCAAATATAGTCTCATTATTCATATTTCTTCTCTCTACATGTATCGCATAAGCCGACAGTACTCTTCCCTATTCTATGATGCCAGTCATCTACTCGCCCAAGACGCAGAGGGAAAAGTTTACGATTTACAAAAAGAATCAGCAGAGATAACCCCAATCGCACTCGTATCCCGACCAATTACTCTCCAAAGTGAAGATTACCAAAAATGGAGAGAAGTTTTCTGGCGGCTCTCGATGTCAGAAGGAAAGCTCCTGCTTTCTCTTTGGGGAGGCAATGATGCCGAAGGCAACTTTTCCAAAATCTGTGAAATATCGAGCGCATCAAAAATAGCTGGGCAATTACCCATGCGTTTTACAGGTCCGGCATATAAATATTTCAGGCTTATTCTTTGCGGAAACGTCTCCTCTGATTTCCATCTTTCGTCTGTCGATATCTACTCCGAAAACATCATCAGCAATCGGTTACGCTAATATAAAAAGGGTAGGACTTATTGTATAAGTCCTACCCTCCTATTCACATCTTACCGCAATCTACGGTTTATAGTTTTTCAATCCTTTCAAAGCTGCTGGATCGGTAGCCTCCTCGATACTCATAGCAAAGCCTCCACCCGGAGCACAAGGCTGAACGATACGAGTCTTGTTCGTCACAATATATTTACAAATCGTATAAGCCTGCGGGTTATCCTTATAATGAGCATCGGGAGCATCGGCATATATAGTCGCAATATACTTTTTCCCGGGCTCCAAGAAATCTAAGGAGAAACGAGCCGTATGCCCATTCTCATCGACCGTGGAACCTACATACCAATTATTACCACCTTTTTCCCGGCGTGCCACCGTAATATAATCTCCCGGCTCTGCCTCCAAATAACGGCTGTCGTCCCAATCGACAGGCACATCTTTAATAAACTGAAAAGCATCGAGGAAACGATTATAATTTTCGGGTAAATCGGCGGCCATCTGCAAAGGGCTATACATGGTCACGTATAAAGCCAGTTGCCGAGCCAAAGTAGAACGAACATAGCTGTGGTTATCGGGATTAAGTTTAGAAATATCCGTTTCGAAAATACCGGGAGTATAATCCATCGGACCTCCGATAAGCCGTGTAAACGGCAAAATAGTGGTATGGTCGGGATTATTGCCCCCGAACGATTCATACTCGGTTCCTCTCGCCGACTCGTTACCGATAAGATTGGGATAAGTACGGCTCAAACCCGTAGGACTAACAGCTTCATGGGCATTCACCATAATCTTATGCTTGGCGGCTTCGGTCAATGCATAGAGATAATGATTAACCATCCATTGTCCGTAATGATGTTCCCCACGAGGTATAATATCTCCCACATATCCACTCTTCACGGCATCATAGCCATGATCGTTCATAAACTGATATGCTTTCTCCATGTGCCGTTCATAATTACGAACCGAACCCGAGGTCTCATGATGCATAATCATTTTCACCCCCTTCGATTTGGCATACCGCTCTATTTCTTCTACATCGAAATCGGGATACGGTGTGATAAAATCGAATACATAGTCTTTCGACTTACCTATCCAATCTTCCCACCCAATATTCCAACCTTCCACCAGTACAGCGTCAAATCCATGTTCTGCGGCAAAATCGATATATTCTTTTACATGCTCGGTATTAGCGGCATGACGTCCATTAGGCGTCAAACGAGAATAATCGACCAAATCGAGTTTCACATGAGGCAAATCGGTATAAGCCCAAGTACTTTTCCCGGTTATCATTTCCCACCATACACCTATATATTTCGTCGGTTTTATCCAACTCGTATCTTCATAGACACACGGTTCATTCAGATTAAGAGTCATTTTGGATGCAAGAATATCACGCGCATCGTCACTAACAATAATCGTGCGCCACGGAGATTTCGCCGGGGTTTGCATATATCCCTTATCCCCCAATGCATCGGGTGTAAGGTGAGACTCGAATATCATATTTTTATCGTCCAAATCGAGCGACATACAAGAATAATCGACCAATGCAGCTTCATGCAAATTAATATACAAGCCATCGTCGGTTTTCATCATTAAAGCCGTTTGCACCCCCGTAGGAGAGAATGGAGTTTGAGAAGAATTCGGTGTAATAGCCTCGTTCATCAATCCACGGATTTCGGACAATTTCGACGTCACAGTGGAATACTCCTGTGTATCATAATCGCCCGGGAGCCAAAAAGCAGTATGGTCTCCCGCCATAGCAAACTGCGTCTTCTCTTCTTTAATCACAAAATAATCCAAATTGGGCTGATCGGGAAATTCATATCGGAATCCTACCCCATCGTCAAATACCCGGAAACGAATAATCATACGACGATCGGTCGACGGTTGTTCCAATGTTACTTCCAATTCATTATAATGATTCCTAATCTCTTTTACCTCTCCCCAAACGGGTTTCCATGTTTCATCGAAAGTCGATGTCTCAGAACCAGCCAAACGAAATCCATCGGTTAAATTTTTTCCCGACTTTAACTCTAATCCCAATTTACTCTCTTTAATAACCGGCCGACCTTTATAATCTACTTTATAAACAGGGACTCCATTGTCCAATTCAAAATCTAATACAATGTTCCCGTCAGGAGATTTCAAAGTCTCGGCTCTCAAAATGCCATAAGACAACAAAGCCATAAGAATAAAAATCAGTCGTTTCATTTATTCAATACATTTATTTGGGTTTTATAAAACTACGGAGAAGCATCTCAACTGCAAAGATAGGAGTTTAAGCTCCGACTCAAAAATTTCTCTATCCCTCCTTTAATTAAGAAAAACGAATAATTGAAGAAACAGTTTAAACAAACGACCTGTTTAACTTAAAATATAAATTCCTTTTATTTCAATAACGATAATCTCACCGAGATTCCATAATTGCTGTTCGTAATAGGATATGATGAAGAGGATACTAACGGTGTATTAATCTGATGGTCGAAATAAGCCCCTACCGTAATACGTTTACTCAATACATAATTGGCCGTCACTTTCAACATCGTAGTACGAGTTCCACTGGTTGCCTGAGTAAAATTCTGTTCGATACGACGAATAAGAGCCTGATTCTTGCGGAATGAAAAATCGGCATTGATCGTCAAATCGTTGCTAACACCTGTTTGAGACCCTTTCAATTTCAAAATCGTATTAAAATTAGCGATCTTATACCCGGCCCCGATTGTAAAATCGGTTGTCGACGCCTCTACGATTTGTCCGGCTGCCGAATTCAATGTCAACGTGCGGGAATCTTTATACTCTATATTGCCTGTAACATTATTTTTCAGTGTCACCTTTAACCCGATAAGGGGAGCGAACCTCTCGGTTATCATTACCGATGATATATCGAATGGAGAAGAGGGTATGGGATTGCCCGTAAGTTCATCGCGAACGAAACCGAAATCCCCGTCTGATTCCACCCAATTAAGGAACGAAGTAAATGATCCCACAGCATAGGTACACTGGTAAGCATGCGATAGAGTAAACGCTTTAAAGTGTTTCTTTATAAACGGTATTTGCATGAAACCATCGTAAGTAATTCGCCAGTTCGGCAATATAGCCGACAATCCCGGGAACGGAGACAAATCGATTTTACGGGCATCACGGCCAGAATATGCAGCAATAAATGCAGGTATCATTACATCGGCAGAACTACGATTCACACCGCCGTTAGCCGAATCATAGGGCTTATCTCCAAAGCCGGTAGAGGCAATAAAACCTTTATTCGGATAATTGCCCAACGATCCGTAATGCGCTTCTAACCGAGCCGCTATTATTTCCCGATTTTTCAAAAAATCATCGAATGCTTGCGACGAATATCCGTCTTTTGCAGAACTACTCCTAAATGCAGTCTTCAATGCAATATGTGTCTTGGTATAGCTTCCGCCTCGTACAGTCGGCATATCGTCAAACATAAATTGCATTTGAGAACTACGCGTGTCTGTTCTATTTCCTGTCAAGTTTATTTTCAAGCCCCGGATAGGTTCAAGCGCTATTTCGAAATTAAACTCTTCGGTACGACCGATAACCGCCGGACTTATCTGCGTGGAATCACATAAAAGCCAACCACGTTCTTTTGCCCGATATACATAGCTCTCATCAGTAAAACCAAAAGCGAAATCGAGGCCGGGAGCCATAGGACCATACGAAGTCGATTGCCCGAATACATCGCCTACATTCGGGGAAAACAGAGGTAACGAAGTAGTATTGGTCTTACGATAACGCACGCTCGCATTTCTTACCATCATCAATCCCCGTAAAGAATATTCGGCTGCTTCTTTCCAGAAATTACGTTCATTCTTATTCGAAGGAGTAATTATCACATTCAAGCGTTGGGTCCCTTTATCGAGAATCACTACATTATTGGCATCGAGAACTTTCGTCCTCAGAGCCACTTTCTTTCCGGCATCGTCCCTCGCCACAACTTTTACCTTCTTATTGTTGAGATTATGCCTTAAAGTAACCGTAGTATCTTCCCGAAGCAAAATGGTACGTTCGAATTTTCTATTTTTCTTCGCTGCCGCAGCTCTATTATTGGAAGAAAAACGTTTGTTTATCTTCTGCAAATATTTCGACTTATTGTATAATTGTTCAAAATTGAAACGCCCGTCAAAGCTCAACTGCCCTTGATTATTCACCGAGTTACCTAAATCTATTTCCTCTGAAATCTGGGCTCCCCTATCCCAAGTGTATGTAGCGTTATACTTGGCATTAAACGACAAATAATCAAGAACAGGTATCTTGCTGAACGGAGCCGTATACGATGCATTGAAAGTTTGATTATAATTCCACGGTGTTCCCAAATTCTTGATGCTGGTCAACACGGTATCTTTCCATGCTTCGTATTCATCTGGGAAAAGCTGTTTATTCACCACACCGACCGGCTCCTCGATATGAGCGTTCGTCATCGTTTGCAACGAAAGGTTTATCGACTTGGTGAGATTCCATGTCAACGAGAACTGCCGATCCCATAAAAAACTTTTACTTACACTCGTCGGCAATGCCATTCCTCCCGATCCACTCACATCGCGAATCTGCTGTTCATAATAATATCGCGACATATTGGTATTAAACGCAATATTATTAGGCAAATAATTAAATTCCCATTCCTTCAAAAATTTCAAATGCTTAGATTTACTCTTTAATCCCTTCAACGGGACAAAAGGTTTAACAAAAGGAGTATAGGAATAAGTGAAACTACCCCGATAATCGTATGTATTCTCAAATTCGGTAGTAGGGTCTTGTTTCGATTGTCGATTATAAGAATAGCTGATAGAAAAATTAGCCGGATCATAGGGCATAGGATTCTTACTCCTAATATCGAAAGAAACTCCCGACAAACTGAAACTTTCGACAGTCGATTTCTCTATCGAAGCATCACTTATAGAGTCACGCTCGGCTTTACTACCCGCATTGTCCAAAGCATCTTTCAACAAGATATCTTGATCGAGCGGATTGTATTTAGGAGAAGTACGTTGTTCGGTAATCGAATAAAATAACGGGGCTTTCAATTTGACTTTTTCAGGCAAAAAACGCCCTAACTCGACCATCGTAGCTATATTATACTGATAGTAATCGTCTAATCGACGTTCCGTAAGGCTTTGGTCTATCCCCCCAAAACCGACAGTTTCTACATGCCCCGCGATATTCAGCGTAGCAATATCCGACAAACCGAGATTTACATTTGCTTTGGCAGCCCAACCACCCGATTGGTCAAAATCGGTCAAACGCATTTCATTCACCCAAACGACTATATCCTTAGCTGCATTCGAATTATTTCTCACACCGATCATCATCGTACGAACATCGCTCAAAGAAGGATTCCCCACGATAGTCACCTTATTTTGATTTTTATCGGGATCATAACTAGAATAACGAGTTTGAAACGTCACCGTCGAATTATCCATACGCTTCTTTGCATTCCGTTCCAGCTTCAAATCGGTAAACAAAGAAAGAGGGAAATCAAACATATTGGATTGTGGCCAAACCGCTTCCTGATCTTGTGCATTATATGTGCTATAATTACCCGGCTCCGTCAATGACAACGGAACCTCATACTCATAATAATTCGATTTGCTATCGGATCCTAATCGTAAAAATACAGACACATCGCCATCTCGTAAATTAGTTTTATCGTCAATCAGCTTCTCTGCATGTACAAACATCTGTAACCGCTTGTACGTACGCATATCCATACCACTGTTCTTATAAACCGCACGAGCATCTCCCGACTGCAAATCGGTTACTTTCAAAGACATGGCTTGTTCATTAAGCTGAGTTATTTGCGATTGCCCCGGGTCTATGATACGGGTTACCCCCGGAGGTAAAACATAATTAACAGGAACCTGTCCTGCATTCTCCTCAATATTTACCACCGATATATCCATCTTACCCTGAGCCGGAGCATCTCCTTTCAAATTCAAAGCATAGTTATACGTCCGCCATTCACCCCGAACCAATTCCAACGTGGCAAAACGCAAATGTGTCTCACACTCAAAACCAGTCATAAACATGCGGATAAAACGTATCGTCTTAAAATCCTGAATAGATCCCACTTTCTTTTGAGGACGAGACAAAGGGATTTTGAATTGATACCACACAGCTTTTCCTTCTTCACCATTGCGGAGCCGGACGGTTGTCTCCCGTTTATCGGTAATACAGTTTTTTCCCACCTCCAAGCTATCGGGGCATAACGATATGCGGTACTGATAATACCTTTCATATTCGTTCAACGTATTATCCTGATTGATATCCTCCACATCAGGAACGCTTTTGGAAGACTGATAATACGAATCATTCATTTCCTCGGGAGACCGAGAATTGTTTTCTGTTCCGTTATATCGTTTATATCGATCCAATATAGAAGTTTGTGCATCGTCATAATCGTGTCCACGATAAAAATGGTAATTATCCCCGGCCGGATCGTTAAACGGAGAAAACTGATCTTGTCGCATAGCCTCTACTACCGCCGGAGATAGTTTAGTTTCGAGCTTGTTCAAATAATCTCTATAAGATGAGAACCCATATTCCTCGTCATTCGACAGACCGTCTAAACCTACGTCTTGCAAAGCCCGTGCACCACTGGTATTATCGAATGCATAAGTCAACGACTGACGTTTGGATACCTTTCCCCACACCGTAGTCGCTATCTGTGTTGTATCACCGTCGACAGGCAAACCGTTCTCGAAAGACTTCATACCGTCTTTAAGAATATCTTCCGACACTTCTCCCAAATTAAAATACAATTCTCCCCCGTTATGATTAGTCTGATTCTCATCTAAAAACGGATCCATGAGCCAGAACTGTATATATTCGATATTCGATGATTCGAAATCGGTATAATCCATTTTTCGCATAATCCCGCCCCAACGGTTCTCCGGATTCAACAAAAGTCCTTGTGAGTCGATATTATCGGCATCGAGATTGTACGGCCCCCGTTCCTGTGGATAAAATGAAAGGTTCAATGTCTGTAAGGTCGTCGATTCTCCATAATTGATTTCCTTATTGGGAAATATTTCCCGTACACTCACTTCACGTACATAAGGATTAGACAATTGGTCCAAATCATTTTTCAGGTGAGCCGGTATCAATGTCGAGTTTTTCTGAGTAAACATTCTATCGATATAATACCACGATAGCAATGCTCTATTTTGCCCATAACGAATATCATTGGAATAGCGAGCTTCGGGAAACAAAGCATCAGATGAAGGGTCGTACGGAGTGGAAGCCAACGTCCACGAATAAGGAGACTTCAAGTCCAACCCTGTTTGTGTCGATTCGAAATCATCGATATACGATGTTCCCTGCGAGCTGCCGTTTTTGGATTTATGCGGTATCAATTGGGCAAATTCAGCCGTGAGAGCCAACGTAGAAGGAGCTGTTGCGTTTACAGTCGGAATTTTATTCAACAAATTGGTCAACCATAAAAAATTCGTATTATAAGACAAGTTCACTCCCCACAAAGTATTATTCAGTACCTCATCGCCCATATTTACTTTTTCTGTCAGGGACTTTTCAGACAAATGCATAATCGTCGCTCCTACATTAAAATCTTTGGAGAACGCATAATTCAAATCGAGTCCCAGCATTGTCTTACGTTGCATATTGAACATCGATTGATTTTCAAGCGATACACTAATCGGAGTTCCCGCCTCGATTATACTTTGGTTCAATATCGTCACGACACCCATCGCATAATCCACAATATAATCGGAATTTTCGACCAAAGTCATACCTCCGGCAGTAACGACCACCGATCCCCGAGGTACATTCATCGCATTTAATCTTATCTCTGCGCCCGAAGATGCTTTATATTCTCCGGTCATAATAAATTTATTCTTCTCCGATACTTGCTGGGCGATAGTCAATGTCGAATCATACAGCTCTTGATAAACATACTTTTCCGCTATCGCCGCATTTCCTATTTTTTCGGCCAAGTGACTACCGAACGGCTCTATGACCGGAAATATAATTCTTCCGTTCGAAGATTGAATCGTATACCCCTCTATGTAGTCAAAAATACCATCGGAATATTCCGACTCATTCGCATCCAAACGGTCGAGGTTCATTACTTGCAACAAAGTCCGATTGGATATATTCCCCTCCGGTATATTATTTACAGCTACCCCCGTAGAATCATTCTGATATTTAATATACAACCTGAATTTATCCTTCTGAACCTGATAGGCCCCCAGCGAATAAACATTTTTCATCATTAAATCCCAAATGGGTAATGAGGTCGATATGGTAGAACCCTTCAACATTTTCAGAAAAAGACATTGATCCGTATCGGTAACATCTCCCGAAAACTCCCCAACCTGATAAACCTGTCCGTTATAAGTATATTCATAAGCGACAGCAATCATCTCATCGGCATTCAGCTTACTTTTCAGAGAGATATAACCCAATTGGGAATTCAAGGTATATTCAGAAGAAGCAAGTTTCCGGGCACTCTCTATTTTCACATAATCCTGCCCCCCCTCGATACCATAAACAGAAAGAGGTTCCAAAGCCTGTGTCACCAAATTGATATTACGAGCATCGGGATAACCGTTTTTAATCTCGGCATACAACGAGTTGGAGTTATTCATCGGATTCTGCTGTGCGGTAGCCGATATCCAATGGTCGTTACCGATATGAACATTTTCGGCCAAATCCATAAAACCGACAATATTCCTCGATTCTTCATAATTGCCTTGTTTATTCGTAATCCAAACTTCTATTCGATTGATACTCACGCCCGATGAGACATAAGGTAGTTTGGAAGCAAATTTATCGTAATTGTCCCTAAAAAAATGAGCTAAGAAAAAGTGCCTGTTTTCGTCATAAGCGTCTGCCCGGATTTCGAAAGGCGTGGTCTGTGCCCCACCACTCGCATTGACCGTTTTCGATTCGGACTGTTGTTGAGAAATAAGAGCGGTAGCCGTCAGTTTACCGAACTGCATAGTCGTCTTTACACCGAATAAAGCCGTACTACCACGTATCAACGACGACCCCGTGGTCATACTCACATTACCGGCTTCGATATTCTTAATAATCTCGTCTTCTTTTCCCTGATATTGTAATTTGAGATTTTTCGAGTCGAAATCGAAAGTCGCATCGGTGTTATAGTTCATATTGAACGACATCTTGTCACCGACTTTCGCCGTTACCGAAGCCTGTATCTTCTCGTCGAAGTCGAAATAAGTCTTCTTTCTGGAACTCATCGGCAGTGCGGGATTATCGAGTTTGTTATGTTTCAATCCCATATTCAACTCGATAGAACCTTGTGTCTTCAATTGTACGCCACCCGGTCCAAAAACTTTTTCCAATGGCCCGAGAGAGAACTGCATATCCAAAAAATTAAACTCCGATTTGCTGTTCTCTGCAAAATTCTGTGCATTTCGTTCCCGATAATACTGCTGCATGGATTTACGCAACGTATAATCGTTATACTCGGCCGCCGACAACATGAAAGGAGTGCAAACATCAACCCCGGCGACTCGGGTATGGATTACATAACAATTCGTTTCGGCATCATACTCTACTTCTGTTTTCAGATTAGAAGGATTTTTCAAATCCATCGGAGCTAACTGCCCGATTTCATCGTACGATTCGGGTGATGTTTTAGTGACAGGATAACGGACTTGTATGGAATCGGATTCTTTATTGCTTTGCGTTGCCGATATACTGCTCGATGAACTTTGCGGATCGGCCGACTGCAAAGCAGCAAAAGCGGAATAGGCTCCTAATCCGCTCACTGCTAGCACAACTATTGTTCCAATCCTTATCCGTCTTCTCATTCGATACTCCTACACAAATTCCCGCCTTTACCCAAAAGGCGACGGCGCCGGTATCAGAGCATTTTCAGAGCCTGCTTAATTACCTCTTCAACTCTCATCGAAGGAGTATCACGCAATAACTTTTGAACTGTTTTTTGCGATTGGGGCTGTGAAAATCCAAGCATCACCAACGCAGCCACAGCTTCCTCGTAAATTTCCGAGGCTGCGGGCGTACTTATTACTAACGGATTGTCGGTAGGTTTTATTTTATCTTTCAAGTCAACAATTACACGCTGTGCAGTTTTAGCGCCTATTCCTTTTACCGACTTCAATAAATTTAGATTCTCCGACGCAATCGCCTGCTCCAACTCAGAAGGATTCAATGAAGACAATATCATGCGGGCCGTATTGGGCCCTACTCCCGAAACAGAAATCAACAATATGAACAGTTCACGTTCGTGACGGTCATAAAAGCCATAAAGCTGATAGGCATCTTCCCGAATCGCTTCATAAACATACAGACGTGTAGCTTGCCCTTTCGAAAGGCAAGAATAAGTATTCAACGAAATATTAAGCAAATAACCTATTCCCATGCACTCCACAACCGCCGTGGCGGGAGTTAAATCGGTAACCTCTCCCGTAATATATTCTATCATATCGTTCTCTTTTTATTCATTTTGTTCAAACTGCAAAGATAGCGAAAGGCGAGTGCAGAGACAAACGGAAATCACATTTCCGTTTTGACTATGCCGAGCCGCATCCTATCTTCGTATTTACAAAGATAGCGAAAGGCGAGCGCAGAGGCAAACGGAATTTTCGGCTCGATATAGTTAATATATTATATATATAATTTTTTATCCATATTTTTTCCTACTTTTGATTCCTAATAAAATATACGTCTCGACATTAAAACCGAGCAACTTATTTGTAACCGCTATCAACCTTTATTACATTTGTATCTAATGAATAAAATTTAGTGTCGAAACTGTTCATCACTTATGTAACAATAGATTTATCACTATACAACAATGAAAAAAGTATTTCTCATTTTCCTTTCTTTGATTTTTATTTTCACGTTTCAAGTAAAAGCTATTACATTGGAAGATATTACTTCCGGGAAATTTCAGTCCAAAGATATAGCAGAGGTTTATCCATCAGCCGATGGCGTTCATTATTTCACAGCGACAAACGGGAATACACGTATCGTAAAATGTGAATACCGGACGGGACACGAAGTCGATACCCTCTTTGACGTAAAAACCGCCAGAGAATGCAATTTGGAACAATTCGACGGTTTTTCTCTCAGCCCCGATGAAAAACATCTATTAATTTATGCCGACTCGGAACCTATTTACCGACGCTCATTCAAAGCCACTTATTACACGTTCGAGATACGCAGGAACTTATTGAAACCGCTTTCCGACGGAGGGAAACAACAAGCTGCCGTATACTCTCCTAACGGCCGAATGGTCGCTTTTGTAAGAGATAACAACATCTTTATCAAAAAACTTGATTACGGTACAGAAGTAGCCGTCACCCGCGACGGAGAGAGAAACAAAATCATCAATGGGATTCCCGATTGGGTTTACGAAGAAGAATTCGCTCTTACTTCTACCCTGCAATGGTCACCGGACGATGCTACATTAGCTTTTGTAAGATTTGATGAAAGCCATGTTCCCGAATATTCTTTCTCTCTCTACGAAGGTTACTGTCCCACATACCCGGAATACACCCTATATCCGGGAAGATTCACTTACAAATATCCGGTAGCAGGCGAGACCAATTCACAAGTATCGGTACTCTCTTATACCGTCGAAACACGAGCCTTAAAAACGATGAAACTGCCTATATCATCAGACAGTTACATACCTCGAATCAAATTTACGACCGATCCGAACAGACTCGCGGTTGTCACGCTAAACCGCACACAAAACGAAATGGATATATACTCTGTCAATCCTAAATCGGGAATCAGCAAACTGCTATTGAGAGAAACAGACAAAGCTTGGATCGAAGAATCTATATTAGACAATATCTCGTTCTATCCCGATTTCTTCGTGATTGCCAGCAGTCGTAGCGGTTATCAACACCTTTTCCGATACAATTATAATGGAACATTAGCTAAACAAATCACCAAAGGCGAATGGAACGTTTCGGCATTTTTGGGTTATGATGAAAAAAGTCGCTCTTATTTTTACGAATCGAATCAAGAAGGCCCCCTTTACAAAGCCATTTACAAAATAAATGAAAAAGGGATAGAAACCAAATTATCGGAACGAATCGGGACAAATCAGGCTTCGTTCAATCCCTCGTGTACTTATTTTATCAACAAATACAGCAACAGCAATGAACCTTTGCTCGTAACCGTATGCGACGCCAAAGGGAAAGTAATACGCACACTGGAAGACAATGCCACGCTAAAAGCACGAATCGCCCAAACCGATTTGCCACGCAAAGAATTTTTTACCTGCCCCAATCACGCAGGCGATCAAATGAACGGTTATATTTTGAAACCCACGAATTTCGACCCCTCGAAACGCTATCCGGTAGTCATGACCCAATACAGCGG
>ERZ773143.2104-NODE-2104-length-15346-cov-3.385390_pt1 | contig 15346 bp, 11 predicted proteins | sample MGYA00580852_ERZ773143 | MGnify/ENA primary metagenome ERZ773143 (study PRJEB29015, sample SAMEA2737853) | human gut metagenome | biome: human gut; feature: human-associated habitat; material: faeces | place: China | collected 2012 ... | reverse complement strand
GATGGTACTTGGTGGGCAGCTGCCTGGGAGAGTAGATGGTCGCCGGAATCCAATTAGAAAAGTAGAATCGCAAAAGCGCAAAAGCGCAAAAGCGGTTCTATTTTTTTGTCTGAAAAAATATAAAAAACATAAAAAAGAAATCCCTTTTCAACACAAAGGATTTCTTTTTTATGGGTATTTTTTATTTTGCAGTAATATTTCTTGCTACATGGACACCGCTTGCGGAGGCATGAGAAAGAGAATGGGTGATGCCGCTGCCATCGCCGATGATATACAGCCCATCATAGCGGCTCATCAGCTGTTCATTGACGGCAACCTCCATATTATAGAACTTTACCTCTACACCATAAAGGAGGGTATCATCATTTGCTGTGCCGGGCGCAACCTTATCGAGTGCATAAATCATTTCGATAATGCCATCCAGCAGGCGTTTTGGCAGAACAAGACTCAAATCACCGGGGGTTGCATTCAATGTAGGTGTAACGAAGGATTCCTCTATACGCTTTGGTGTGGAACGTCGTCCACGAATCAAATCGCCGAAGCGCTGCACAATTACACCACCGCCCAGCATATTGCTCAGGCGGGCAATGGATTCGCCATAGCCGTTGGAATCCTTGAATGGTTCAGAAAAATGCTTGGCAACCAACAAAGCGAAGTTTGTATTGCCTGTTTGCAGGGCAGGGTCTTCATAGCTATGCCCGTTTACAGTGATAATGCCGTTTGTGTTTTCATTTACAACAGCACCCTTGGGGTTCATGCAGAAGGTACGCACCTTATCCCCGTATTTCTGGGTGCGGTATACGATTTTACTTTCGTAAAGCTCATCGGTAAGATGAGAAAAAACCTCCGCTGGTAATTCTACGCGCACACCAAGGTCAACGCGGTTGGATTTTGTGGGGATTTCCAGTTCATTACAAATGCGTTCCATCCACTTACTGCCGCTACGTCCAACAGAAATGATACATTTTTCGCAGGAAAAGCTTTCCTCTGCACAATTTACCGCATAGCCATTTTCCAGAACGGTAACGGAATTGACGGGTGTATCGAAGAAGAAATCTACCTTATCCTTCAGATGTGCATAAAGATTTTCCAGAACAATATAATTTATATCCGTACCCAAATGACGCACAGATGCGTCCAGAAGGTGCAGGTCATTCTGGATACAAAGCTTTTTGAACTTTGTGCCGGCGGTGGAATACAGCTTTGTGCCTGCACCGCCATAACGCATATTGATGGTGTCAACATACTGCATTAAATCCAGAGCGCGTTTTTTGCCGATATATTCATATAAAGTACCGCCGAAATCGTTGGTGATGTTATATTTCCCATCGGAAAAAGCACCTGCACCGCCAAAGCCGCTCATGATGCTGCAGCTTTTACAGCTGACACAGCTTTTGATTTTATCCCCATCAATGGGACAGTGGCGTTTATCGAGCGCATGACCTGCCTCGAAAACAGCAACCCTCATCGTAGGCTTTTGCTGCATCAGTTCATAAGCAGCAAAGATACCACCGGGACCTGCGCCGATAATAATGACATCATAATTCATTCCTTTTCCTCCATTATCTCTCATTATCTTTTATTCTCTCTTATTTATAGCCGGATTGTCGTCCAATCCTCGCAGTTCCATACCTCAGTCACAACATCCTGATAAAATTCAGGTTCGTGACAAATCAAAAGAATACTGCCCTTATATGCCTGCAAAGCACGCTTTAATTCTTCCTTTGCATCCACATCCAAATGGTTGGTTGGCTCATCCAGCAGAAGAACATTGGTTTCGTTGTTGATGAGCTTGCAAAGGCGAACCTTTGCCTGCTCGCCGCCGCTGAGTACCTTCACCATGCTTTCGATATGCTTTGTGGTCAGGCCACATTTTGCCAGAGCGGAACGCACCTCATATTGCGTAAACGAAGGAAATTCCTTCCAGATTTCATCAATACAGGTGACATTTTCGGTGTATTTCTTTTCCTGCTCAAAATAGCCGGTATAAAGATAATCCCCCAGTTCCGTTTTGCCGCTGAGAGGTGGGATTTCGCCGAGGATGCTTTTCAGCAGAGTGGTTTTCCCAATCCCGTTTGCACCGACAAGCGCAATTTTCTGTCCGCGTTCCATGGAAAGGGTGAGAGGTCTGGAAAGGGGTTTATCATATCCAATCACCAAATCCTCTGTCTGGAAAATGTATCTGCCTGCGGCACGCGCCTCTTTGAAGCTGAATTCCGGCTTGGGCTTTTCCTTCGCCAATTCGATAACATCCATTTTATCCAGCTTTTTCTGACGGGACATTGCCATATTTCTTGTGGAAACACGCGCTTTATTGCGGGCAACGAAGTCCTTTAGGTCATCGATTTCCTGCTGCTGCTTACGGTATGCCGCCTCAAGCTGCGCCTTTTTCATGGCATAGACCTCCTGGAATTTATCATAATCCCCGACATAGCGTGTCAGCTCTGCATTTTCTACATGGTAAATCAGATTGACCACGCTGTTAAGGAAGGGAATATCATGCGAAATAAGGATGAAGGCGTTTTCGTATTCAATCAGATAGCGTTTCAGCCATTCGATATGATTTTCGTCCAGATAGTTGGTCGGCTCATCCAGAAGAAGAATATCCGGTTTTTCCAGAAGCAGCTTACCCATTAAAACCTTGGTTCTCTGTCCGCCCGAAAGCTCTGTGACATCTCTGTCCATGCCGATATCCGCAAGACCGAGGGCACGTCCGATTTCGTCCACCTTGGAATCAATGATATAAAAATCATGATGCTCCAGAGTTTCCTGTATACTACCCGTTTCCTCCATCAGAAATTCCATGCGCGCCGCGTCAGCCTCCGCCATTTCGGCATAGTAGGCGTTCATCTGCGCCTCAAGGTCAAAAAGATAGCCGAAGGCAGATTGCAGAACGTCTCGGATGGTCTGTCCCTGTTCCAGAACGGTATGCTGATCTAAATAGCCCACACGGACATTTTTGCTCCATTCGATTTTGCCCTCATCAGGCATCAGCTTTCCTGTGATAATATTCATAAATGTGGATTTCCCTTCGCCATTTGCCCCAACAAAGCCGACGTGCTCCCCCTTCAGAAGGCGGAAGGATACGTCTGTGAAGATGGCTCTGTCACCAAAGCCGTGGCTGAGCTTTACTACATTTAAAATACTCATGTATCGTTCTCCTTATGCTCTTTCCTTTAGTAATTGTTCCAGAATTTTTGCCGCGCCAAAGTGATTGCAGTCCTCCGCAATCATATCCGCCGCAGCCTTGATGTGTGCCTCGCCGTTTGCCATGGCAACGCCAATGCCCGCAAATTCCAGCATGGGCAAATCGTTATCGCTGTCTCCCATGGCAAGCACATGCTCCGCTTCGATGCCAAGCAGGGCACAAAGCGTTTCCAATGCCTTCGCCTTGGTGGCAAGGGGAGAGGTGATTTCAATATTTTCCGGTGTAGATGCGGTAACGGAGCAAAGACCGAGTGCCCGCAGCTCCGCCCAGACCTGCTTTCGCAAGTCCATATCCCGAAAAATCAGATTGATATTTTCCAGAATGGCATGGCTTTTCTGCATTTTCTCCCAGAAATTTTCTACAGGGGTGCGGCTGTTCAGAATATAGCGCACATGGCTTTCCGTCAGCCCATAGGGGGAAAGATTTTCATAGACGCTTTTCGCAATATACGCCTTGCCATGGATAAAATATTCCGTGATGACAGGCAGACGCTTGGCAATGGGAATCACTGCATCGACTGCATTGGGCGAAAGATTATTTTCAATGATGGCTTTTTTTTCCACTGCGTCATAAATCGCCGCGCCGTTGCTGGTGATAACATAGCGCAGAAAGGGCAGTGCCTTGATTGCCTGTGGCACTGTGCTGAAGGGTCTGCCTGTGGCAGGCACAAAATAAATGCCCTGTTCGTTCATCTGTTCCAACGCATGATATAAGCGAGGGGTAATTTCCTTATTTTTATCGAGAAGGGTGCCATCCAGATCGGAGGCAACCAGCTTTATGTATTTCATAGTATCACCTGCCCATTCTATCTATTCTATCAGATAAAGGAACACGCTACAATAAAAAGGAAGTGACTTTTTGAAAGAAAATTTCGTTTGAGGGTTCTGTCTGTATTTCTCTGGAAAAAGGCAGGCAGATATGATATGCTAACAGCAGAAGCGGAGGAGAAATGGAGGGATTTACATGGTTTTTACGCCATTTAGGCTGAGAGAGTTGGAATTGAAAAATCGTTGGATTATGCTTGCCATGCACACAGGCTTTGCGACAGGCAATGCGCTGACAGAGCGTGACTATGCCTTCTATGAGGAGCGGGCAAAGGGCGGCGCGGCGGCAGTGACGGTGTTGCTTGCTGTGAATGAAGCAGGGGCACTTAAGGGAATGTATGACGCGGAAACGGTAGAGAAGGAAAGCCTGCGGACACTTGCGGAACGCGTCCACGCGCACGATTGCAGGCTGATTGTGCAGCTGTTCCACTGCGGACGAAACGAAAGCGCGAAGAACCACGGCGAAAAGCCCTTGCTTGCGCCTTCTGCGGTGGCTTCGCCTATTTTCAGGACAGAGCCGCAGGAAATGACGGCAGAGGAATTAGCCAAAACAAAGGCGGCATTTGCCAATGCGGCGGCATTGTGCAAGGAAATCGGCGCGGATATCGTAGAGGTGAGCGCATCGGCAGGGTATCTGCTTTCGGAATTTTTCTCTCCGTTGACAAATCAGAGAACGGATGTATATGGCTATCAGACAGAAAACGGCATGACCTATCCATTGGAGGTTCTGGCGGCAGTGCGTGCGGCAGTAGGGGATTTCCCAATACTGGTAAAGGCTTCTGCGGCGCAGATGGTAGAGGGCGGCTATGAGCTGACAGATACGCTGCGTTTCTGCAAAAAGGCAGAGGATGCAGGGACGATTGATGGTGTGACGGTAACGGGCGGCTGGCATGAATCTCCGGTGGAGCAGATTTCCTATCATGTTTCCAAGGGGGGATATGCGCCGTTTGCAGGCGCTTTGAAGAAATATCTTTCTGTGCCTGTGATTGCTTGCAATCGGATTCATGATGCGGAAACGGCGGAACGGATTCTGTCGCAGGGTCTCTGTGATTTCTGCGGTACGGCAAGGGCATTTCTGGCAGATGCGGCATTTGCCAATCGCTTGCAGGCAGGCAAGCCCTATCTGCCCTGCCAGAGCTGCAATAAGTGTATTGCGGCAGTGCTGAAGGGGAAGGAGCTTTTTTGCGCCTTCAACCCCGAAGCAGGGAATGAAGCCTTTGAGCATCAGAGAAGAAAGATTGCAACCAGAAAGGAATGTATCGTCATCGGCGGCGGTCCTGCCGGCATGGAAGCGGCGAAAAAATCCGCAGAGCGCGGCTTTGTCACAACACTGCTGTGCAGGGAAAAGGAGCTTGGCGGTCAGCTGCGGCTGGCAGCATTACCTCCGAAAAAGGAGGGTCTGCTGGATTATATTGCCTACATGAAAGCAACCCTTGCGGAGCTAGGCGTTACCGTTTTGACAGAAACAGAAGCAACGCTTGATTTTATTAAAGAAAGAAAACCGTATTTTACGGTTGTGGCAACAGGCAGTCAACCCGAAAAGCAGCCAATTGAAGGCTTGTCTGATGAAAAATATTTTACGGCGCAGGAAATCTTGCAGATGCCGGAAGAAAAAATTGCGGAAATGCTTCAAGGAACTGTGGCAATTCTGGGCGGCGGCGCAGTTGGTTTGGAAACGGCAGCATTTCTGGCGCAGCGTCTGCCGGAGGGCGCAGCGGAATTCGGGATTAAGATTATCGAGCAGAAGGAAAAAATGGGCATGGACATGGGCGCAATGGCGCGTCCGCTGTTAAATGAATTGAAGAAAAAGAATGTCAGCTTTTTGACAACTACCACCGCAACGCTGATGGATGGCAGCAAGCTGTATGTCAAAATCGGCGAAATGACGCTGTTTGTTTCCGCGGATACAGTTATCTGGGCAGGCGGCGGCGAGCCTGTTGTGGATACGGAGCTGACCATGTGGCTGATGGATGAGCGGATGAGCTATGCCGTTGTGGGGGATGCAAATGAAATCGGCGATGGTGGCACAGCAATCAAAGATGCGTATGAATTGTACACACATTTGTACCTTGCATGACAAGATTTGTGTATATTGTATTTTTTTAAGATATTGATGAAATATTTTTCGGCAGATATTGCCAAGAGAAAAACATTGTGCTATATTTAGTACAAGTGTTAAATAATTGCCAAGAAATCAGGGAAAATCGCAGTACATTCTCGTTGGCAATGAAAAAAATACTGAGAAATATCACCATTTTTCTTGGAAAGGAAGCGGAAAGTTATGGATTTTATCAAAAGAACATGGGCAGAAATTGACTTGGATGCACTGGATTACAACATCAAGAGCATCAAATCCAAAATGGAACCCGAGCATAAGGTTATGGGTATTGTAAAGGCGGATGCGTATGGTCATGGTGACGGCTTTGTAGCACGCAAGCTGCAGGCTGGCGGCTTCGACTGGTTCGGCGTTTCCAACATCGAAGAAGGTATGAGCCTGAGAAACGAAGGCATCACAAAACCCATTCTGGTTCTTGGCTACACACCCGCAAGCTGCGTAGAAATTCTTTGCCAGCAGAGCATTACAAACGCAATCGTCGGGATTGAACATGCAAGAAGCCTGCAGGAAGCGGCAGCAGCAGCAAATGTTGTTGTAGAAGGTCATATTAAACTGGATACAGGTATGACTCGTGTTGGTTTCCAGACAGATGATGCAGACTTCGATCAGTCCCTGAAGGATATCATTGAAGTAAGCAAAATGCCCAACGTAAAGATTACAGGTATCTTTACACACCATGCAGTTGCTGACTCCTACACAGGTGATAACCCCGATTTCACAAGAATGCAGTTTGCTCGCTTCGATAAAATGGTAACAGCTTTGCAGGATGCAGGCGTACATGTTGGTCTCCGCCACTGTGCAAACAGCGCAACCACAATCGCTTATCCCGAAAGACATATTGATATGTGCCGTTCCGGTATCATTACATATGGTATGCTGCCCTCCGATGAATGCGAAGGCATGATTGATTTGAAGCCTTTGATGACAGTAAAATCCACAATCGGTCTGGTAAAGCATGTTCCCGCAGGCTCTCAGCTGTCCTACGGCAGAACCTATACAGCAGAAACAGACAGAAGAATTGCTACCATCCCTATTGGCTATGCAGATGGTTACAACAGAGCATTGTCCAACAAGGCTAAAATGATTGTTCATGGTAAATATGCACCCGTTGTTGGTCGTGTCTGCATGGACCAGCTGATGATTGATGTTACAGATATTCCCGAAGCAAAAATGGGGGATGAAGTTATCGTTGTTGGTACAGATGGCGATAAGCACTTCACATTTGACGATATGGCTGCAATCCTTGGCACAATCAACTATGAACTGCCTTGCGTATTGACAAAGCGTGTTCCCCGTGTTTATAAAGAAAACGGCGAAATCGTTGGTATCGTAGACCATGTTCTGCATCAGTACAGATAAGAAAAATTGAAATAAAAGAGGAGTGGCTTTTGCCGCTCCTTTTTTGAGTTGAAAGATTTTTCGGTTGAAAAAAGACATCCCATCGTAAAGATGAGATGTCAATTTTTTTGTCTGATAAAGCTGTAGGCTTACAGCTTTGCAATGACCGCGTCCGCAAATTCCTCTGTGCTTGCGGTGCCGCCCATATCCTGCGTCAGTGTTTTCCCTTCGGAAATGACATCGGTTACGGCTTTTTCGATTGCCGCTGCCGCCTTTGCCTCGCCCAGATGTGCCAGCATCAGGGAAGCGGAAAGGATGCAGGCAGTCGGGTTGATTTTGTGCTGTCCTGCAATATCGGGAGCAGAGCCATGGATAGGCTCGAAAATTGCACCGTCCTTGCCGATATTTGCGCTGGGGGTCAGACCAAGACCGCCAACCAGACCTGCACACAAGTCGGAAACGATATCGCCGTAAAGGTTCGGGCAGACCAGAACATCATATTCCTCAGGGTGCATCACCAGACGCATACACATGGCATCGACAATGCTGTCTGTAAATTCGATTTGCGGATATTCCTTTGCAATCTCTCTTGCAACATCCAGAAACAGACCGTCTGTGCATTTCATGATGTTTGCCTTATGTACGGCTGTTACTTTTTTTCTTCCTTCTCTTACGGCATATTCAAAGGCGTAACGGCAGATGCGCTCGCAGCCCTTTCTGGTAATCAGCTTGATGCTTTCTGCCGCATCCTCGCCAACCATGTGTTCAATCCCTGCATACAGGTCTTCTGTATTTTCGCGCACGATAACAAGGTCAATATGATCATATCTTGTGATTACGCCGGGGTAGGTTTTGGCAGGGCGCACGTTTGCATAAAGGTCAAAAGTTTTGCGCAGTGCTACGTTTACGCTGCGGAAGCCCTTGCCAACAGGGGTCGTAATAGGCCCTTTCAGCGCAACACCGTTCTTGCGGATGGAATCAATGACATGGTCGGGCAGGGGCGTGCCGTATTTTTCAATCATGGCTGCGCCCGCTTCCATTTCATCCCATTCAATGGCAACGCCGGTTGCCTCTACAACGCGCTTCGCTGCTGCAACAACCTCAGGGCCGCTGCCGTCCCCGGGGATAAGAGTTACTTTATGTGCCATATTATTTTGCCTCCTTTGTATAGTTCAGCAGACCGCCTGCGAGCAGAATGTCGCACTGTCTTGCGGAAATATTCAGTCTTGTGGGGATTTCTTCGCCGGTACGCACCAGTGTTACCATTACGTTCTGTCCCTCTACTGCGCCTTTGATCTGGTCTGCGGCATATTTGATGACAAATTCGTCCCCAAGGCGGATGTTGTCATAGTCCCATTCGTTTACGAATACCAGAGGTAGAATACCGTTGTTAATCAGGTTTGCCATGTGGATACGCGCGAAGGATTTTGCGATAACACCCTTTACGCCAAGCTGCAGGGGAGCCAGTGCCGCATGCTCGCGGCTGGAGCCCTGCCCGTAGTTCTGCCCTGCAATGATAAAGCCGCCGCCTGCCGCCTTTGCTCTTGCGGGGAATTCAGGGTCGCAGGGGGTCAGGCAGTAATCTGCCAGATAGGGTACGTTGGAACGGAAGGGCAGAAGCTTCGCGTTGGAGGGCATGATGTGGTCTGTTGTGATATTGTCCTCTACCTTAATCAGCGCGCCGCCCTTGATTTCCTTGGGTACCTTTGTGTTTTTGGGGAAGGGCTGAATATTGGGGCCTCTGACAACCTTTACACATTCGCCTTCGGGTGCAGGAGGAATGATGAGGTTATCGTTTACCATGAAATGCTCAGGCATGGAAACCAGAGGGGCTTCTCCCAGTGTATGGGGATCTGTCACAACGCCTGCCAGCGCGGATGCAACGGCTGTTTCGGGGCTGACGATATAAACCTGTGCGGATTTTGTCCCGCTTCTGCCTTCAAAGTTTCTGTTGATGGTACGCAGGGAAATCGCATTCGTTGCAGGAGCCTGTCCCATGCCGATGCAGGGGCCGCAGCCACATTCCAGAATACGCGCGCCTGCGGAAATAATATCTGCCAGTGCGCCGTTTGCCGCCAGCATATTCATCACCTGCTTGGAGCCGGGTGCGATAACCAGACTGACATCGGGATGAACGGATTTGCCCTTTAAGAGTGCCGCAACCGTCATCATATCGGTATAAGAGGAATTGGTGCAGGAGCCAATCGCAACCTGATCCACCTTCAGACCTGCAACATCCTTTACCTGCTTGATATTATCGGGGGAATGAGGGCAGGCAACCAGAGGTGCGATTTCATCCAGAGCAATCGTTACTTCCTCATCATAGGTCGCATCTGTGTCAGCGGAAAGTTCTATCCAATCCTCACCGCGTCCCTGCGCGTCAAGGAATCTTTTTGTCACCTCGTCAGAAGGGAATACGGATGTGGTTGCGCCCAGCTCTGCGCCCATGTTTGTGATGGTTGCTCTCTGGGGAACGGAAAGTGTTTTTACGCCTTCGCCTGCATATTCCATCACCTTGCCGACACCGCCTTTAACGGACAGGCGGCGCAACACCTCAAGAATAACGTCCTTCGCGGTTACCCAGGGGGAAAGCTTGCCTGTCAGGTTCACACGGCAAACCTTGGGCATAGCCAGATAATACGCACCGCCACCCATGGCAACGGCTACATCCAGACCGCCTGCGCCAATCGCAAGCATCCCGATGCCGCCGCCCGTAGGGGTGTGGCTGTCAGAGCCAAGCAGGGTTTTGCCGGGCTTGCCGAAGCGCTCCAGATGCACCTGATGACAGATGCCGTTGCCGGGCTTGGAAAAATAAATCCCATGCTTGCTTGTCACTGTCTGGATATATTTATGGTCATCTGCGTTTTCAAAGCCTGTCTGCAGGGTGTTGTGGTCGATGTAAGCAACAGATTTCTCTGTTTTGACACGGGGAATCCCAATGGCTTCAAACTGCAGATACGCCATGGTGCCTGTGGAGTCCTGTGTCAGTGTCTGGTCGATTTTGATGGCGATTTCCTTCCCTGCCACCATTTCACCGGATACCAGATGGTTTTTAATCAGTTTTTCGGTAATATTCATACCCATATTCTCTTCCTCCTAAGAAAACTGTTTGATGAAATTTTATTTTTTTAACAAATCCTTCTTACAGAAGCCCTGCCTGCTTTGCCAGCTCCGGCAGAAGCGCGCATGTGGCTGCCTCCATCTCTTCCTCACTGATGAAGGTCATACGCCCGTCGCTGTACTGCTTATCTACCCATTCCTTGAGGATAGCGGTGCGAGGGTCATTCTTGCTGATTTTGCTTTCGCCCTCCAGATGCAATGTCTGGTTCAGCCAGTATGCAACGCCGGCAAGACCAGAGTTTTTGTTGACCTCTACGCTGAGGGGGCGGTTCAGCAGCTTTGCTGTATTGAAGATGTTATAAATTTCCTCATCCTTCGCAACGCCGTCTGCGTGAATACCGGCTCTGGTTACATTAAAGTCACGCCCGACGAAGGGGGTGCGAGGGGGAATTTTATAGCCAAGCTCTTTTTCATAAAATTCTGCGATTTCCGTAATCACGGTAGGGTCCATGCCATCTAATGTTCCTCTTAGGGAAGCATATTCCATTACCATTGCTTCGAGAGGGGTGTTGCCTGTGCGTTCCCCGATGCCCAAGAGAGAGCAGTTTACGGAGGAACAGCCATACAGCCATGCCGTTGTGGAATTGACAACCGCCTTATAGAAATCGTTATGCCCATGCCATTCCAGTAATTCGGAAGGGATCTGTGCAAAGTGGTTTACACCATAAATGATACCGCCGACAGAACGGGGCAGGGTAGCACCGGGGTAAGGCACGCCGTAGCCCATCGTATCACAGAAGCGGATTTTTACGGGCAGCTGATATTTATCCATCAGCTTTTTCAGCTCTGTTGCAAAGGGAACCACGCAGCCATAGAAATCGGCTCTTGTGACATCCTCAAAATGACAGCGAGGGGTAATGCCCATATCCAGAGCAGCCTCTACAATTTCCAGATAGCCGTCGATTGCCTGCTTTCTGGTTTTGTGCAGCTTATTGAAAATGTGATAGTCGGAGCAGGAAACCAGAATCCCACATTCGGGCATTCCCATTTCCTTGACCAGCTTGAAGTCCTCCTTTGTGGCACGAATCCATCCTGTGATTTCGGGGAATTCATAGCCTAGCTCGCGGCATGCTTCGATCGCCCTGCGGTCATTTTCGCTGTAAAGGAAAAATTCGCACTGTCTGATTTTGCCCTTGGGGCCGCCTAAGCGGTGCAGCATATCATACAGCGTTGCGATCTGCTTTGCCGTATAGGGAGCGCGAGACTGCTGTCCGTCACGGAAGGTGGTATCTGTCAGCCAGATTTCCTCAGGCACATTCATAGGTACCTGACGGTAGTTGAACGTAACCTTCGGCACTTCGTCATAGCTGTAGTTATCACGATACAGGTTGGGCTCAGGAATATCCTGAAGGCTGTATTTATAGCGTCTGAGTTCCAAAAGATTGGTTTTGTCGTTATAAGTGATCAAAGTTCTCACTCCTTCTATCTGGATTTGTTTATCATACAAAAACAAGTGCTTTGCATAATATTTTATATTTATAGAATATATCAATCATAGTGCCGTCTGTCAAGAGAAAACGATAAAAAAATTGAATATATGACAAAATGATGAAAAATCATGTTTTATTTGAATCTACAAGGTTTTTTAAAAAATACAATAAAAATTTTTCTATAGAAAACAATAAATTATTTCGATATATTAGTTTTTGTTTTAGAAAATAATTCGGAAATTCTATAGATAAATTATGATAGATTTTCTGTTTTTGCAAGAAAGCCGTTGATTTTGCGTGAAAAATAGGGAGACCTGTGCTATACTCAGAAAAGATAGGAGTGAGGTGTATGATTGAGCGATTTCCCGTTTGGGCACCCGGGGAGCATGGCATGGAGCGGCGGAGGGTTTATATCTACCTGCCCGATGAATATTACGAGAAGCCCAAGCGACAGTATCCTGTTTTATACATGTTTGATGGGCATAATGTTTTTTATGATGAAGATGCCACCTACGGCAAAAGCTGGGGGATGGAGCAGTATTTGCAGAAAAGCGGCAGAAAGCTGATGGTGGTTGCGCTGGAATCGAGCCGCGCGCCCGATTATGGCAGACTAAAGGAATATGCCCCTTTTTCGTTTACCACAGAGGAAACGGGCGGAATTATCGGCAACGGGGATATCACTATGGATTGGATTGTCCATGTTCTCAAGCGGACAGTAGATACCCAGTACCGCACCAAGGCAGACCGCAGGCATACCTTTCTGGCAGGCTCCTCTATGGGAGGACTTATGACACTTTATGGGCTTCTGGCGTATCCGGAGGTCTTTTCGCGCGGTGCGGCACTCTCGCCTTCACTCTGGATTGATGCGGAAAAGGTCAAGGCGATGATTCGGCATGCCAGAGTGAAACGAAATACTGTGCTTTATATGGATTACGGCGCACTGGAATTTGCCGATCATCCGCACAGCCGCAGTCTCTTTGCGGAAGTCAGTGCATTGCTGATAGAAAAGCGTGTTCTGCTCAATAGTCGCATTGTCCCGCGGGGAACCCACTGTGAAGCAAGCTGGGAAAAGCAGATTCCGTTTTTTATGAAAACGCTGTTTGAATAAGGCGTAATCCGAACAAAAGATAACAGGAGGGATGTTCTATGAAAAATTTTGTATTTCTTTCCCCGAATTTCCCAACAAATTATTGGAAATTCTGTAAAGAGCTGAAGGAAAACGGCATGCGCGTACTGGGCATTGGCGATGAACCATATGAGCAGCTGGATGAGAATGTGAAAAACAGCCTGCACGAATATTACAAGGTTGGCAGTCTGGAAAATTATGATGAGGTCTATCGTGCGGTTGCCTTTTTTGCCTTTAAATACGGGCGGATTGACTGGCTGGAAAGCAATAACGAATACTGGCTGGAGCAGGATGCTAAGCTGCGGACGGATTTCAATATCACCACAGGCTTTCAGGTGCAGGATATGCCGCGGATGAAATATAAATCCAAAATGAAGGAAGCATACAGAGAGGCAGGGCTTGCAGTCGCGCGCTATACCCTTGTGGAAAGCCTGGAGGGCTGCCGCCGCTTTGTTGCCGAGGCCGGCTATCCCGTTGTGGCAAAGCCGGATAACGGCGTGGGTGCCTCCCATAATTTCAAGATTACGAATGACGAGGAGCTTGCGGCGTTCTATAAGCAGCGTCACGAAGGGGTTGTCTATATCATGGAGGAGTTTGTCAATGGTGAGGTCTGCTCCTATGATGCCATTATTGATTCCAAGGGGAATATTCTTTTTGAAACGGGCAACGTAACCCCCGGCTCCATCATGGATATGGTCAACCAAAGCGATGACTGCAAATTCTATATCGTGAAGGATTTGCCTGAGGACACCAAACGGGCAGGACGCGCCACGGTGAAAGCCTTTGGCGTGAAAAGCCGCTTTGTGCATTTTGAGTTTTTCCGCCTGCGTCAGGATCAGAAGGGATTAGGCAGGAGGGGCGAAATTATGGCACTTGAGGTCAATATGCGTCCCTGCGGCGGCTTTGGCCCCGATATGATGGACTATGCAAACAGTACGGATGTCTATAAAATCTGGGCGGATATGATTGCCTTCGACCGCTCCACAAAGCCGGAGGGCGCGCATGCGTTCTGCGCCTATGTCGGCAGAAGGGATGGCAAGCAGTATCAGCTCAGCCACGAAGAAATCCTCTCGCACTATGGGGATGCTGTCCGTATGTCCGGTCGTCTGCCGGATGCGCTGAGTGTTGCCATGGGCAATCAGTTCTATATGGCGACCTTCCCCGAAATGGCGGCGGTCGATGCATTTTTTGCCGCAGTCTCGGCATTGGTATAAAAATTTTTTTATATGCATAAATAAAACCGACTTCCAATCCAACAACAGATATACCAAGAAAAATTGGTGCCCAGTTTGTTTTCATATACTCTTGTAATAAATTGCCATTCTTATTCATCACAAAATACATAATAGCAGAACAAACTGCTCCTACAAGATACGTTATTGTCATAGATGCCATAACATCCATATTCTTTGGAACTCCTTTTGCACAAATCTGATAAATAATGTTTGAGAATATCACCAGTGCTATTGGCCATATCATTGACATTTTTATCACCTCCTTAAAAAAATACAGTCAAACTAAAATTAGCCTGACTGTTGGTAGGTGCTCACCCGTTGGAATCAAGTATAACAAATTATTTTTAAAACATCAAGTATAGTCCTCATTGTGTTTGTGCCAACGAACACTTAACACAAACTAATGCTACCTACCTTAGTTTCCTTTCTTGCTCTTCTTTGACAACTTTTCTGACAACTACTAAATCACAAATATATAAAGAATTTGTTTTTTATTATCCTTAAGAAACAAAAAAAGAGACCAGACTACTCTGATCTCTAGTGAGGCATCGGGGACTCGAACCCCGGACAACTTGATTAAAAGTCAAGTGCTCTACCACCTGAGCTAATGCCCCATAATGCCCAAAGCCGGAATCGAACCAGCGACACAAGGATTTTCAGTCCTCTGCTCTACCAACTGAGCTATCTGGGCTTAAATTGCGGGAGCAGGATTTGAACCTACGACCTTCGGGTTATGAGCCCGACGAGCTGCCTGACTGCTCTACCCCGCGACAATCAACTTTGATATCCTAGTCTCATTCGTAAAATATCAAATCATTACCCACCAAAAGAACTTTATCTTTTGGAATGGGCGGAGAAGGATTCGAACCTTCGAAAGCGTAGCTAACAGATTTACAGTCTGCCCCCTTTGGCCACTCGGGAATCCGCCCATAAAGCCGACGACCGGACT
>ERZ773143.2084-NODE-2084-length-15431-cov-5.598660_pt1 | contig 15431 bp, 14 predicted proteins | sample MGYA00580852_ERZ773143 | MGnify/ENA primary metagenome ERZ773143 (study PRJEB29015, sample SAMEA2737853) | human gut metagenome | biome: human gut; feature: human-associated habitat; material: faeces | place: China | collected 2012 ... | reverse complement strand
CGGGGTCAAGGGGCAAAGCCCCTTGCGTCTCTCCCTTCTAAGAAAGGAAAGCTATGACAGTTGTTTCGGTGCTGGTGGCGCTGCTGCTGCTGGGAATCCTGATTACGGTGCATGAATTTGGGCATTACATTTTCGCGCGCATGACGGGGATAGAGGTCATGGAGTTCGCGATTGGGTTCGGGCCGAAAATCGTCGGGTGGACGGGAAAGTCCGGGACGAAGTTCGCGCTGCGGTGCATTCCGCTGGGCGGGTACTGCGCATTCTACGGCGAGGACGACGTGGAGGGCAAAGCCACGAACGACCCGCGCGCGTTCGGCAAGCAGCCGGTTTGGAAGCGGATGCTGTCGGTGCTGATGGGGCCGGGCATGAACTTCCTGCTGCCGCTGGTGGTGCTGGTGCTGTACTTCTGGATTGGCGGTGTGACGGGCACGGAAGCCCTCGTCGCGGACGTGGAACAGGGCGGCCCGGCGTACACCGCGGGGCTTCAGGCGGGCGATATTATCCTTGACGTCAACGGCACAGCGCCGAATCCCGAAAACGCGTCGCAGTCGCTGACGGAGCTGATTAACGCCTCGCAGGGCGACGCGATGGTGCTTGGCATCCGCCGCGACGGTGAGCGCACCGAAATCACCCTCACCCCGTTCTATGATACGGAAACCGGGCGCTACCGCATGGGCATCCACGTCAGCGCGGCTGCGTCGGGCGAGATGCTGCCCGTGTCGTTCGGGGAGGCCGTGCGGGACAGCTGGAACGTGTGCGTCAACGCCGCGACAATCATCGGGCAGGCGCTGCGCGATATGGTCACAACGGGCGCGGGGCTGAATGAAGTCGGCGGCGTCGTCGGCACAGTCGCGGCGGTCAGCGAGCAGGTCAACACCTACGGCTTCGCGGCGTTCATCAACGCGCTGGTCGTCATTTCCATCAACCTGGGCATCATGAACCTGCTGCCGATTCCGGGGCTGGACGGTGCACGGTTCCTGTTCCTGCTGGTGGAAGCCATCCGCCGCAAGCCGCTGCCGCAGAAGAAGGAAGCCATCGTCAACCTGATTGGCATGGCGCTGCTCTTCGGGCTGATGATTCTGCTGGTATTTAAGGACGTATGGACCCTGATGGGACACTGAGGTGAATGATATGTACGAAACGAGAATGGTTCGCGTCGGAAATCTGACGCTGGGCGGGCACAACCCGGTCTGGGTGCAGTCCATGACGAACACCGACACGCGCGATGCACAGGCGACGCTTGGGCAGATTCGCGCCTTGGCGAAAGCGGGCTGCGACATCGTGCGCGTCAGCGTGTACGACGAGGATTGCGCCCGCGCCGTCCGCACGCTGGTGGACGGTTCGCCCGTGCCGCTGGTGGCGGATATCCACTTCAACCACCGCCTTGCCATTGCCGCGGCGGAAAACGGCATCCATAAGCTGCGCATCAACCCCGGCAATATCGGCGGCGAAGCGCACGTCCGGGAACTGGCGGCGGCGGCAAAGGCGCACCACATCCCGATTCGCATCGGCGTGAACACCGGGTCAATTGAGAAGGATATTCTGGCGAAGTACGGGCAGCCGTGCGCCGAGGGGCTGGTGGAAAGCGCGCTGAATCACGCGCGGATGCTGGAAAAAGTCGGCTTCGAGGACATTGTGCTGTCCATGAAGGCGTCGGATGTGCGCCTGACGATTGCCGCCTACGAGCTGGCGGCGAAGCGCTGCGATTATCCGCTGCACGTCGGCGTGACCGAGGCGGGTCTGCCGGGTCAGGGGACAATCAAGAGCGCAATTGGCATCGGCGCGCTGCTGGCGGAGGGCATCGGCAACACGATTCGCGTCAGCCTGACGGGCGACCCCGTGCCGGAAGCAAAGGCGGCGTGGGACATTCTGCGCGCGCTGAACCTGCGGACGCACGGCGTGCAGCTGGTGTCCTGCCCGACGTGCGGGCGGACGTGCATCGACGTGGCGGGCATTGCCGCGCGCGTGGAGAAGGAGCTTTCGGATATTCAAGTGCCGCTGAAGGTGGCGGTGATGGGCTGCATCGTCAACGGTCCGGGGGAAAGCCGGCAAGCCGATATTGGCGTAAGCCTTCCGGGATCGGGTGAAAGCCCTGTCGCACCCGTCTACATACGCGGAGAGAAGGCAGGCGTGCTCAAAGGCGCGGACATTGCCAAGCAGTTTCAGGATATCATTGAAAAATTCGTCCGCGAAAACTACGCGAAGCAGGGGAGCTGAGCGGCGACCTCTGCCTTTTACACAGCATTTTCACAAAGCGGTGCGTCGTTCATCCATAAAATGACGGCGCATCCGGGGCCGGCAGAGCACAGCGGTGCCGCAGCCTCAGACATACCAAGCAGCAACAGAGCAAATGGCTAAAGAAAAATTCACCGGCGTCAAGGGCATGAATGACATGCTTCCGCAGGACGCTCCCATCTGGCAGTACGTGCAGAAGACCTGCGTCGACGTGCTGTCGTCCTACGGTTATCAGGAAATCCGTACGCCGATTCTTGAAAATACGCGCGTTTTTACCCGCGGCGTCGGCGAGGTAACGGACATCGTTGAAAAGGAGATGTACAGCTTCACCGACTCCATGAACGGCGATCAGCTGACGCTTCGTCCGGAATGCACCTCCGCTGTGGTTCGTGCTGTTAATGAACACAATCTCCTTTACGGAACCACACAGCGCCTTTGGTACTGCGGCCCGATGTTCCGTCATGAACGCCCGCAGCGCGGCCGCTACCGTCAGTTCCATCAGCTCGGCGCTGAAGCGCTCGGCATGGCGGGCCCGGACATTGATGCCGAAATCATTATGATGCTCGCGCGCATGTGGAAGGCGCTTGGCGTTGGTCCGGTGAAGCTCGAAATGAATACGCTGGGCGCTCAGGAAGAGCGTCAAAAGCACCGTGAAGCGCTGATCGCCTACTTCGAAGCCCATAAGGATCAGCTCGACGAAGATGCGCTCCGTCGTCTTTATACGAATCCGCTGCGCATTCTTGACACGAAGAATCCCGACATGCAGGGGCTCGTGGACGCTGCGCCTAAGCTGCTCGACTACCTTGGCGAAGAAAGCCGGGCATTCCTTAGCCGCCTTGAAGAGCTGGTGTCTTCTGCCGGCATTGAATACTCGATCAATCCTCGTTTGGTGCGCGGTCTCGATTATTACAACCACACCGTGTTTGAGTGGATTACGGATAAGCTCGGCGCTCAGGGTACGATCTGCGGCGGCGGCCGTTACGATCCGCTCGTTGAAATGCTCGGCGGCCGTCCTGCTCCCGGGGTGGGTTTTGCCATGGGGATGGAACGCGTTATCGAACTGATGCGTGAAGTGGGACAAGTGCCAAAGGCCTCGCAGACCGACGTCTATGTGCTCCACCACGGCGGCGAGTCACAGGCCAAGGCCATGCTGCTCGCTGAAACCATGCGCGACCGCGGCATTCGTGTGGTGACGCATCCGGGCGAGGCGAGCATCAAGAGCCAGATGAAAAAGGCTGATGCTTCCGGCGCCGAATTTGCCGTTTTTGCCACCGAGGATGAACTCGCTCAGGGCACGGTCGGCATCAAGGCGCTGCGTGCGCACGAGCATGCGCCCTTTGCCGAACAAACGCTGGTAGCGACGGCGGAAGCTGCCGACAAGGTGGCCGAAGCGCTTGCTGCCCTCCATCGCTGATGCTGTTCAGTACTGGTTATAAGATTCAAAAAATTTCAACAAAAGGTTTGAGCCATGGCTTACGACTTGGAAGAACAAGAGAGCATTGACCAAATGAAGGCCTGGTGGGACCGCTGGGGCACGCCCGTAACGAGCGTGGTCTGCGTGTGCTGCCTCGCCTTTGCTGGCTGGAACGGCTGGAATTGGTGGCAGCGCAATCAGGCGGCCAAAGCTTCTCAGATCTATGCTGCGCTGCAGAATGCCGTTGCAACGCATGACCTCAAGAACGTTCAGTCGCTCTCGGCTGGTTTGATTTCTGAGTACAGCTCCACGCTCTATGCGCCGCTGGCGGCTTTTGCTTCTGCACAGTCCGCGTCGGATGCGGGCGATCTGGCCGATGCCAAAGCCAAGCTCAATTGGGTGATTGAGAAGTCCGGCCGTCCGGAGTACGACACGGTGGCTCGCGTTCGCCTCGCCGGCGTTCTGTTTGACGAAGGCAAGCTCGACGAGGCGGCTGCGGTGCTGGCTGCCGCCAAGCCTGCCGAGGCGCAGAAGGTTCTGGTGCTCGACCGTCAGGGCGATATTTGGGCGGCTAAGGGTGACTTGCAGAAAGCTCGAGATGCTTGGACGCAGGCTCAGGCCGCGCTCAATCCGCAGGATCCTCTGAACCGCGTGCTTGAACTGAAGCTTGCGGCGCTGCCCTCGGCGAGCTGAATCCAGGCGTTTCAGGCGCGGCTCGTCATCGGGAACGGTTCGGCGGGCGGATGATTCCTGCTGCCGCATCCGCGCAGCGCAATGAAAGCGGCCGTCGGGAGAGGTCCTGCGGCTGCGCTTTCTTTTAGAATTCAGGGCGCGCAACCGACTTCTAAAGCGATGCACCTTTGCTGATGTGTTTTCTCTTTTTAGTTGGACAACGCAGTCCCCAATCTCAAGGTCCTTGCACACATGACCCATAAGTCTTCCTTCACCGCTCTCGCAGCAGCTCTTGCCGTCCTGCCGCTGGCCGGCTGCGGCATCTTCTCGTCTTCGAGCACGCATGATCCGCACGATTATCCGGACTTCAAGCAGACGAACCTGGCGCGCGTCGTCTGGCGCACGAATGTGGGTGACGCGGCTGAGCGCAATCTCGCGCCGGCTGTGACGGACACGGCGGTCTATGCGGCAGGCTCCAATCGGGTCGTGCGTCTGGATCGTCAAACCGGCAGCATCGTCTGGCGTACGACCACCGACGGCGATGTGACAGCGGGCGTCGGCACTGACGGCAGTCATGTGGCGGTGGGCACATCAACGGGCAAAGTGCAGGTGTTCGATGCTGAAGGCAAACTCTCCTGGGAAGCGAAACTTTCATCGGACATGGAAGTGCCGCCGCTGGTGGGTGCCAATCGCGTCATTGTGAAGACGTCGGACACCCGCATCACGGCTTTTGACCTCATTACAGGCCAGCGCGTCTGGCACTATCAGGGCCAGGCGCCGGCGCTTACGCTTCGTGCCTTTTCGCAGATGGCATGGTCGCCTGCGGGCATTCTCGTCGGTCAGGCTAACGGTCGGCTTATGGCGCTCAACCCAAATGACGGCCGCGTCGTCTTTGATGCCGTCATCGGTCAGGCCAAGGGCATCACAGAAGTTGAGCGTCTGATTGACGTGGTCGGCCGCCCCTGGGTTGATCAGGAACTCATGTGCGCAGCCGCTTTCCAAGGCAATGTCGTTTGTATGAATGTACAGAACGGACGCCTTGTCTGGAATGCCAAGGTTGACGCGGTGACCGGGCCGCTGGCAGACGGCCGTCTGGTGTATGAGGTTGACGATGCGAGCCGCATTCACGCCTTCAACCGTCAGAACGGCCGTGAGGCTTGGGTGAACGAAAGCTTCCTTTACCGTTCCGCTTCGGCGCCGATCCGCGTAGGAACATCGCTTGCTTTCGGCGACTACGAGGGCAACATTACGTTCCTTGATCCGGCGACCGGCACTCCCGTCGCGCGCACGAAGCTCTCCGGCGCCGTCACCACGCCTGCGGCGCAGTACGGCTATGGCGCTGTCTTTCAGACGGTCGAAGGCGACGTGGCCTATGTGGTTGAAGGAGCCGACTCGGAATAGTCCGAGATTCGCTACAAAGAGCGGGAGCAGAATCGACTCTCGCCAACGACAATTTATTTTTATCAAGCGCCGCGCAGCTGACTTTCATGATGGTCATGAGTCCGCCGTGCGGCGGTTGAATTTCTAGTTTTCCTAACATGCTTCCAGTCATCGCTCTCGTGGGCCGGCCTAATGTCGGCAAGTCGACGTTTTTCAATCGGCTCACCCGCAGCCGAGATGCCATCGTGGCAGATTTTCCTGGTCTCACCCGAGATCGCCAGTACGGTCAGGGACGCGTCGGTCCCGGTCCTTACATCGTGGTGGATACGGGCGGTTTTGAGCCCGTGCGCACCGAAGGGATTGTGCAGGCCATGGCGGGGCAGGCCGAGCTTGCGATTGAGGAGGCCGACGTTGTTCTTTTCCTGACCGACGCCCGTGCCGGTCTGACGCCGCAGGATATCCGCATCGCGCAGCATCTGCGCCGCGCTGATCGACCGGTCGTGCTGCTCGTCAATAAAGCCGAAGGTCTCACTGAAACCGCCAAGGCGGAGTTCTATGAACTCGGGCTCGGTGAACCGCATCTGGTTTCCGGCGCGCATGGTCAGGGTGTCCGCGATGCGCTCGATCTGGCGTTCTCGTGCCTGCCTGACGACTTTCCTTTTGACGAACCGGAAGCCGAAGAAGACGATGACGGTCCCCGCCGCATCAAGGTCACGCTTGCTGGCCGTCCGAATGCCGGCAAATCCACCCTCATCAATGCATTGGTCGGCGAAGAGCGCGTCATTGCCTTTGATATGCCGGGCACAACGCGCGATGCGATCAAGATCGATTTCGAATATGACGGACGTCCCTACGAGCTGGTGGATACGGCTGGTCTGCGCAAGAAAGGCCGTGTTTTTGAGGCCGTGGAGAAGTTTTCCGTCGTTAAAACACTGCAGGCCATTGAGGACGCCAACGTTGTCATTCTTGTCGTTGACGCCAAGGAAGGCGTGAGTGAAGGCGATGCCCACATCGCTGGCTACGTGCTCGAAGCAGGGCGCGCGCTTGTGGTGGCGGTCAATAAATGGGATCTGCTCGACAGCTATGAACGCGAGCGGTTCAATTTGGACCTCGAGCGTAAACTCCACTTCCTGCGCTGGGCCCGCATGATCCGCATCTCGGCGCTCAAGCGCAACGGCCTCAACCATTTGATGCGGGCGGTCGACGAAGCCCATGCTGCGGCATATGCCAAACTGCCTACGCCGAAGCTCACGCGTGCGCTGCTCGAAGCGGTCCAGCGCCAGCAGCCGCCGCGAGCCAAAGGCGGTCGTCCGAAGCCCCGCTATGCACACCAGGGCGGCAGCAATCCCCCGGTGATCGTGATTCACGGCAATGCTTTGGAGGATATCGGAGAGTCCTATCGCCGCTATCTCGAGGGCTATTTCCGCGATACCTTCAATCTTGCGGGCACACCGCTTCGCGTGGAATTCCGCACGAAGGCCAATCCGTACGTGGACGAACAGAAAAAGCGCTGAGCCCGGACGCTCTCGGCGGCAAAGAAAAGACGCTTCACCGCAATGCCGGGGAGCGTCTTTTCGTTATCAGCGCACTCGCAGCCCGTCCGTAAGTGGGCGTGTCAGAGGCCGGGCTGGCGAATCTTGCGGACCATGGGCTTACCGAATTCGGTCCAGAGCACGGCGCCCATTTCGACGGGTTTGTCGACGCCGTCAACCTTAAGCGTATAGCCCGCATCGCGCACTGCCGCAAAGCCCCACCAACCCGCCCATGGCGCCGCAAAGGTGAAGATGCCGTTGTCGTCAGTTTTCATGACCTGGGTGGTGTAGTAGGAATTGCGCGGCTGATAAAGGTCGCTTTCATTGAGAAATTCGACCTTCACCGTTGTATTCGGCGCGGATTTGCCGTCAACGAGCACGCGGCCTTGAAAGAGCGTTCCGGCATAGTTGCCGTACGGACGCGTGAGCGGCACGATTTCAGTCTTCATGCCGACGGGTTTGGACCAGTCATCGTCCTTGGGATCAATGCCAAGGCCAGCACCCAGCGCAGGAACGATGACCTTGGTGTAGTGCAGGTAAAACTTATCTTCGGACTGCTCCCAATAGGGGAGCGGTTCAACGACAAATTGATAGACGCCGGGTTTTTCAAATTTGTATTCGAGCGTCCAGTCATCCCGGCCGAAAAGCTTTCCCGGATGCAGCGCTGGAGTCAAATCGGTTTTGCGGCCGTCTTCGACCACATAGAAGGCCGCGGGTTTGACCATTGTCATCGTGCTCGCTTCCATCGGGCGAATAAAGCTCACATCGAGCTTGAAAGCAGTCTTGGACTGCTCAAGCACCATGGCGGGATCGGGAAGGATGAGGCCGAAATGAGCAGCGGCCGGCAAGCTTGCTGCAATCGAGCCGGCAAACAGGGCGGCGGAGAAGGTGCGGTGAAGCATGGGGTGGCATTCCTCGGAATGTGCGTCTCACGCAGAGGTTGGTCTGCGCATTGTTTGCGGACAATCATAGCCTTCACTGAAGTCCTTGGACAGCGCAAAGTGCAGGCTCCGATCGCTTCAAAGCGAGTGCATCTAAGGAGAAAAGCGTGCTGAACAACGTAATGCCGCAATAGTTCCTTGCAAATGCAGACGCGGCATTGCCTTAAGGAGGCGGAGCCTGTCGGCCGGCAGTGCTAATATTTCAAGCAGTTTTGCGGCGGAGGCCTATGCTCCACCAATCCGACGGTTGATTTCAAACGACCGACGGAGAGCTGGTTCCCGCAACATATGCCGCGCGCAATTTATACGCGCAGAGACGGACGCACACGACTCTCACGGCGCAGCGGAAGAAAACAACAATCAACGCAAGACCTGCATGTGCGAAGCTGCAGCGTCGGAGAAAAAGAAAATCATGCCCAGCAATAAGGTTCAGCTTCTGCAGGATCCGTTCCTCAACATGCTGAGGAAGGAACATATTCCCGTTTCGATCTATCTGGTCAACGGCATCAAGCTTCAGGGACAGATCGAATCTTTCGACCAGTACGTCGTTATTTTGCGCAACACCTTGACGCAGATGGTCTACAAGCACGCCATCAGCACCGTTGTGCCTTCGCGCGCCGTCTCGATGACTGCTCAGCCTGCCGGCGACGCAACGGAGAACTGATCTGTCAAAATTTCAGCTGGATGAAACGCACGCGAAGAAAGCCTCGCGTGCGTTTCTAGTCGTTGTTTCTGTCGGCCGGGCTTTTTATCAGGATTCCGCCGAGGAATTGAGGCTGCTCGTATCCTCTGACGGACTTGAGCCCGTTGGGCTCATGCAGGCCAAGCGTGAAAAGCCGGATCCGGCTACATTTTTAGGTTCCGGAAAGATTGAAGAGCTCGGCATCCTCGCCAAAGAGGCGGAGGTGGATGTTGTCGTTTTCGATATCGCGCTTTCAGCGGCACAGGAGCGCAACATTGAGCGTCTGATCGGGATTCCCGTATTGGATCGTACGGAACTTATTCTTGACATTTTCCGCCAGCGCGCCAAGAGCCGTGAAGGCCGTCTGCAGGTTGAACTTGCTCGACTCGAACACTTGTCAACACGTCTTGTCCGCGGGTGGACTCACTTGGAGCGCCAGCGCGGCGGCTTAGGGAAGACGGGCGGTCCGGGTGAAAAGCAAATTGAGCTTGATCGGCGCATGATCGGCACGCGCATGAAGCAGCTCAGAGATCAGCTCAAGCGCTTGGCTCGGCAGCGGGGCACGCAGCGCCGTGCCCGTTCGCGCGGCGATTCGATCACCGTATCGCTCGCGGGCTATACGAATGCCGGCAAGTCGACGCTTTTCAATAAGATCACGCGTGCAGAAACGTACGCAGCCGATCAGCTTTTCGCCACGCTGGATACAACGGCGAGAAAGTTCTGGCTCTCCGATGAGGAAACTGTGGTGGCGACCGACACTGTGGGTTTTATCCGCGGTCTGCCGCATCAGCTGATTGAGGCCTTCAAGTCGACCCTGGATGAAACGGTGCATGCTGATCTCATTTTGCATGTGGTCGATGCATCCTCTCCGGTGCGGGAGGAGCAGATTGCCGAAGTCAATTCGGTTCTCGCCGACATTCATGCCGATGATGTACCGGTGATTTTGGTCTACAACAAGATTGACGTCACCGAACAGGCGCCTGAGATCGTCCGAGATCAGAACGGCCGGCCCAAGGCAGTGTTCGTGTCGGCACTGACGGGAGCTGGACTCGATGAACTTCGCCAAGCTGTCTCGGAATTCTCCGCGGCTTGGCGGGAAGAGCATCCCAATGAGCCTCGTGAGCTCGAGGATTGGGAGCTTGAGCGGACGGATGAAGCTCTTCCGCGGCGCAAAACGCCGGCCGAAGAGCTTGCTGAGCTTGAAAGTCTCCTTTAATCGCTTTTTTTGAAAAAAACAGCCCGTGACGTGTCGTACGGGCTGTTTCTTTTCTTGAAGGGCTTAAGCCGATTCGCTCAAATCGGAGGACGGTGCTCAGAGCAGGCTAAAGAAGTTGGTGAGCATCTTGACGCGCTCTTCCACCGTGTCCAGTCGCAGGTATTCACGCTCTGTATGGAAGCACGCACCGGCCGGACCGCAGCCGTCAATGACCGGAATGCCTGCTTTGGCAATGCGGTTGCCGTCAGAGCCGCCGCCCGCGTCAACAAACTTAGCTTCAAAACCGGTCATCTTCGCGGCTTCCGTGATTTTTGCGGTCAGTGCCTTCGCGTCGTCCGACAGCGGCATGGCCGGGGTGAAGCCCAAAAGCTCAACCGTCTGCGATACTCCGGGGGCCCAAGAACGTTCAGCGAGCTCAAAGATCTGGTTTTCAAGGTCAGAGCCGTCCTTGTCGAAACAGTAGCGCAGGTCAAAGCGAACCTCACAACTGTCCGGAATGACATTGGTCGCGGTGCCGCCGGCAATGATGCCGGGGTTGACGGTCGTGCCTTTGGCTGGGTCAGCAAGCTCATAGCACGCCAGGCTGAAGCGCATGGCAGCCACATTCGCGTTGGCGCCGTCCTGAGGATTGTTGCCGGCATGAGCAGAGCGGCCGCGAAAGACGACTTTCAGGTCAGCCACGCCCTTGCGCGAACGTACCAATTCGCCGCCCGCACGTGCGCACTCTACGATGAGCGCGCACTTGGATCTTGCGCCGATGGAGGCGAGCCATTCGTGGGAGCTCGTGGAGCCGATTTCTTCATCAGGGTTGAAGGCGCAGCAGATGGACAGCCGCTCTAAGTCCTTCGGACGCGCCGTTTTGCAGGCGTAATAGGCCGCCAGAATGCCGCCCTTACAGTCCGCGCAGCCCGGGCCATGCGCAAAGTCGCCGTCAATGGAGAAGGGGCGTGCGGCGGCAGTGCCGTCGGCAAAAACGGTGTCGAGATGACCGTTCAGAAGGACGTCGTAGCGGTCGGCATGCGGCTTATTTCTTGCAAGAAGACCCCGACCCGCTTTGGGGCCGAGGTCTATGAGTTCGCATGTGAAGCCGATGGATTCGAAGTAGCCCTTCATGATTTCCGCTGCGCGAGTGACGCCGGCCGTATTGCACGTGCCGCAGTCCAGATTCACGAGTGGGGCGAGGTCTTTGATGTAGTCGTCTAGAAGCGCCATTTTTGAGGTCTGCTCCGCGTAAGTGTGTGAAGAATTCCGTGCGGCGCAGACCAGACTGATTCAGGTCGGCAGTCAGTTGCCGAGCATCAGGATGCGCATCACGAACAGTGAGACGAAGGCGGTCAACACTGGGATCGCCATGATAAGCGGAATCTTACTGCCCTTGATGCCGATGACGCCGAGGCAGCGGCCCAGATATTGAATCTGAGAACCCATCAGGAAGATGGCGGGGCAGACGATAGCGAGCTGAGTGCCGTTGAGCACGCCGTTGTCAAAGAGTGCTACGGCGACGCCTACGCCGCCGCCCATCGACATCCAGCCGCCGAGCAGCACAGTGGCTGCTTCGCCGGGGAGGCCGAAAATACCCATGATCGGCGAAAAGATCTGACCGATGAGCGCGAGAAGCCCTGAATGGTTAAGGATCTTGATGATCACGAAAGCCATCAGGACGTTCGGAATGGTGGAAGTGACGCAGATGTTCCAACCTTGGACGGCGCCCTTCACGAAGACGTCGGTGACCATGGGTTTGGCGGGAGCAGGATGATTCATGGCAGCCTTGGCTGAGGATTGAGAGTGTAGTTGGGTTGCGGCCGGGGACAGCAGAATCTGCAGGGAACGGCTGCTGTACAAAAAAGGTTTTGGCGAATTGTATAGGCCTGCCGGTCCTTCGCAAACCTGAGGAAACCACTGTCTATATGGCTTAGATCAAGGACGGATGAGAGTACGGTGCGGCGCGCTGAAGGATCGCAGGAGAGATCTGTACGGGCATTTGGGATGCTGGAAGTGTGTGGAAAGGCAATATTGATTGACTAAAGACGCGCGATAGCGGTTTTCTTCGTTAAACTTCATAGACCTTTGTCTAAATTGGACGTAGAAGAGGTCAACGGACAGGAGGACGGGCGAAATGATCGGCTCGGCCTAAAAAGGAGATCTCTTCAAGAACGGAGTTATTGATGTCGCTTAATGACCCTCACTGGGGCCGCAGCTCTGACGAAGAGAAGAAGAACGACCGCGGAGACAACGAACAGCGCTCTGACGGCGTCGGAGAAGACGGCGAAGAACAAAACGCCCGGCAGAATCCGAATGCGCAAGATGATCGGAATCCGGCGGATTCGTCTGCTGACGGTTCGCGCCGCACCAGCCGCGATGCCCGTGAAGACGATGAGCAGCGCGATCGCCGCTCGCAAGGTCTTCTTTCGGACGATGATCTTGAAAATTTGTGGTCGAATTTTCAGCAGGCGGCCAACAAGATTATGGGGCGCCAAGGCCGCTCGAATCAGGAGGATCTCCGTTCGCGGCTCAAGAGCCGCGATGATTTCTCGCGAGACGATGAGCCCAATGATGCTGCGCCTCGACAGAAGGGCGACGACTATCCCGATGACGGCGGTACGCACGGCAGCCAGAAGCGGCAGGGGCTTTTTGCCGAATTGGACCGGCTCCGCAATCAATTTGAGGAAGACGATCAGCGTCAGCAGCAGAGTGTAAGCAAGAACTGCCGCGAGGGTGATCAGGGTGGACGGGTTGTGGGAAGTACTCAGCAGCGGGAGCGACAGAGCAAGGGCGACCGTAACAAGGAACCCCAAAATTTGCAGGATCTGCCACCATTTGCGGGTCCGGGGCGAGAGCAGAACACCTTCTTCCTTAGCGGCGGTCCGGGCCTTTCGGCACCAGCGGTAGTAGCCGATCAGCTCCATGACGGCCTTGATGCCCAGCATCAGCCAGATGAGAATAGCCAACAGGGTAAAAGTGCTTAGCAGCAGATCCCGGATGGTGTAGACAGAGCGGGATTGCAGCCAGAGCTGAAGCAGGGAAGTGGCCAGCAGGCACCAGTTGGCCCGGGCGGAGCCTTTTTTCATGGCGGCGCGGACGTTTTCCACCTGTACCACAGGGTCCGTCTCAATAGGGATGGCGTCCGGCGCGGGATTGCGGAAGATCTGCATCTGATAGCGGTTGGTCACCAGCTCCCAGCCAGTGGCTTTGCACAGCTCCCAGAACTCCCGCTGCTCCGCCGGCGGCTCCGGGTCAAACTGACTGGCCTTGGAAAAGTACACCACGGCGTAGCGCAGCTCTGCCGGTTTGCACCGCCGGTAGGTCCAGAACACGGACCCGGCCTTTTCCAGCTGCCAGCCCTGACGGGCCATGTCCTCCAGATGGCGGACGATCCCGGCGTGGTCATAGTAGGAATAGAGATTGATCTCCCATTTTTTCTGTCTGTCAAAAAGCTTCATGATTCGATCTCTCCTCTCCGGCCCATGTAGCTGCGGTAATCCTCCGAGAGAATTTGCAGCCGCTGGTATTCCTCAGCCAATGCCTGTTCCCCGGCAGGGGTGATGAGATAGCTACGCCTGCGGCCCTCGGTTTTCGTCTCCATGATCCAGCCGGCGGCCTGAAAGCTGTCCAGCAGGTTGTAGAGGGTGCCGGGGCCTACCGTCACCCGGCCTTGGGTGAGATTGGAGATGCGGGCCATCACGTCGGTGCCGCAGCACTCCTCCCGGAGGGTCAGCAGTACATAGAACATCTGCTCCGTCAGTGTTTGAAATTTCTCCCGGGCCACAGTCCCGCCTCCTCACTATCGATATTCGATATTTCTGTTTACAGCATACTATCGAATATCGATATTGTCAAGAGGAAATAAATCTTACTCTTGTCGGTGCATGATGAGTTTTCGGCAACGGTAGGGAAGGGTGTGCGCGGGAAACCCAAGAGGGGTGTCCTGCGCCATTGAAATCTATATTTTCAGAACTTTATAGAAGTTCTGAAAATGGGTGCGTGGCAAAAGAACTTTTGACACGCAAAACCGGACTGCGAAAAGCAGTCCGGTTTGTAAAACAGAAAGGGAAGCGCCTCAGCGGACGCCCGCCAGCTTACCCTCCAGCCAGCGGTCGATGTCATCGTAGACCTGCTCCCGGCAATCCTCCTTCAAGACCTCGTGGCGCAGCTCCGGGTAGAGCTTCACCGTCACGTCCCGCATCCCGGCCCGCTGGAACGCGGCAGCGGCCCGCTCCACGCCCTTGGAGCAGTCGCCCACCATATCCATGGCCCCGGAGATGAAGAGAATGGGGGTGTGGTGGTTCATTTTGCGGATGTTGTCCTCCTTGCAGACGAAGCGGATGCCGGAAAGCATCTCCCGGAACAGCCCCGCCGAGGCGCTGCCCTGACACAGCGGGTCCTTCAGGTAAGCGTCCACATTGTCCGGGTTCAGGGACAGCCAATCCATGCTTGTGCGGTTGGGGGCGAAGCGGCGGTTGTAAATGCCGAAGGAGGCTTTTGTGGCCACGGCGCTGGGTCTGGATTCGCCGTTTCGCAGACATTCGGCGTTGATGACGGCCAGACTGGCCGCCGTGGATGCGGCGCTCATGTAGCCGGTGCCCATGATAATAGCGCCGTCCACCGTGCCGGGATAGCGGATGAGATAAGTCCGGGTCAGGAAGGAACCCATGGAGTGCCCCAGCAGGAAATAGGGCAGGTTGGGGAATTGCCGGTGGGTCAGCTTCCGGAGCTGCTCCATGTCCTCCACTACCCAGTTCCAGCTGCCCTTGGGACCGAAGTACAGCCGGGGCGCACCGTCAGAGACCGACAGGCCGTGGCCCAAATGGTCGTTGCCCACCACGGCAAAGCCCCGCTCCGTCAGGTGGCGGGCAAAGTCCTCGTACCGCAGCACGTATTCCGAAACGCCGTGGGCGATTTGCAGGACGGCCCGGGGCGCGCCCTCCGGCAGCCACTCCACGGCGTGAATGGCGGTTTTGCCGTCGGCGGACGGAAAGGTAAATTCACGTTTCACCATGGAAATTTCCTCCTGTGTATGATAAAATGCGGTTTATCATAGTGTAACACGCTTTTTTGAAAATTACCAGAGGAGGAAACCCAATGGAGACCTATATCGCTGCACTGGATCAAGGGACCACCACCTCCCGGGCCATTCTGTTCAACAGCCGGGGAGAGATCGTATCAAAGGCCCAATATCCCTTCCGGCAGATCTTCCCCCAGCCGGGCTGGGTGGAGCATGATGCCAACGAGATCTGGACCACCCAACTGGGCGTGGCCCTCTCTGCCATGAACAAGATTGGTGCCACCGCCGAGGATATCGCCGCCATCGGCATTGCCCCGGCGTATGCCCGCGCGCCCGGTGGACAGTGGCAGCGCATGG
>ERZ773143.2082-NODE-2082-length-15439-cov-12.198843_pt1 | contig 15439 bp, 12 predicted proteins | sample MGYA00580852_ERZ773143 | MGnify/ENA primary metagenome ERZ773143 (study PRJEB29015, sample SAMEA2737853) | human gut metagenome | biome: human gut; feature: human-associated habitat; material: faeces | place: China | collected 2012 ... | reverse complement strand
AGCTGCCGCACCTCGCTCGCCGTATCGGCACTTAGAATTATGCGGTATTGCCTTAGTTCTATTATAGTACAGCGCAAAGATAAACGGAAGATAAACCTTCCCGTTTACCAAAGGTTTATTTTGGCGGTGTATCCTTAGGAGCATCGAAACAAAAAACAACCTACGGGAAAACGGAGGATACAGCTATGAAAACCATCTATCTTGTCACCGGTGCTGCCGGATTTATGGGCACTAATGTCTGCGCACAGCTCTTGGAGCGCGGTGATGCCGTGCGCGCTTTTGTACTGAAGGGCGACCCCGCCGTAAAATTTGTGCCGAAGGCCGTCGAAATCTTTGAGGGTGACCTCTGCAGTGCCGAGGACTGCGAGAAATTCTTTGCCGTGGAACCGGGCACCCAGACCGTCTGCATCCACTGCGCGAGCATGGTGACGATCAACCCGAATTACAGTGAAAAACTCATCGCCGTCAATGTAGGCGGCATCGAAAATATGCTGAATGCCGCCAAAAATCACCCGGAGTGCAAAAAGTTCGTCTATGTTTCCAGCACCGGCGCCATCCCCGAGCTGCCTAAGGGCGAGAGCATCCATGAGGTATACAGCTTTGTTCCCTACGATGACAATCGCGTGGTCGGCTGGTACAGCCGCAGCAAGGCAATGGCGACCCAGAAGGTGCTGGACGCCGCCGCTGACGGGCTGAATGCCTGCGTGGTGCATCCCAGCGGTATTCTTGGCCCCAACGACCCCGCCATCGGGCAGACGACCCGCACGCTGATCCAGATCCTGAACGGTGAAATGCCCATCGGTATGCAGGGCTCGTTCAATCTTGTCGATGTGCGCGACCTGGCCGCCGGTACGATTGCCGCCGCTGACCGCGGGCGCAATGGCGAGTGCTACATCCTTTCCAATGACGAGGTTTCGCTGGAGGAACTCTGCAAAATGCTGAAGGCAGAAACCGGCTGCCGCGGCTGTCTGTTTTACCTGCCGCTGTCGCTTGCCCATTTTGCCGCCAGGCTGATGGAGGCACGCGCCGCCAAGACCGGTAAGCCTGCTGTACTGACTGAGTTTGCCGTTTACAATCTGGAGCGCAACAACCATTTTGACTGCTCCAAGGCAAAAAATGAGCTTGGCTTTGCCCCGCGTCCCTACAAGGAAACACTGCATGATTTGGCGGTTTGGCTCAAGCAGGAGGGAAAAATCGCATGAAGAAGGTTTGTGTTATCACAGGCGGCGGCAGCGGCATGGGGCTTGCCACGGCGAAGCTCGTCTGTGAAGAAGGATATTACACGATTTTGGTGGGGCGCACGGCGTCCAAGCTGGAAAAGGCAGTCAACGATCTGCGCAGTGCAGGCGGCGAGGCTGAGGCGTTCAGCTGTGATGTCTCCGACCGTGAAAGCTGTTTTGCGCTGGCCAAACACGCCGCCGAATGCGGCGAAGTAAAAGCGGTATTGCACATTGCGGGCCTCAGCCCTCACATGGGCGATGCTGAAAAGATTTTGCGCGGCAATGCGCTGGGCACGGTGAATATCAACGATGCTTTTTATGAGGTCATGGCGCCAGGCGGCTGTGTGATCGACACCTCCAGCATGAGCGCCTACCTTGCCCCGCAGTTTGTCATGCCCAAGGATGCGTACAAGCTGGCGCGCACCGACCGTGAAAAATTCATCAAAAAGCTGGTGGCGCGGGCAGGCATCGCCCCTAAGGACGCCCGCCCGGGTCTGGCCTACGCCATCACCAAGCATTTTGTAATTTGGTTTGCTAAGACCGATGCCGCACGCTTTGGCGAGAAAAATGTGCGTTGCCTGAGTGTGACACCCGGCAACTTTGACACGCCGATGGGCGTACTGGAAAGCGGGCAGGCGGATGTATTCAAAAAATACTCTGCTCTCAAGCGCAACGGAAAGCCGGAAGAAATCGCCGCTTTGTTTGCGCTTCTTCTGGATGAGCGGCTGGGCTTCCTGACCGGAGCAGACATTCTTATGGACGGCGGCGTTGTGGCAAGCGGCGCCAGCGGATTGAGCAAATAAAAAAGGGCAGCAAAGTAAACCCCGATTTTAGCTTTTGGGGTCTGCTTTGCTGCCTTTTGAATTTTGTGCTTTCGCTTGGCTGTGCTTTAGTGCAGCTCGCTTTCGCAGCGGTCCAGCACGGCGGCGATAACCTGATCCATGTCGTAATACTTATACTCACCCAGGCGTCCGCCGAAGATGACCTTCGGCTCGGCGTCGGCCAGCTTCTTGTACTCGGCATACAGTGCGCCGTTTTTAGCATCGTTGACGGGGTAATACGGCTCGTCACCGGGCTTCCACTCAGAGGAATACTCGCGGCTGATGATCGTTTTGGGCAGGTCGTTGCCGTTCTCGTCCTTGCCGAACTCGAACCATTTGTGCTCGATGATGCGGGTCCACGGCGTCTCGCGGTCCGTATAGTTGACGGCGGCGTTGCCCTGGAAGCTGGGCTTGTCGAGCAGCTCATTCTCAAACCGGACGGAGCGGTACTCCAACGTGCCGAGTTTGTAGTCAAAATAAGCGTCAATCGGGCCGGTGTAGACGATTTTGTCAGCCAGTGCGTCCAGCGCGGCCTTGTTTTCAAGGTAATCGGTGTTCAGCCGCACCTCGATGCCGTCCAGAAGATTGGCGATCATCTTGGTGTAGCCGCCGATGGGAATGCCCTGATACAGCGCGTTGAAATAGTTGTTGTCAAAGGTCAGCCGCACAGGCAGGCGCTTGATGATAAACGCCGGCAGGTCCTTGCAGTCGCGGCCCCACTGCTTTTCGGTGTAGCCCTTGATGAGCTTTTCATAAATGTCGCGGCCCACAAGGGAGATGGCCTGCTCCTCGAGGTTCTGCGGCTCGTGGGTGATCTCGCGGCGCTGCTCCTCAATTTTGGCGGCTGCCTCCTCCGGTGTGACGACGCCCCACATTTTATTAAAGGTATACATGTTGAAGGGCAGCGAATACAGCTCACCCTTATAGTTGGCAACGGGAGAGTTTGTAAAGCGGTTGAACTCGGCAAACCGGGTGATATAGTTCCAGACCTTTTTGTTGTTGGTATGGAAGATGTGCGCACCATACTTATGGACGTTGATACCCTCGATGTTCTCGGTATAAATGTTGCCCGCAATGTTGGGGCGCTTATCCACGACCAGCACGGATTTGCCGTGGACCTTGGCCTTAATGCGCTTCATGACACCCTGAATCGAGCTTTGGCGGAAGTTGTCGCTGTTGCTCTTCATCGTCAGGCGGTAGACGCCGATCGTGACGGGCCTTTCGCGGCTTTCGTCAAACTCATTTTCCTGATCGTAGCCGTAGTACCCGGCCAGCTTCAGCACGCGGTCAGCGATGAAGTCCTTGCGGGTGCGGTTGGACTCCACAATGGCCTCGATGAGATTTTCCGGCACATCGGCGTAGGCTGCCTTTGCGTCCAGCGTAGCGGTCAGATCCAGCTCCTTCTCAGCCAGATATTTCTCGATGTAATCATCCCGGACCGGCGATTTGCGTGCGTTGATCAATGCGACCTTTTCCGGCAGGATGTCCACCGCCGTCACATGATGGTGCTGGGAAAGCAGCGTGGCAATCGAAAGCCCCACATAGCCGGTCCCGGCCACCGCGATCTTATATTTTTCATAGCAGTTTATACTCCGCAGCTGCGAATTTTCCGTAAGTCAGCGGTCAAAATTGCGCCGTGCCGGCTTACCGTATGTGGGTTTCTTATAGCACGTCACCGGCGACAATTCAATATTGCCGCTTCCCTCAGAATTGTTTGAACAATAATCCAGTATTGAAAACAATCGTCTCTACTCAGTCTTTGCTGTATCTGCTAAGATAGAATCACGGTACTGGCGTGGTGTCAGACCGGTTTGTTTACGGAAAACACGATAAAAGTAATTGTCATCCAGGAATCCGATCTGCTGGCAGATCTGTGCATTGGACAGATTCGTATCGCAAAGAAGCTTCATCGCTTTTTGGATGCGCAGGTGCGTGATCTGCTCGTTGATGCCGCAGCCATAGAGCTGCCGGGAAAGATAGTACAGCCCGGTACGGCTTAACGAAAGATCACGGCAGATCGTTTCGTTTGTCAATGTCTCATCCAGATGTTCCGCCAGGTAGCGGCTCAGCTTTTCCTGCGCACTGCCCGCTGCCAGCCTCGTCAGCCCCTTTTGGTACAATGCAGCCGCCGCCAAAGCCAGCAGATCCGCTGCTGATTTCAGTACAGGATAGGGCGTGCGCGGCAAGGCATTATAGGCTTTTTGCAGTGCCGTTTTATCAATTGCATAAGCCGAGCAGCATTTTTGCGCATAGCTCCACTCGCTCTGCTCATCGGCCCCCTGTACAATGTGGCTCAACAGCAAAAAGCCCACAACAGCACCATCGATTTGGACCGGCGTGATCACTTCGATCAGCCCCGCATGGCAGGGGTAGATGATCGTCTGCTTTTGCCGCGTTGCCTTGCGGCAAGCCGCCTGGTCACACAGGTAACAGCCGGTCTTGCCATCAGGCACACTGCGGATCAAGCGGCAATAAGCTGGCAGTTCCGGCGGATAGGCAAGCACTTCGATTCCATACGAATCAAAAACGGCGGAGCGCAGCCCCGTAAGGCAGTGAAAATCCTGCAAGAGGACCAAAAGCTCCTTTTTATTGAAAACGGTTCCCATGGGTGCGCTCCTTTCCGAACATTAAGATAGTTTTATGATAAAGACCATCCTTTATTTTGTCAAGGAGGATTCCTATGATTGACTTAAAGCAGTGTTCTCTCGGCATTGAGTTGGGTTCCACCCGCATCAAAGCTGTGCTGGTGGGCGATACCTGCAAGCCTGTGGCCCAGGGCGATTTCACCTGGGAGAACCGGCTGGAAAACGGCATCTGGACCTACCCGCTGGAGGAAGTCTGGCAGGGTGTGCAGGCTGCCTACGCGGCATTGGCTGCGGATGTGCTGGCCAAGTGTGGCCAACCGCTGACCACAGTGGGGTGCATTGGCGTTTCGGCTATGATGCATGGGTATCTGGCGTTTGATGCTGCGGGCAAGCTGCTGGTACCGTTCCGCACATGGCGCAACACGATGACCGGCGCGGCAGCAGAAGAGTTGACCTCGGCGTTCGGGTTCAACATCCCGCAGCGGTGGAGCGCAGCACACCTGTACCAAGCCATGCTGAACCGCGAGCCACACCTGCCGCAGCTGGACTTTTTCACCACGCTGGCAGGCTATGTACACTGGCAGCTGACCGGGCGCAAGGTGCTGGGCGAAGGCGATGCCAGCGGCATGTTCCCGATTGACAGCACCACCGGCGGGTATGATGCCGCAATGCTCGCAAAATTTAACGCGCTGGCAGACAAGCAAGGCTGCCCCGTGGATCTTGTCAAACTGCTGCCTGCCGTTTTGCCCGCAGGCGAGGACGCCGGTATGCTGACCGTCGAGGGGGCGAAGCGGCTCGACCCAACCGGCACGCTGCAGCCCGGCATACCGTTCTGCCCACCGGAGGGCGACGCCGGCACCGGCATGGTGGCAACAAACAGTGTCGCCCCGCGCACCGGCAATGTCAGCGCAGGCACCAGCATTTTTGCCATGGTCGTCCTGGAAAAGCCGCTGTCCAAGGTCTACCCGGAAATCGACATGGTCACGACCCCCGACGGCGCGGCGGTCGCCATGGTCCACTGCAACAACTGCACCAGCGATTTGAACGCCTGGGTCGATCTGCTGGCCGAGAGCGCGGCACTGTGCGGAGCAAACATCGACAAAGGTGCGTTGTTTACCCTCCTGTTTAACGAATCGCTGCACGGTGCGCCTGACTGCGGCGGCATCACGCCCGTCAACTATATTTCCGGTGAGAGCGTCACCCACCTGGACGCGGGCGTCCCCCTGCTGCTGCGCCGTCCGGACAGTGCGTTTACGCTGGCCAACTTTATGCGCGCCAATATCTACTCTGCCTTTGCCACGTTGGCGATGGGGCTGGAAATTCTGCGCAAAGAAAATGTGGCTGTGAATACCCTGCTCGGCCACGGCGGCATCTTCAAAACGCCGGGCGTGGCCCAGCGGTATCTGGCTGCTGCGGCGGGTGCTCCTGTGACCTGCATGGAAACAGCCGGTGAGGGCGGTTCCTACGGCATGGCCCTGCTGGCTGCGTATCGTCTGCACCGCGCCGACGGCGAAACGCTGGCCGCGTATTTGAACCGCTGCGTTTTTGCCGACGCCCAAAGCACGACCCTGTTCCCCGACCCTGCCGAGCAGTCCGGGTTTGCCGCCTTTTTGACCCAATACCAAACCGCACTGAAAGCCGAGCGCGCCGTTGTAAAATAAGGGCAATACCGCATAATTCTAAGTGCCGATACGGCGAGCGAGGTGCGGCAGCTGCCGGAGTGGTGCTTAAGCCGTAAGGCGGGAATTATGCGGTATTGCCTAAGGGCTTGTATGCGCCGGCTGCCGGGCAATGCCAGCCAGCGGCGGAAAGTCCGGAACAACAGCTGTTCTTGAACGATTTAGCGTTAAAGCAGAAAGGATAACTTATGCTGGAAGCATTAAAGCAGCAAGTTTATGAAGCCAACATGGAATTGCCCCGCCGAGGGCTTGTAACCTACACCTGGGGCAATGTTTCGGGCATTGACCGCGAAAAGGGGTTGTTTGTCATCAAGCCGTCCGGCGTGGAATATGACGAATTGACGCCCGCTATGCTCGTTGTTATGGACCTGAACGGCAACAAGGTCGAGGGCGATTTGAACCCCAGCAGCGACACCAAAACGCATCTCGAGCTGTACCGGGCCTTCCCGCAGTTGGGCGGCATCGTACACACCCACTCGACCCACGCAGTGGCCTTTGCCCAGGCGCGGCGCGACCTGCCCGCCTTTGGCACGACCCACGCCGACTATTTTTACGGCCCTGTCCCCTGCACGCGGGAGCTGACGCCTGGAGAGATCGACGAGGACTACGAGAAGAACACCGGCAAGGTCATCATCGAGACGTTCCAAAACCGCGGCATTGACCCGGTGCATGTACCCGGTGTTCTCTGTGCCAGCCACGGTCCCTTTACCTGGGGCAAAGACGCGGCACAGGCTGTCTACCACGCTGTTGTGCTGGAAGAAGTCGCAAAGATGGCAATTTTGACTCTGACCATTGACCCCGATGCACAGCCTGCCCCACAGCATGTTTTGGACAAGCATTTTATGAGAAAACACGGACCAAACGCCTATTACGGCCAGAAATAAGGAGGTTTTACCGTATGAAATTTTACATTGATACCGCCAACGTCGACGAGATCCGCAGTGCCAACGACATGGGCATTATCGCCGGTGTCACCACAAACCCCAGCCTGATTGCCAAAGAGGGCCGCGACTACGCCGAAACGTTGAAAGAGATTGCCACCATCGTGGACGGCCCCATCTCCGGCGAGGTCAAGGCGACCACAACCGATGCCGAGGACATGATCGCCGAGGGCCGCGCCATCTACGCGCTGGACCCGAAGCACATGGTGGTCAAAATCCCCATGACCGCTGAGGGGTTAAAGGCCATCAAGGTGCTGTCCGGCGAGGGCATCCCTACGAACTGCACGCTGATTTTCAGCGCCAACCAGGCGCTGCTGGCAGCCCGCGCGGGCGCCACGTATGTCAGCCCGTTTTTGGGTCGTCTCGATGACATCGGCCAGCCGGGCATTGATCTGATCGAGACTATCCATGATATATTCCTGAACTATCCGGACATCGAGACTCAAATCATCGCCGCCAGCGTGCGCAATCCCATCCATGTGACCGACTGTGCCCTGGCTGGTGCCGACATTGCCACGGTGCCGTACAAGGTCATCGAGCAGATGCTTCACCATCCGCTGACCGATGCCGGCATTGAGAAGTTCAAGGCCGACTATACAAAAGTTTTTGGCGTCAACGGATAAATCTTCCGTAAGGAGGAGACAAAGATATGTACTATATTGGGATCGACCTCGGCACCTCTGCGGTGAAGCTGCTGCTGATGGACGAAACGGGCAGCATTGCCAACATCGTCAGCCGGGAATACCCGATCGCCTTCCCGCATCCCGGTTGGAGCGAGCAGGACCCCGCCGATTGGTGGGCGGCGGTCTGCGACGGCATCCCCGCGCTGCTGGACGGGTTTGATGCGTCTCAGGTCAAGGGCATCGGCGCGGGCGGCCAGATGCACGGGCTGGTGGTGCTGGACAAAAATGACGCGGTTATCCGCCCCTGCATCCTTTGGAACGATGGCCGCACCCAAAGGCAGGTCGACTACTTAAACGGCGTTATCGGCAAAGACAAGCTGAGCCGTTACACCGCAAACATCGCCTTTGCAGGCTTCACCGCACCCAAACTGCTTTGGATGCGGGAGAACGAGCCGGACAACTTCGCCCGCATCGAAAAAATCATGCTGCCGAAGGATTACATCAACTATAAGCTGACCGGCGTCCACTGCACCGACTATTCCGACGCATCGGGCATGCTGCTTCTGGACGTGGAGCACAAATGCTGGAGCAAGGAAATGCTGGACATCTGCGGCGTGCAGGAATCCCAGCTGCCGAAGCTGTTTGAGAGCTGGCAGCCCGTCGGCACGCTGACTGCCGAAGCCGCCCAAATGCTGGGCCTGCCTGCGGATGTCGTCGTCTGCGCGGGCGCGGGCGATAACGCCGCTGCGGCTGTCGGCTGCGGCGCGGTGGGCGGCGGTAAGTGCAATATTTCCTTGGGCACATCGGGCACGGTGTTCATCACCAGCGATACGTTCGGCGTCGACAAGCAGAACGCCCTGCACAGCTTCGCCCACGCGGACGGAGGGTATCATTTGATGGGCTGCATCCTCTCGGCTGCGTCCTGCAACAAGTGGTGGAGCGAAGAAGTGCTGCACACCACTGACTACGCTGCCGAGCAGACACCCATTACGGCGGACAAACTGGGCGCGAACGACGTCTACTTCCTGCCCTACCTGATGGGCGAACGCAGCCCCCACAACGATCCTGCCTCGCGCGGTGCGTTCGTCGGGCTGCGGATGGACACCCCGCGTGCCGCGCTGACCCAGGCGGTGCTGGAAGGTGTGGCGTTTGCGATTCGCGATTGTGTGGAGATTGCGCGGGCACAAGGCGTGAAGATTAAAGCCAGCACGCTCTGCGGCGGCGGCGCCAAAAGCCCGCTGTGGCGGGAGATTTTGGCGAACGTGCTGGGCATTCCGCTGACGCTGCCCCAGACCGAGCAAGGCCCCGGCTACGGCGGCGCGATGCTGGCGGCGGTGGCCTGCGGGGCATACCCCAGCGTGCAGGCCTGCGCCGAGGCGCTCGTCCACGCCAAGAGCACAACCCAGCCGGACGCCGCGCTCGTCGAAAAATACAACGCGCGCTACGCCGTGTGGCACAAGCTGTACCCGGCACTGAAAGTATCCTTTGCGGAAATGGAGGCACTGCAATGAAGATTTTTTCTGTAACCGACCCGGAATTCAAGCCCTATGGCCGCGTTGTGACCGGGCTGGATACCGCCAAAGCGGAAATTTTGGCCGCCTTGGCAAACACCCCGCTGCCCGCAGCTACGGATTATGTGGCCGAGGACGCAGCCCTGCAGGAACTGCCCGCCGCCGTCGAAGTGTCGGAGCATCTTTTCGGCGGCATGCCCTGCCAACTGGGCTGGTGCAACGGTCACAACACCTATTTGAACTGCCTGGAATACCACCGAGACAGCGAGTTCAATCTGGGGACCGAAGATTTTGTGCTGTTGCTTGCCAGGCAGGAGGAAATCGCGGGCGGCAAGCTGGACACCGCCAAGGTCAAGGCGTTCCGTGTCCCGGCAGGCACACTGGTGGAAGTCTACGCCACGACGCTGCACTACGCGCCCTGCCATGTGGACGCAGCCAAGGGCTTCCGCGTGCTGGTCGCCCTGCCCAAAGGCACCAATACCGCAAAGCCCGCCATCAAGAATGACGGCGGCGATGACCCGCAGCTGTGGGCCCGCAACAAGTGGCTGCTCGCCCATCCCGACAGCGCCGAGGCCAAGGCCGGGGCGTATATCGGATTGGTGGGGGAAAACGTACATATTTAGGAGCATATAGAATGCTCCCCTACGATACAGGAAAGTTCCACGGCATCCCCGTAGTGGCGGATTCCATATCCGCCCGCCATTGCAAAATGTGTAAATATATAGGAGGCAAAACCATGAAATCATCCAACATCCCCGAGGTCAAGCTCGGCATCATCGCCGTCAGCCGTGACTGTTTTCCCATCGCCCTGAGCGAGAAGCGCCGCGCTGCCATCTCTGCCGCCTGCGCCGCCAAGGGCACTGACCTGTACGAGTGCAAGACCACTGTCGAGAACGAGCACGACATGCAAAAAGCCGTGGCCGAAGTCACCGCCGCAGGCTGCAATGCGCTGACCGTATTCCTCGGCAACTTCGGCCCCGAAACGCCCGAAACGCTGATTGCCAAGCACTTTGACGGCCCCTGCATGTTCGTAGCGGCAGCCGAGGGCGACGGCGATATGATCAATGGCCGCGGAGATGCGTACTGCGGTATGCTGAACTGCTCCTACAATCTCGGCATGCGCCATCTGAAGGGCTATATTCCCGAGTATCCCGTCGGCACGGCGGAGGAAATTGCCGACAAGATTGCCGAGTTTGTGCCGATTGCCCGTACCATTCTGGGCGTGCGTGATTTGAAAATCATCACCTTCGGCCCGCGCCCGCAGGACTTCTTCGCCTGTAATGCCCCCATCAAGGGCCTGTATGAGCTGGGTGTTGAGATCGAGGAAAACTCCGAGCTTGACCTGCTCGTTTCCTACAAAGAGCATGCGGGCGACCCGCGCATCGCGGACGTCTGCAAGGACATGGCCGCCGAGATGGGCGAGGGGCACTATTACCCCGACCTGCTGACCCGCATGGCGCAGTTTGAGCTGACCCTGCTCGACTGGGCCGAGAACCACAAGGGCAGCAAAAAGTACGTTGCCTTTGCTGATAAGTGCTGGCCCGCTTTCCCGTCGCAGTTCGGGTTTGAGCCTTGCTACGTCAACTCCCGCCTTGCCAGCCGCGGCATCCCCGTGGCCTGCGAGGTCGATATTTACGGTGCCCTGTCCGAGTACATCGGTATGTGCGCCTCCGGCGACACCGTCACCCTGCTGGACATCAACAACAGTGTGCCCAAGTACATTTATGATGAGGACATCACCGGCAAGTTCAATTACAAGCTGACCGATACCTTCATGGGCTTCCACTGCGGCAACACGCCGTCCTGCAAGATGTGCAGTGACCGCGCCGTCAAGTACCAGCTCATCCAGCACCGCCTGCTGGAGCCCGCCGGCAGCGACCCCGATTTCACCCGCGGCACACTGGAAGGCGACATTGCGCCGTCCGACATCACGTTCTACCGTTTGCAGTGCGACAGCGAAGGCCAGCTGCGCGCCTACATCGCTCAGGGTGAAATTTTACCCGTTGCAACGCGGTCTTTCGGTGGCATCGCCATCTTCGCCATTCCCGAGATGGGCCGTTTCTACCGCCATGTCCTGATTCAGAAGCGCTACCCGCACCACGGTGCCGTTGCCTTCGGTCACTATGGCAAGACGCTGTTTGAAGTGTTCAAGTTCCTCGGCATTGCGGACATTGCCTACAACCAGCCCAAGAGCCTGCCGTATCCCACAGAAAATCCGTTTGCATAATAATAAGGAAAGGTAAAGAAGATCTGCGTATGAATCAGCAAGGATCGCAGAAGATCGACGCTTACCGGCGTGCCAGCAACTATCCGGCAGCCGGTCAGCTCTATCTGCCGGATCCCCCCCCTGCTGCGCCGCCCGCTGAAGCGTGCGGACGTCAAGCGCAAGCTCATCGCCCACAAGAACTGCATCCACGAGATTGGTCAGGATATGCCCGAAATTTTGGATCGGAAGCGGCATCTGCCGGAGAAGATCTACACTTTCTTCTGCTGGGGCTGGTCATCACCTTTTTGCTGACGCTGCGCATCGGCAAGGAGAAAAACACGCCGATCCTGCGGTTTGCCTGCATCTTTTCCAATGCGGCATATATGGGCTTTCTGCTGATTCAGGCGCTGTTCGGGGCCGAGGGGCTTTTGTACGCCAGTGCTTATGTGACAGTGTTCAATATTTTACTGTGGACCGTTGGCTATGCGATGGTCAGCGGGAAGGTCCGCCCCGGAGAGGTGCTGCACAGCATCCTGACAACGCCGGTGCTCTGGTCCGTTCTGCTGGGCCTGACCCTGTACCTGTTCCGGGTCAATGTGCCGGAGCTTATCCGCCAGCCGCTGCAGCTGGTCGGCAACATGAACACACCGCTCTCGATGATTATCACCGGTATGCTGATTGCCGGCAGCAAGCCGGAAAAGCTGCTGGGCAACCGTGAGATATACCGCATCATTCTGATACGTATGTTGTTCATCCCGCTGGTGAGCTTTCTGCTGTTCCGGCTACTAAGTGTGCAGGGCATGGTGGCCGAGGTCGTGCTGCTGCTTGAGGCCTGCCCCTGCGCCGCCATCACCTCGGTGTTTGCCGTTCAGTTTGGCTATGACGAGGACCTCGCGGCCGGTTCTGTCGTTATAACGACCTTTATCAGTATTGTGGTGCTGCCGTTTTGCGCTATGGCTCTGACAATGATGATGTAATAAGTGTGAAGGCGTACGAATTAACTCATTCTTCATGGTTTGCCAAATTTGCATAGTATTATAGGGACGCAGAATAAATCAAGCCAAGATATTTCAGCATATTTCAACAGCAAAGCGGCACCGCCACATGGCGGTGCCGCTTTGCTGTTGAAGAAGAAAAAGTAAGTTTGCGATCAGCCCTTATCCGCGCCGGCGGTAATGCCCTCGACATAGAATTTCTGCATGATGACAAACAAAATCGAGATGGGGACGGACACCAGCACACCGCCTGCACAGAACAGCGCAAAGTAGTTGTTGATGAGCGTTCTCTGCAGCATATTGAACAGGCCGATGGCGACTGTCCAGTCGGTGGAGACGCCGGAGTTCAGAATCATCTTCGCCACAACGAAGTCCGTCCAGGGAATCATAAAGGAGCTGATGATGGTGTACACCAAAATCGGCTTGGACATCGGCAGCACGACCTGAAAGAATATCCGCGCATCGGAGGCACCGTCCAGCTTGGCGGCCTCACGCAGGGAAACCGGCGTGGTATCAAAAAAGCCCTTACAGATCAGGTAGCCAAGTCCAGACGAACCGGCATAGACCATGATAAGACCGGCGTAGGAGTTGGTCAGGTTGAGGTACTTCAAAACGAAGTAAACTGCAATCATCGCCAGAACACCGGGGAACAGGTTGACAATGACCGACAGATTCTGGAGCAGCCTGCGCCCCTTAAAGCGGCAGCAGCTCAATGCGTAGGCAACCATCAGCACAAAGCAGGTGGAGATAACGCAGGTAAAGCACGCGACCACAAAGGTGTTTACAAACCACCGCGGGAACTGCGCAACGGAATCGGGGTGGAACATGATGTTGGCGTAGTTGTCCAGCGTATAACCAGCCGGGAAAAAGCGCCGCACATTGATGCCCCGATCGGTGGAGAAGGAGGTTGCCACCAGCCAGACAATGGGCACCAGCCAGATACCTGCCAGCAGGGCAAGAACCAGATGGCGGATAACGCTGCGCACACCGCGGACGATGCGTCCCTGGCGCAGCTGCGCCTGCGAGCTGCCGGGCAGCGAAACTGTTTGCTGTGTCAAGAGAACGTCGCCTCCTTTTTATTGATGAAGCGGAAGCAAACCAGTGTGAAAATGGCACAGATGATAAACACCATAATGCCGATGACCGCCGCCATCTTATAGTTGTACTGCTCCTGCGTCAGACGGAACAGCCATGTGACCAGCAGGTCCACTTCCTTGGCGCTGGACGATGCCATGGCTTGATCCTTAGTGATGTAGACATCCTGCGTCAGCAGGTAGATGACATTGAAGTTATTGACGTTCTTGACGAAATCCGTCACCAGCGCGGGCCCCTGCACACTGAGCAGGTAGGGCAGCTTGATATAAATAAAGCACTGCAGCGGGCTGGCACCGTCGATGGTAGAGGCTTCCAGAATATCGCTGGGGATGTTCATCAGCACACCGGTGGCAATCAGCATCTGGTACGGTATACCGACCCAGATGTTGATCATAATGATCATGAACTTAGCCCAATGCTGATCCGTCAGAAACGGGATATGGTCCATGCTCTGCCCCAAAAGCCCAATGGTTTTGAGCAAATCAGTGACGCCCGCATTGTTCATCATGGTATTGCAGATACCGGCATCCGAGAAGAAATTGCGCACCAGCAGCAGCGTGACAAACTGCGGCACAGCAATGGTAATCATAAACAGGGTACGCCAGAGCCGGGGGCACTTCGTCTTTTTGTTGTTGATGAACATTGCCAGAAACACGCCGCCGAAGAAGGTCGTGAAGGTTGCAAAGAACGCCCAGACCAGTGTCCAACTCAGCACCTTGCCGAATGCATAGCTAAAAGTCATCGACAGCGACTGGCCGCCAAACAGCGAGGCAAAGTTTGCCAGCCCTACCCATGTAAACAGCGCGGCAGGCGGCATGTGCTGCTGGTCGTAGTTCGTAAAGGCAACGGCAATCAAAATGAAGAGCGGTACAATGGTAAACACCACCACGCCCAGCACCGGCAATATCACCGCCGTCACCAGAAAACCAACCATGGCCGGGAGGGTATTGGCTCCCGCATTCTGCCCCAAAAAGGGCGGAAAAATCAGATTCCCCGCCCCAAAGAACAGCGCAAAAAGCATGACGCTTACCACCAAAAGATTCTTTTTTCCCAGTTTCATAACATTTTCCTCTCTTTTCCGGAAAACTCCAAACAGATCGGCACGCAGTCCGGTGTCAAAATGCCAGTCCATTCACAGTTTCCCAAAATAAAAAAGACCCGTCTCAAATTTCTTTGAGACGAGTCTAAATTACCCGCGGTACCACTCAAATTGCGTGCAGAAACGCACGCCGCTTTCAGGCTCCAACAAGCCCTAGGCACTTACGCAGCCTGCGCGGAAGCCCCTACTTGCAGCGCTTTGGGGAACCTCAGCTCGGAAGGGATGGGATATTATGACTGCTGCCTGCCAGGCTTCCACCGTCCCCGGCTCTCTATATGGTGCGCAACCAAATCCGTCTTCGTCATAGCTTTTTCTATTCATTTGTCCTCATTGTACAGACAAAACAGCACTTTGTCAAGAATTTTTCCTCAGTGGAAGAACGTCCGCCATACAAGGACAAATCAGGCAGCCCCGGAAGGAGCTGCCTGAAAAGGGATCGGTTTTTACTTGTTTCTGTTCTCCAGGTAGGCCTTCTTGGCGGCAGCCAAACCGGCCTTGGCTCCGGCGAAGCCTGCCTTGGCGGCGTCGGCTACGTCAGCGGCCACAACAGCAGCAGCCTCCCTGGCGTTCTCGGCGAACTCCTTGGCAGCCTCTTTAGCAGCTTCCTTGGCCTTCTCGCGGTCGGCAGCCTTGGCTTCCTCGGCAGCCTTTTCCGCATCGGCCT
>ERZ773143.2073-NODE-2073-length-15510-cov-3.480492_pt1 | contig 15510 bp, 11 predicted proteins | sample MGYA00580852_ERZ773143 | MGnify/ENA primary metagenome ERZ773143 (study PRJEB29015, sample SAMEA2737853) | human gut metagenome | biome: human gut; feature: human-associated habitat; material: faeces | place: China | collected 2012 ... | reverse complement strand
TCCGGGCTGATTATGACCTCCACCAGGAAGTACTCCTTATCTTCCAGCCACTCGTTAAAGTCAACTTCGTGCTGTTCGGAGGTATAATTGATATACTCGACGTGATTGGCTGCAAACCCGGGGATAAATGCAGTGATCAGATGCTGCAGTGTGGTGATCAGACTCTGCATTTCCACGACGGGAAGATTGTAGTAGACCTGCTGCATGCTGGATGTATACTGTGGCGGAATGCCGTTCTCCTTCATGATGCGGTTGATGACAGCCGGAGTTGCAGGTTCGGTACGGAACGGCATGAAGCCAAACATATCGGGATGCTCCTCGTTTGTAACTGTGATAATCAGATTGTAAAAGCCCAGAACACTTTTTAATACGATAATCTGCCAGGCATCCTGCTCGGGAGCCAGGGAGAAGATGGCAGAATTTGTGGAATAGGTTCCCCAGACCATTTTGCGAAGCCCCATGTCCAGCCGCTCCAGATCGGAGTAGGGATAATGCATCAGAAAAGAGTCGACTTTGTAGGCGTCTAAGATGGTCTGGCGGATGACCGGAAAACAGTCCTCCACGGAAATATAGGGCAATGACATAAGAATCCTCCTTGCTTGATCCGGAAACTGTTAGCTGCAAATAACAACGTGAAAAAATTTTAGCATAAAACAAATATAACACAAAAATAATCCGTGTCAAACAAAAAAAGGCAAGGTATTGGTGAAAAGAACCTGTTATAATGGGAACCATCAAAGGGATCGCAGCGTGCGATTCGTAACAGGAGGCGCATTATGGGAAACACAAACACCAAGCCGTTTGGCGTAAAGGACAAAATCGGTTACATGTGCGGTGATATTGCGAATGATTTTACATTCATTTTCGCCAGCAGCTATGTAATGGTATTTTACACAAAGGTCATGGGAGTCTCTGCCGGTATGGTAGGTACCATGTTCCTGCTTGCAAGATGTCTGGATGCATTTACCGACATCGGAATGGGACGCATTGTTGATAACAGCAAGCCGACCAAGAACGGACGCATCCGTCCGTGGATTCTGCGTATGTGCGCATTTGTTGCACTGGCATCGTTCATGATGTACCAGTCATTTCTGGTAGATGCACCGTATGCGGCAAAAGTTGCTTACATGTTCATCACTTACATTTTATGGGGATCTATTTTCTATACATCCGTAAATATTCCATATGGATCCATGGCATCTGTTATTTCCAGCGAGCCGAAGGACCGAAGCTCCTTATCTGTGTTCCGTTCTCTGGGCGGTACGCTGGCAGGTATCCTGATCGGTATGCTTGCACCGATGGTGGTATATTACACCGATGAGGCAGGAAACAAGGTCGTATCTGCGTCCAAAATTTCCATGATCGCAGGAATCTTTTCCGTACTTGCCGTTATCTGCTATCTGTTATGCTATACGCTGACAACAGAACGTGTCGCGTATGTACCGAAGCCGGATGTCCAGAAGAAGACGTTCGGACAGACGGTTTCCGCACTGTTTTCCAGCAGATCGCTGATGGGCCTGATTCTCTCGGCAGTGCTGTTGCTGTTGGCATCTTTAATGTCCCAGGGCATCAACCAGTATCTGTTTGCAGATTACTTTAAGAACACTGCAGCATTATCCGTATATTCGCTGCTGATGCTTCCGTGCGTGCTTGTACTTTCCGCAGTGTCCACAAAGCTTGCCGTGAAGTACGGAAAGAAAGAATGCAGTCTTATCGGAATGTTTATCTCCGCAGGATTATATTTTATTATTGGCGTACTGTATGTAAAGAATGTATGGCTGTTCGTCGGACTGGCATTCCTTGCCATGATCGGTATGTATTTCTTCCAGATGCAGTGCTGGGCACTGGTAACGGACGTTATCGATGACATGGAAGTGAAGAATCACACCAGAGATGATGGTACCGTATACGGTATGTACTCTTTCGCAAGAAAGATCGGTCAGGCAATTGCGGGCGGACTTTCCGGCTGGGCACTTGGCTGGATCGGTTATAATGAGCTGGCAACAAGCCAGACGCAGGAAGTTGCAAATGGAATCTACAATCTGTCCACCTTCTTCCCGGCAATCATCTATGCATTATGCGGACTGGCACTGTTACTTATATATCCGCTTTCCAAGGCGAAGGTAGAGGCAAACGTAAAAGAACTTGAGTCCAGAAGAAAATAATATAGGCTTGTTAAGGGGCTGCACATTAAGCGTGCAGCCCCTTTTTCGTGCAGCTCATGTGATAAGCAGCATTATAAGAAGCACATATGCAGATTTCCGTTGGAAATGCAGATGGAATATTCGTTGGAGAAAAATGTGAGCATTTCTACCAGTTGGATGTTTGCATCAGATTCCGTGTCTCTTCCACGTTTTGACTATCCGACGGGTGCATGTCCGGCACACCGGAGACAATGGGCGGGCTTTCTAGCTGCACTAACTGCACTCCCTCGTAGACATCATAAAACCGCGCGAACAGAAACTCGCTGCCATCTGCTATGAAAGTCCGGGCAGATGGCAACTCAAACATCTGCTTCGCGCGGTTATGTTTTACTGCGGGAGTGCAGGTAAGTGCAGCACGAAAACCCTACAAATTGTCTCACGGGGTGCGGACCTGACCCGCGGATTGTCCCAAACTTGGAAAGACACGGATCATCGAAGATGCAAACATCTGGCTGGTTAGAAATGCCATATTTTTTGATCGAATTTCCATCTGCATTTCCAACGGAAATCGCAAAGTGCGAGTTTCTTATAATGCTACTTATCAAAATCCAGCTTCACGAAAAGAGGCAGCGGCCCCTTTTTGGGCGTATTTGTTAAGGAAAAGTCAAAATAGGTAGGAAGTCCGTTCAAATAGATAGAAAGTTCTATCTATGGAAACCGATATTTTTTACAAACAATGGAAGACATTTTTGACTAAATGTATATTTTTGCAATTTTCAATTTGTAAAAAGGCGGAAAATGTGAAAAAAATCACAATCTATGCATGCATATTGCACAAAAACGGAACGCAAAATTAGAACTTTTGACGAAATTGACATTTAATGGGAAACTTCATAAAATAGGAACACAAAAAAAGAGAAAGGAAGTGGTAATACGGAGGAACTATCAAAGCAGCTGATGGAAGAGCTGAACTGTGAGACTGCGTTCACGATCCCCGTTTTTGGCGGGATCCCTGTGGCAGAGTCGGTCGTGGTCACATGGGTCATCATGGCAGTGCTGCTGCTCGGCTCGATCATTCTTGTGCGCAATCTGAAAGTAGAGAATGTCGGCAAGAAACAGGTTGTACTGGAAACGGTAGTGGGAGGCTTATACAACTTCTTTTATGATCTCCTGGGGGAGGATGGAAAGGGGTATATCCCGTATCTGATGACCGTAGGGTTGTATATCGGCGTAGCCAATATGATCGGTCTGTTCGGTCTCAAGTCTCCAACCAAAGATGTGGGCGTCACAGGTGCTCTCGCACTGATGAGTATCGTTCTGATTGAATTTTCGGGCGTACATAAAAAAGGCGTCAAGGGCTTTTTAAAGAGCTTTGCGGAACCGATCCCGCTTATGCTGCCGATGAATATTCTGGAAATATTTATCCGGCCGTTATCACTGTGTATGCGACTTTTCGGTAACATCTTAGGCGCATTCGTTATCATGGAGCTGATCAAGATCGTGGCACCGTTACTTGTGCCGGTACCGCTCAGCCTCTATTTTGACCTGTTTGACGGATTCATTCAGGCATATGTATTTGTATTTTTAACATCACTTTTTATTAAGGAAACCATCGAGTAATCAAATCGAAAAAGAAAAGGAAAAGGAAAAGGAAAAGGAGAACATTATTATGACATCTTTAATCGCAATCGGAGCAGGAATCGCAGCACTTACAGGTATTGGAGCAGGAATCGGCATCGGACTTGCAACTTCCAAGGCAACAGACGCTATCGCAAGACAGCCGGAGGCTGACGGAAAGATCACAAAGGCACTGTTACTTGGCTGTGCACTGGCAGAGGGTACTGCAATCTTCGGTATGGTTGTAGCAATCTTAATCATCTTATTCTTGGGCTAAGGAAAGGTTATGGTAGAGTATGCAGTTACTTAGAATCGACTGGAATGTCATCTTTACCATCGTCAATCTGATCGTATTATATCTGGGGCTCCGCAAATTTTTAATCGGACCGGTCACGAAAGTGATGGATCAGCGCAAGCAGCTGATCGAAGGGCAGATGGCGGACGCACGCCATGTAAATGAGCAGGCAAACGAGCTGAAAGCGCAGTATGAGGATGCTTTAAAGCAGGCGCATGAGGAATCGGCGCAGATCGTTGAGAAAGCGAGAAAGAGCGCACAGGCGGAGTATGAGAGCCGTATGGATGCAGCGGATGCAGAGGCGCAGAAAATTATTGCCAACGCGCACAAGTCGATTGACCTTGAGCGTGAGAAAACCGTGCAGGAGCTGCAGTCGCAGATTGCGGGACTTGCCATGGCGGCAACCGCCAAGGTATTGGGCGACACGGATCAGGCAGCACAGAACAAGCTTATGTATGAACAGTTTTTGGCGAAAACGGGTGGTTTAAATGACACAAACAGCAAATAATTACGGAACGGCTCTTTTTGAGCTGGGCGTAGGGAAAGAGACCGTGGAAGAGATGAAGCGGATCTTCTCACTGACTGGCGAACTTCCGCGCGTGCTGGATTGCCCGGTAGTATCCGGCAGGGAAAAGCACCGGCTGATCGAGCAGCTGTTTCCAAAGGAGGTCTGGAATTTCTTAAAAGAAATGTGCGACCACGGAAACGTATCGGAGATGGACGACGTCTTCAAAGCGTATACGCGCTGCTATGATGAGGCAAATGGAATTTTAAAGACTGTCATGTACTGCGCGGGTACACCGGATGAAGAGCAGCTTGCACAGATCAAAGCATATCTCGCCGCAAAGCACCACAGAGAGACGGTGGAGCTTACCATCTGCACACAGCCGGAACTGATCGGCGGATTTGTGCTGGAGACGGGAGATCTGGTGGAAGATTACAGCGTCCGGGGGCGGATCAAGAATTTAGAACAAAAATTGACATGGAGGTGATGACGTGGGTTCCATAAATTCAGAGGAGATTATCTCCATACTGAAAACAGAGATAGAAAATTATGATATGGTGACCGGTGAGCAGGAAGTCGGCTCTGTCATCTGGGTAGGAGACGGAATTGCGACCATCTATGGCATTGAGCATGCCATGTATGGCGAGATTGTGCTCTTCGAGAATGGCGTCAGAGGTATGGTGCAGGATATCAAGCGCGATCAGATCGGCTGTATCATTCTCGGAAAAGACACTGGCATCAAAGAGGGCACAAAGGTCACACGCACGAAGAAGAAGGCGGGTGTTCCAGTCGGAAATGCCTATCTTGGAAGAATTGTAAATGCACTGGGAGCGCCGATCGACGGCAAGGGAGAGATTCCGGCGGACGATTACCGCCCGATCGAGCAGGAAGCGCCGGGCATTGTTGACCGTCAGTCGGTCAAGCAGCCGCTCGAGACCGGTATTCTGGCGATTGACGCCATGTTCCCGATCGGACGCGGGCAGCGGGAGCTGATTATCGGCGACAGACAGACCGGTAAGACGTCCATCGCAGTAGATACCATCTTGAACCAGAAGGGAAAAGATGTGATCTGTATTTATGTGGCGATCGGCCAGAAGGCATCGACCGTAGCAAAGCTTGTGAATACATTGACGAAGAATGATGCGATGGACTACTCCATCATTTTATCATCGACAGCCAGCGAGTCGGCATCGTTACAGTACATTGCACCGTATGCGGGAACCGCTATGGCAGAGTATTTCATGCATCAGGGCAAGGATGTCCTCATCGTATATGATGACCTCTCCAAGCACGCAGTGGCATATCGTGCACTGTCCCTTTTGCTGGAGCGTTCTCCGGGACGTGAGGCTTATCCGGGAGACGTATTTTATCTGCATTCCAGACTGCTGGAGCGTTCCAGCAAGCTTTCCGATGAGCTGGGCGGAGGTTCCATCACGGCGCTGCCGATCATTGAGACGCAGGCGGGCGATGTATCCGCATACATTCCGACCAACGTGATCTCCATCACAGACGGTCAGATCTTTTTGGAGAGTGATCTGTTTTTCTCAGGTATGCGTCCGGCAGTCAACGTCGGTCTCTCCGTATCCCGTGTCGGCGGTGCGGCGCAGACCAAGGCGATGAAGAAAGCGTCCGGTACGATCCGTATTGATCTGGCGCAGTATCGTGAGATGGAAGTGTTCACACAGTTTGCATCCGATCTGGACGACATGACAAAAGAGCAGTTACAGCACGGAAAATGCCTGATGGAGCTGTTAAAGCAGCCGCTCTGCCATCCGATGAGCCTGGCGGATCAGGTCATCACGCTGGTCGCTGCCAACAAGCGTCTGATGCTGGACGTAGACACGGCAAAGACGAAAGAATTCCAGCTGGGTATGTTAGATTACATCCATGTACAGCACGCGGAGCTTGTGACGAAGATCAACGAGGAAAAAGTGCTGGATGATGCGATTACGGAGCAGATTGTAGAGGCGGTCAAAGAATATAAGAGCAGGTGATAGAGCATGGCAAATACCAAGGAAATTCAAAAGCGAATGAAAAGTATCCGGGATACCATGAAGATTACAAGCGCCATGTATATGATATCCTCTGCCAAACTGCGCAGCGCCAAGCAGAAGCTTGAGCAGACGGAACCTTATTTCTATGCACTTCAGGGTTCCATTTCCAGATTCCTGCGCCACATTCCGGAGGTGCAGAACCGCTATTTCGACCAGAAGAAGGAGATTCCGGAGGAAGAAAAGCGGCGTGGATATATCGTGATCACTGCGGATAAGGGACTGGCAGGAGCATACAACCACAATGTCATCAAGATGGCGCATGAGCTTTTCACGCAGGGCGAGAACAATAAGCTGTTTGTCGTCGGCGAGCTCGGACGCCAGTATTTTGCGAAAGAGGGTCTCGCGGTGGATGCGGAGTTCAAGTATACCGTGCAGAACCCGTCGTTACACCGCGCGCGTGTCATTGCGGATCACGTCATGGATCTGTACGCGGGAAATGAGCTTGACGAGGTATATATCATCTACACAAAGATGGAAAACTCTTTTTCTATGAATGCGGAGAAGATGAAACTTCTTCCGCTTGTAAAGGAAGACTTCCTGCATCCTGCCCCGGCGGATATCTACCAGGAGGAGATCCGGGTGGAGTCATCCATGGAGGCGATTCTGGAGCATGTAGTACCGAACTATGTCACCGGATATATCTACTGTGCGCTGGTAGAGTCGTTTGCCAGCGAGCATAATTCCAGAATGATGGCAATGCAGGCGGCAACGGACAGCGCGAAGGACATGATACAGACGCTGTCGATCGAGTACAACCGGGTACGGCAGGCGGCGATCACACAGCAGATCACAGAGGTGAGCGGCGGTGCGAAAGCGCAGAAGAACAAGAAAAAGAAATAAAGCGGAAGGGAGCTTGTATGAAGAAAGGGAAAATTGTACAGGTCATGGGACCTGTCGTTGACGTAGAATTTGAAGATAATGACCTTCCATATATTAAAGATGCGCTTGAAGTGGACAACAACGGAAAGCGCTGCGTGATGGAGGTTGCACAGCACATCGGCAATAATACCGTCCGCTGCATCATGCTCGCGGCAAGCGAGGGCTTATGCAAGGATATGGAGGTTATTGCCGAGGGCGGCGGTATCAAGGTTCCGGTTGGAAATAAGACCCTGGGCAGACTGTTTAACGTGCTCGGAGATACACTCGACGGAGGCGAAAGCCTTGACGGTGAGGAACACTGGGTGATTCACAGAGATCCGCCATCTTTTGAAGACCAGAGCCCGGTCGTTGAGGTGCTTGAGACCGGTATTAAGGTCATCGATCTTTTGGCACCGTATGCAAAGGGCGGTAAGATCGGTCTCTTCGGAGGTGCCGGAGTCGGTAAGACGGTATTGATTCAGGAGCTGATCCGCAACATTGCGACAGAGCATGGCGGATATTCCATTTTTACCGGCGTCGGAGAGCGTTCCAGAGAGGGAAATGACCTGTGGTCTGAGATGAAGGAATCCGGCGTACTGGATAAGACGGCGTTAGTGTTCGGACAGATGAACGAGCCGCCGGGAGCACGTATGAGAGTTGCTGAGACGGGACTTACGATGGCAGAATATTTCCGCGATGAGGAGCATCAGAATGTACTTCTGTTCATCGATAATATTTTCCGTTTTACACAGGCAGGATCTGAGGTATCCGCGCTGCTTGGACGTATGCCGTCCGCAGTAGGTTATCAGCCGACCCTGGCGACGGAGATGGGCGAACTGCAGGAGCGGATTGCTTCCACAAAGAACGGATCTGTTACTTCGGTACAGGCTGTTTACGTGCCGGCAGATGACCTGACAGACCCGGCTCCGGCGACGACATTTGCACATCTGGATGCCACCACGGTACTTTCCAGAAAGATCGTAGAGCAGGGTATTTATCCGGCGGTGGATCCGCTTGAGTCCAACTCCCGTATCCTTGAGGAGGACGTCGTTGGAAAAGAGCACTATGAGACCGCCAGAAGAGTACAGGAGATTTTACAGAAGTACACAGAACTGCAGGATATCATTGCAATTCTCGGTATGGAGGAGCTGTCCGAGGAGGATAAGCTCGTGGTATACCGTGCAAGAAAGATCCAGAAGTTCTTATCCCAGCCGTTCCACGTGGCAGAGAACTTTACCGGCGTGCCGGGCAAGTATGTGCCGCTTAAGGAGACGGTAAGAGGATTCAAGGCAATTATTGACGGTGAGATGGATGAGTATCCGGAAGCAGCGTTCTTCAATGTAGGTACGATTGATGATGTGATCGAGCGTGCGAAGGAGATGGGGGCATGAATACATTTAGTCTGAAAGTGATTGCCTGTGACCGTGTCTTTTTTGACGGAAGATGTGAGCAGGTCGTTCTGCCGCTGCATGACGGAGAGAAAGCAATCCAGGCGCATCACGAAAATATGGTGTTTGCCGTTGAGATCGGCGAGATCCGCATCACGGACGAAACAGGCGAGGAGATCGTGGGTGTGACAGGCACCGGATTTGCACAGATCATCAATAACCGTGCAATGGTGATTGTTGACACCTGTGAGTCCCCGGAGGAGATCGATATGCGGCGTGCCGAGGAGGCAAAAGAGCGTGCACAGGAGCAGCTCCGCCAGAAACAGAGCATTCAGGAGTATTATCGTTCCAAAGCATCGCTGGCGCGCGCGATGTCGCGCCTCAAGGTCGGGAAAAAAGACCGTCCGACCGGATATTAAGAAGAAAAATGGTCTTGTGCAAGGTTCCGGCGGGTCTGAGAGAGAAAAAACGTCTCTCCAGACCCGCCGGAACCTTGTTATTATGCGCGTGGGAAGAAAAAAGGGCTGTTCGCGGGTCTGGGAATGAAAAACCAGCCCGTGAGACCCGAAAAGAAACTGATTTCGGGTCTGGGAGAGAAAAAGAGTGTCGCCAGACCCGGCGGAAGCCAAAATGCAGCCATGTAAGTCAAAAAAATAGAAGATTGTACGCAAAAACGGGTCTACAGAGAGAAAAAGTCCTCTGTAGACCCGTTTTGATCTTATACACAACATCAGCAAACAATGATTGACCAAGAAAGCTCCTGTGGGTGCATGTGAGACTCAGCCCTGCAGCTTGCCAGTCGATACAAGTATTAACGCACATGCCGTTGCAACTTACTTAAGCCCCACTGTAGCCAGTAATGCAACTTACTAGCCAGCTTATACGGCTTACTCATCGGTGCAGATTGCTTCCCCGCGCTGCTTACAGTACGAAGAATGTACAGGTTGCCGGTGCAAGAGTCACTGTTCCGGCTTCCTGTGCTGCCGGAGTGAGTTCCGGAAGCGAATTGCCGGCACCCAGAACAAGTGGCTTGCTATTTAAAGTCATGACAGCGGCACGCACGTTGCCGCCCTCGCCGGCGAGTGTGTAGCGCTCTGCGCTCTTCGGAAGTTCTACGGTGGTTGTCTCTGTCAGCGAGTTGTTGATCACAAGATATACAACGCCCTCTTTTCCATCTTTGCGGGAATGTGCGAAGACATGTGCGCCCTCGCGGATTGGCTCTGCGGTATCGTAAACGGTCGTACCCATCAGGCGGTTCCACAACAATACGGCAAAATAGTTCGGGCGCGGATCAAATACTTCGCGGGCCAGGAAGCCGTAGTCGGAAGAAGCCAGTGTATTGTGGAAAATAACGCCGTCTGTGATCGCTGCGAATCCAGCGAGCTCGTTTAAGGTACGGAAAACATCCAGATACGTGGAAGCCCATGTATCACCGCCACCGCCTGCGTCGCCGGACTCCGTTACCCACATCTCGCCGCCCGGGCAGTATTTGTCGCGGAGCGGAGCATAGGTGCGCGCACAGTTTAAGGCAACGTCCAGATACGCCTCGGTATGGGCGGTATCTGCCAGCCAGTGTCCGCTTGGCATCACGGAAGCAAGACGCTCGGATACACCGTTGTAATAATGGTAGCTGAATACGTCCAACGGCTCTTTGGTGCCCTCTAACAGGTCGGTTGTGGAGCAGTTCTCTCTTACAAGCTGCTCGATACCACCACTCTTGCTGTTGTCATCACCGCCATTGATGGTAAGACCCTCGCCAACACTGCTCGGTCCGATACAGATACATTCCGGATAGTTGGCGCGTACCCACGCGAAAAACAGATCCTGATCGCGGCGGTAATCAGCCGGTGTATAACCAGCCGGGAAGCCGGTATCCTCCATCATGTTCGGTTCGTTTGCGAACTCGGCGCCGTCGATCGGTACGCCGTATTCTTTGCTCAGACGAAAAATCTTCTCCACCTCACTCGGATTCCACGGTTCCTCTGCGGAATGCAGACCCGGGCAGTTCGCAACGGAAATCATCAGTTTCGCATCGATCGCTTTTACGAAGTCGAGCACACCAATCCACTGCTCCTTTGTCAGGACATTTAAGTAGCCCTCCGGAGCAATACCGCCTGTTGTATTGTCAAAATCATAGTAAGTCTTGGTTGCCCAGGTGCCGGAGACACGTACCCATGCGGTTCCGAGCTCCTTTGCGAGAGAGCGGAGCTTCTCGTTGTACAGATCGATCGGTGCGTATACCTGCATCAGATCCTTGTACATTGCGGCAATGCCGTCGGCGCTCGGAGCGACATGGAATTCCTCGGTTCCTGCAACCTGCTCCGGTGTGTACGCTTTCCAGAAGGTGCCGCCGGTTACCTCGGCGAATTCTACATTATAAGACATCAGGCGCGGGTTTACTTCGCGCAGCGCCTTTAAATTCTCGGGAACTAATTTTACAAACTGTGCCATAGAAATCATTCTCCTGTTCGTTCTTATTTGCAGGTGATCCAGATGTCCGTATCACCTTTGCATAAAAACAGCGTACCACAAAAATTGTATTGTGTATGCAGGAAAACAACTATTTACAAAAATTGTGCAAAAACATGACAAAATCGTTCCCGCCCTTAGCTCTCAAATCTGCCGCTTGCCCCGCACGGAAGCACCAGACCGTTGCTGGAAACCGGCAGACCGATTTCATCTGCGGAGATATGACCACCGTGTTTTTTTAAGACGGTATTCATCATATAGCTGAGCACTGCCGGCTGAAGACCGGTGGTGTAGGAGTTGATCAGGAAAAACAGAGGATCGTCCGACAGCAGCTGCTCACAGAGCTGCACCAGCGGATAGATGGCGTCCTCGATTTTCCAGATCTCACCCTTGGGTCCTCTTCCGTAGGAAGGCGGATCCATAATGATCGCATCATAGTGGTTGCCGCGGCGGATCTCGCGCTCAACAAACTTTACGCAGTCGTCCACAATCCAGCGGATCGGGGCATCACCAAGACCGGAAGAGACGGCGTTTTCCTTCGCCCAGGTCACCATTCCCTTGGAGGCATCCACATGCGTGACGTTGGCACCGGCAGCAGCGGCGGCAATCGTGGCACCGCCAGTGTAGGCGAACAGATTTAACACCTTGATCGGACGTCCGGCGCTGCGGATCTTTTCGGAAAACCAGTCCCAGTTGGCAGCCTGCTCCGGAAACAGTCCGGTGTGCTTAAAACTGAACGGCTTTAAGTTGAAAGTCAGCTTGCCGTAATGGATGGTCCACTGCTGGGGAAGATCAAAAAATTCCCACTCCCCGCCGCCCTTGGCGCTGCGGTGGTAATGGCCGTTCATTTTGCGCCAGCCGCGCTCGGTCTTCGGCGTGTCCCAGATGACCTGCGGGTCGGGACGGACAAGAAGATAATCTCCCCAACGCTCGAGCTTTTCTCCTTTTGAGCAGTCAATGACTTCGTAATCTTTCCAGTTATCTGCAATCCACATAGCAATCTCCATTCCTGTGTACGTCTAATTTAAAACTATAACAAATATATACCACAAGCCCGCAGAGGGCAAGGAAAAAGTAAAAACGTCTGCCTGCGGGCAGAGAAAAAGCCTTCGCCACGGCGCAGCGCAGGCATTAACGGATGCGGATACAGCATCCGGAGCAGGAAAAAGGCGATAAAAAGCCAATAAAAAACCGGTAGAAAAATATCTACCGGTTCAAAGCTGCGCAGCCCAAATTGCCGGCTGCACGTTATTTTTTACGCCAGGTGGACGGCATGAACAGAATCATGAGCGGGAAAAGCTCCAGTCTGCCGGCGAGCATGTCAAAAATCAGCACAACCTTGGAGAGCGGCGAGAAGATCGAAAAATTCTGCGCCGGTCCGACACGGTTTAAGCCAGGACCGATGTTGTTCAGACACGAGACGACTGCTGTAAAGTTCGTGGTAAAATCGAACTCGTCCAGGCTGATGATAAGCGTTGACAGCATGAGCAAAATAAAGTAAATGACCAGAAAAACATTGGTAGAGCGCAGGGTGCTGTGTTCTACGACATGTCCGTCCATGCGGATCTTGCGGATCTCGCGGGGGTGGATAATCAGGGAAAGCTCTTTGCGGATGGTTTTGAATAAAATCACCAGCCGGGATACTTTCATACCGCCGCCTGTGCTTCCCGCACATGCGCCGACGAACATCAGCGTCACAAGAATCGTCTGGGAGAGTGCAGGCCACATGTCGAAGTCGGCAGTGGAATATCCGGTGGTGGTGATGATCGCACCGACCTGGAAAAAGGCATTCCGCAGCGCGTCCCTGGTATTTGCGTAAAGCGGGCGTATATTATAGGTAATCATTCCGACAGAAGCAAAGATCAAAAAGAGATACCAGCGCACTTCCTCGATGCGGAATGCATCCTTGATTCTGCGCGATAAAATACAAAAATAAAATGTGTAATTGATACCGCTTAAGATCATAAAAGTTGTGACCGTGTTCTGGATAGCAGGCGAAAAGCTTGCAAAGCTGTCGTTACGGAAACCGAAACCACCGGTGCCGGTCGTGCCGAAACTCGTCAGAAGAGACTCAAACAGCGGCATGCCGAGCGCACACAGAATGACAATCTCAAGGAGCGTGATGGCAAGGTAAATGCCGTATAATATTTTCGCGGTATCCTTGATGTGCGGAACCAGACGGCTGACGGAAGGTCCCGGGCTCTCCGCCTTCATGAGGTTGATCGTAGAGCCGCCCATCAGAGGCAGGATCGACATAATAAAGACGAACACACCCATGCCGCCGATCCAGTGGCTGAAACTGCGCCAGAAAAGGCTGGCATGCGACAGGGACTCGACATCGGAGAGAATACTTGAACCGGTCGTGGTAAAACCGGAGACCGTTTCAAACAGGGCGTCTACATAATATGGAATGTCGCCGTTCCACACGAAGGGGATAGCGCCGAAAATACTCATAACGATCCAGCTCAAGGCGACAGTAACAAACCCCTCCCTTGTATACACGGTCGAGGAAGACGGTTTTTTATGTGTGAAAACAATCCCTAAAACCAGACAGATTGCAGCGGTAATGACAAATGGAATGCCGGCCTCCTCCTGATAGATCAGCGAGACCAGCGCCGGGAGCATCAGAAACGCGCTCTCAAATTGTAAAATATAGCCCAGAATATATAAAACCATGGAATAATTCATTGCAGGTTAATCCTCCAGAATCTCTTTGATGTCGGAGATGCGGTATCCGGAAATGACGACCAGAACGGAGTCTCCGGCGAGCATCATATCCTGTCCACCCGGCAGAATGACCTTGCCGTTGCGGTAGATGCAGCGCCAGAGGATTGCCTCATTGCTGCCCGCGCCGAAATGGCTGTCGATCCCGGCGAGGATTTCGTCCTCTGTACTGCCGAACTGGCTCCAGTTCCCGCTGAGTGCATTCGCGCGGCTGCCAAGGCCGGAACCGTCGTCCATGGTTTCCAGATAGAAGCCGGTATCCAGCGTGCCGCTGTAGGAGCAGCGGCTGGCCGGCCAGTGGAAGCTTGACGCTGCTGTGCCGAACGGGTCGCCCGCGTCATAATCCCACACAGCCTTGGCAACTGCGTAGGAAATCGGCTCCTTGGACAGCACATCGTAGCTGATTGGTCCGCGGACACCAAGCCCCAGCACGCTCATGTCAATATAGATGCTGGCCGTGCCGATCTTCTGACCTTCTTCGGTGCGTTTGCCGATGAGCTTCAGGCGCAGCTCACCGAAGTTGCCCTTTTCATCCTCGGCGTAGATATACAGCTCATGTTCATTCCGGTCGCCCACATCCAGATTCTCCGGAACAAGCAGATACTGCTGCACATAGCCGGAGCTGCTTTCAAACTGCACGGTTTTGCCGTCCAGCTGGACGGTCAGCTTTGTTTCCGTGCCAGTGGCAAGGATATGGCTGACGCGGTTTCCCTGGGCATCCTCCGTCCATGCTTCAACGGTCAGGTTGACCTCCTGCCCGTTGGTGACGGTGTCGCCGTCATGCAGGTTGGTCTGGATTTTGACCTTGTTTTCGCCGCGATGTTTGTACGGAATGCTAAAAATGAACGTATAGCTTTCGCCACCCGAACTGGCGGCCGTGACCGTGAATGTGTTGTCGCCGGTTCTGTCGCCGTCCAACAGCAGCGTCACGCTGCCGCTGGGGGATGGGAGCGTGATTGTCTGAAAGCTGCCGGTCTGGTAGCAGCGGACAGACTGGATGGTCACATCTGCCGCTTCTTCACCACGGATTGCGAATGTGTAGGTGAGCAGTCCTTCCGTCAGCTGATCGTCATAGACTGGCTCCGCGTTGACAGTTTTCTTATTCTCACACGTCAGCACGCAGGGCTTTGCCGCGCCGTTCTCCATGACCGTGTAGGACATCTCCATGCTCACGTCGCTCTGGTAGCGGATCGTAATTGTGAAGTTCACCGTGCGTTCCTTGACCGCTGCGGTCACGAGAACGGTATAGCTCGCGCCGTTTTCGGCAGATTCCATCTGTACAGAACCGCTGTCCGTGCTCATGGACGCTCCGTTGAAGCTGGCGCTTGTGATCTGCGCATCCTCCGCGCTTCTGCCGGTCAGACCGAGCTTATACAAAAGCTCACTGTTATTGATCTGGTTGTGCTTGATGGTCAGCGCCGCACGCTTGTCTGCATCGCATAGAACGGTCTGCGCC
>ERZ773143.2064-NODE-2064-length-15614-cov-28.560704_pt1 | contig 15614 bp, 14 predicted proteins | sample MGYA00580852_ERZ773143 | MGnify/ENA primary metagenome ERZ773143 (study PRJEB29015, sample SAMEA2737853) | human gut metagenome | biome: human gut; feature: human-associated habitat; material: faeces | place: China | collected 2012 ... | reverse complement strand
ATCCTCGCGGAGCGTTTTTTACTTTACAGGAAAGCAATTTCCTGTAAAGTAAAAATAACGGAGGTCCTAAGACCTCCATCTATTTATTATTTTAAGAACTCTGTCTTAACATATCCTTCTTTATCTTTCCAGGTGACTTTTGTCCACCCTTCTGCATAGCTCATCTGAACAGTAACAGAATCTCCTGCATAAGCAACTCCAACCTTGGATGCGGTCTCACTCATAGAGGAACGGATATTAACCGTATTGGTTAATGTAATCTTAGTGCCCGCTGCGATTCCGCTGGTGTCTGCCGCCGGCTCCTGTGCCGGTGCTTCTGTTGAAACATAGTCACTCTTTACATATGCCGGTGTACCATTGTAATCAATGCTGCTCCATCCATCTTCTGTCGTACCGGTTCTTGTCAGTGCAGTTCCCTTTTCAACTGTTCCAAGCAATGCTCCGGACTCATTCGGTTCCTGTCTGACATTTACTTTATCCAGTGTATATACCGTCTCCGTTGTCACTTCCGGCTCAGCTGGTGTCTCTGGTTCCACCGGTGCCTCTGGTTCCACCGGTGCCTCTGGTTCCGCCGGTGTCTCTGGTTCCGCCGGTGTCTCCTCTGTTGCCGGCTGCTGCTGTGCCTGTGCCTGTGCGATTGCTGTTGCCCATGCATTATATGCATCAGCAACTGTAACCGTTACCATATTAGAAAGATTTTCATCTGAAGCAATTGCTTTTTCATAATTTGCCTGTACTTCTGCCTGTAATGCAATGACATCTTCCTGTGTTTCAAAACTACTGATTAAGTTTTCCACATTATTATCGGTCGGCTGTTCTTTATAATGACGGTTAAAGCTGCTGTATAAGTTATCAATATAAAGTGCTCCCTGCTCATTCTTCTTTACATAAAAGAACTCCATACCAGGTGCTGTAGTATCTACTCCTGCGAATTTCAAATCCAGCGTTACACAGACAAGATAAGAATCTGCTTCTAATCCTGACTTGGTATAACATTTGATATTCTGATAACTCTCTGCATACTGTGACATCATGGTAATCAGGCTCTGTTCATTCTCGGAAACAGGTGTTGCATAGGTCTGTAATGTTGCCAGATCACCTGCCGCATATGCATTGTAATAATTCTGCATCAGGGTATTGATTTCCGGAACGGCATCTACCTGAAAGCTCTCTGATTCGGTACTCTGTTCCGTAGAAAGCCCATTATCTTTATCTTTATTTCCACTGCTGAATTTTATCATTACTACTGCCAATACAACAAATAATATTACTGCAGTAAAATATTTCCAGTTCTTCTGAAAGAAACTACTTATATCATTCTTTGATATCTTACTCATTTTTTCTTTGATTTCTGACGCTTTCATATCTGTCCTCCTAACCTTACCCGTGACCCCCCAAAAAAAGCATGCTTTGTGAGCTGCCCGTGTAAATAATGAAAAACGTTTCTTATAAGTTTTGCGGGACATAAATCCCGCAAAAAAATGTGTTAATATAAATTATAAAATGCACCCGGCGGGAATCGAACCCGCATTATCAGAGTCGGAGTCTGACGTTCTATCCATTAGACTACGGTTGCAGCTTATTTATACTAACACATCTATATAAAAAAATCAAAGGTTTTATTTAAGAAGCTTCTTCAAACTGGGAATTATAAAGCTGTGCATAGAAACCATTCTTCTGTAACAGTTCTTCATGATTTCCCTGTTCAATAATATCACCATCTTTCATAACAAGAATCAGATCAGCATCACGAATGGTAGACAGACGATGGGCAATAATAAAACTTGTTCTTCCTTTCATCAGGTTATCCATAGCCTTCTGGATTCTGTGCTCTGTTCTGGTATCAACAGAAGAAGTTGCTTCATCTAAAATCAATACCCGGTTGTCTGCTAAAATGGCACGGGCTATGGTAAGCAACTGTTTCTGTCCCTGGGATACATTGCTGGCGTCCTCATTTAATTCCATATTATAACCACCCGGCAGTGTCTGGATGAAATGATGGGCATGGGCTGCTTTTGCTGCTGCAATAACTTCTTCGTCCGTGGCATCCAGTCTTCCGTAACGGATATTTTCCATAATAGTACCTTTAAATAACCAGGTATCCTGAAGTACCATGCCGAAGGCATCTCTTAGCTCCCGGCGGTTATAGTTTCTGATATCGTTACCATCTAATCTGATGCTTCCACTGTTGACATCATAAAAACGCATCAGCAGCTTCACCATGGTAGTCTTACCTGCTCCGGTTGGTCCTACAATGGCAATCTTCTGTCCCGGTTCTACCTTTGCTGAGAAATCATTAATGATAATCTGATCCGGATTGTATCCGAAATGCACATGGGAGAATTCTACTTCTCCACGAACATCCTTTAATTCCACTGCATTTTCTGTGGTCTGGTCTTCTTCCTCTTCACCTAAGAATTCAAAAACACGTTCTGAAGCTGCAGTCATGGACTGTACCTGGTTAATGACCTGTGCAATCTGCTGGATTGGCTGGGTGAAGCTCTTTACATACTGGATAAATGCCTGAATATCACCAATTCCGATTGTTCCGTTAATTGCAAGCATTCCACCGGAAATTGCCACACCTGCATAGCCAAGGTTACCGACAAATACCATAACCGGCTGCATCATTCCTGATAAAAACTGGGATTTCCAGGCAGACTCATATAATACATGGTTTGTATCATTAAACCGTTTTATGGTTTCCTTTTCTTTATTAAATGCCTGGATAACTAAATGTCCGGAATAAGTCTCTTCCACCTGTCCATTAATATGTCCCAAGTACTCCTGCTGGGTACGGAAATATTTCTGTGAAAATTTTGCAATTGCCGAAACCATCAACGCTGAAATCGGAAGAATTACTAATGCAATCAGTGTCATCAGTGGTGAAATAGAAAGCATCATCACAAGCACTCCGATAATGGTTGCCACGCTGGTAATAATCTGTGTCACACTCTGGTTTAAGCTCTGTCCCAAAGTATCCACATCATTGGTAATACGGGAAAGAACTTCCCCATAAGTTCTGCTTTCAAAATATTTCATCGGCATACGGTTGATTTTTTCAGAAATCTCTTTACGCATACGATAGCAGATTTTCTGTGTGATTCCAGTCATAATAAACCCCTGAAAAAAGCTGAATACCGCACTGATAATATATAAGCCAAGAGTAAATAATAATATCTTTCCAATCAGTGTAAAATCAATTCCGCCGGTTCCTGCTACTTTATTCATCAGACCGTCTGCCAATGCCGTAGTAGCTTTACCCATTACCTTTGGTCCTAATACAGAAAATACGGTAGAACAGATTGCAAGTATCATAACTGCAACAATTCCAATTTTATATTTTCCAATATAAGAAAGAAGTTTCCGGAAAGAGCCCTTAAAATCTTTTGCTTTTTCACCCGGCATCATTCCACCGCCCATTGGTCCTCTCGGACCTCTACGACGTGGTGCACGATAACTTTGCTCATTACTCATGTTATTTTTCCTCCTTTCCCTCTTCTAATCCCAATTCCTTTGCGGATAACTGTGACTGTGCAATCTGCTGATATACTTCACAATCCCGTAATAATTCTTCATGAGTACCTTTTCCGACAATCTTACCTTCATCCAATACAAGAATCTGGTCGGCATGTAAAATGGTACTGATTCGCTGTGCCACGATAATTACACTGCTTTCTTTTGTTTTTGACTCCAATGCTTTACGCAGTGCCGCATCGGTCTTCATATCAAGTGCAGAGAAACTGTCATCAAAGATATAAACATTCGGATTCTTTGCGATTGCTCTGGCGATGGATAATCTCTGTTTCTGTCCACCGGAAACATTCGTTCCACCCTGTGCAATCCCGCTGTCATATTTTTCCGGCTTTTCATTAATAAATTCTGTTGCCTGTGCAATCTCTGCAGCCTCTGTCATTTCTGCTTCCGTAGCTTCCGGTCTGCCAAATTTCAGATTGGATGCAATGGTTCCTGAAAACAGAATTCCCTTCTGTGGTACGAATCCGATTTCGTCTCTTAATTCAGCTAAGCTTAAATTCCGGATATCCACACCATCTAAGGTAATCTTACCGGCTGTTACATCATAGAATCTCGGAATCAGATTAACCAGCGTTGACTTTCCACAGCCGGTACTTCCGATAATCGCTGTTGTCTTTCCCGGTTCTGCTGTAAAATCAATATCTTCCAATACATCTTCATCTGCACCCGGATAACGGAAGTTTACATGATGGAATTCCACTTTTCCGGTATGTTTTTCAATTGTTTCTTTTTCTGCCTTTTCTATAATAGAAGAATTTGTAGTAATAACTTCATCAATCCGGTCTGCTGCAACACCGGCACGCGGCAGCATAATAGACATCATGGTAAGCATCAGGAATGCCATAACAATCTGCATGGTATAAGTAATAAATGCGGTCATTGCTCCTACCTGAAGCTGTCCGGCATCAATACGATGTGCCGATACCCAGACAATCAGTATGGTTACTCCATACATAATAAACATCATGCCCGGCATCATAAAAGTCATGACACGGTTGGTAAATAACTGTGTTCTGGTAAGATTCCGGTTTGCTTCATCAAACCGCTCTTCTTCCTTTTTTTCTCTTCCAAAAGCACGGATTACGGAAAGTCCCGTAAGAATCTCTCTGGATACTAAGTTCAGGGCATCCACTAACTTCTGCATTATTTTGAACTTCGGAAGTGTAATGGACATCAACACCATAACCAGTCCGGAAATTACCAGTACTGCCATTACGATAATCCATTCCATATGTGCTCCGGTCTTTAATACTTTATAAATTCCACCAATTCCGATGATTGGTGCATATAAAAGCATTCGAAGCATAATTGCTGTTACAAACTGAATCTGCTGAATATCATTGGTGCTTCTTGTAATTAAGGAAGCGGTAGAGAATTTATCCATCTCAGTATTGGAAAAGCCTACTACCTTACCAAAGATTTTCTCTCTTAAGTCTCTTCCGACTCCTGCGCCGACTCTGGATGCAAGATATCCGACTACCACTGCAACTGCCAGCATGAGTAATGACATAGCTGCCATCTTTCCACCCTCTGACCAGAGATAATTCTTCTGGATATGCTCCACATCAAGTCCTGCCTTTTCGTCACAGGATGCTGCATATGCTGTTCCCATGGCATGTAAGGTACTGCTCCCCACAGAATCTATCATATTTTCCATATATTCTCTGGACTGTGCTATACCATCCTGCGTCATTGCACCGCTTGCAATCAGCTGCTTCATCATCGGACGCATATCCACATAAGTTACCATTTCGCCATCATCATTTTCCGCTTCATATGTGGTCAGTTCCATCTGCATCATCTGTCCGATTTCTTCAATGGACATCTCATCCAGGCTTTCTTTGGTAATCTGGTTCTGCGGATTCTGCTCCAATGCTTCCGCAATCGTATTCTTAAAATCCGTTTCACTCATATTTGCCATACGGTAAGTCAGTACGATTGGTGTCAGTAGTTCATCATCCAATGTTTCTAATGTCTCTTTATCCGCAGTACATACATAAGTATCGTCTTTTTTTTCATAGACCGCTTCAAAAGTATCCTTTTCACCATCTGTCATAAAAAGTTCTGCCAGCTGATATTCTTCCTCCGGCATCTTTTCCGGCAAAATATGTTTGATTCCCTTATTCTGGATTCCTACATCGATGATATCGGATGTATATTGTGGCAACGACAAATCGCAATAAGCCTGCACTCCAAGGAGGAGAAATATTACCACGATGATATGCCAGTACGGGAGCATATTTTTAAATATTTTCCGCATCTTTCCTGTTCCTTCCTTTTCTATATTATTTATAAAATATTTCTATTTTAATTGCTGTTTCAACTGTCTTCTCTTTTCAATCTCAAGCTCTGCTATCTGCTCTAATTTATTCAGATAGCCAATCAGCCGGTTCATATCTTCTTCTCCCATTTTCTCCGTAACCGACTTTAATAATTCACTCAAAATCCGGTTGCATTCATTTAAAACCTCTTTTCCTTCCTCAGTTACTCTCACATAAACATTCCGCCGGTCACCCTCACACACCATACGTTCAACATATTTTTTCTCTTCCAGGGAACGAAGTGTCCGGGACACCGCCGGTGCTGCCACACGCATATAACGTACCACTTCCGATACCGTAACCTTTGCATCTATCGATTTGCTATCCGGCTCTTTGGCATCTGTCTCTTTGGCAGCCATCTCTTTTTCTTTGCGGCAATGCTCAATGGTTTTTAAGGTTCCCATTTCCACGGATGAGACCCCCGGCAGAATGGATGAGATTTTCAAACGATGAAAGCGATTAAATATGGAAAATATTTCATTTCCACAACCCTGCATCATTTTCACCTCGCTTTCTTTACATTTTATATTTTCTATTTGTTTAACATTGTTAACTATTAACATGTGAAAACAATAATAGCACCATGATTAAGATAGGTCAATTAAAAAAGTATAAAATTATTATTAAATCATATCATTGACAGTTAAAAACGAATCTTATAATATAAAAAAAGCAAGTTTTTTTACTAAAGGAGACTAAAAATATGAGTTTTAATTTTTTAAACCAATTACCAAGTCCAGAAGAAATCAAAAAAGAGTATCCGCTTCCAGAGAAACTGGCACAGATAAAAAAAGAACGGGACGCTGCAATTCGTAAAGTCTTAACCGGCGAAGATGACCGTTTCTTAGTTATCATCGGACCTTGTTCCGCTGACAGCGAAGAACCTGTCTGTGACTATGTCAGCCGTCTGACTAAAATTGCAGAAGATGTAAAGGATCGTCTGATTATTATTCCTCGTGTCTACACAAACAAACCAAGAACAACCGGTGAAGGCTACAAAGGTATTGCCACCCAGCCAGACCCTGAGAAAGCTCCTGATATGGTTGCCGGACTGATTGCAATGCGTAAGCTGCACATCCGTACCATTGAAGAAAGCGGTCTGACCCCTGCCGACGAAATGCTTTACCCGGAAAACTGGAGCTACATTGATGACCTGCTCTCCTACGTTGCCATCGGTGCACGTTCTGTAGAAGACCAGCAGCATCGTCTTGTAGTCAGTGGGTTTGATGTTGCATCCGGAATGAAGAACCCGACCAGTGGTGACTTCTCCGTTATGCTCAACTCCGTATATGCTGCTCAGCATCCACATCATTTCGTATATCGTGGATATGAAGTAGAGACTCCTGGAAACGACTTAACTCACGTTGTTCTCCGTGGTGCTGTAAGCAAACATGGTAACAGCACACAGAACTACCACTACGAAGATATTATGCGTCTGATTGAAATGTATAATGAACGTGACCTTAAGAATCCGGCTGCTATTGTAGATGCAAACCACTCTAACTCCAATAAAAAATACTTCGAGCAGATCCGTATCGTCAAAGAAGTGATGCATAACCGCCAGCTCTCCCCTGAAATTCACAAGATGATTAAGGGTGTTATGATTGAAAGCTACATTGAACCGGGCAATCAGAAAATCGGCGAACACATCTATGGTAAATCCATTACTGACCCATGCTTAGGCTGGGAAGATTCCGCTCGTCTTATCTATGACATTGCAGAAATGAATAAATAATAATTTCATCTACAGGAGCGTTTTTTACTTTACAGGAAAGCAATTTCCTGTAAAGCAAAAAAAGGGGGCAGCCATTTTCTTAAAAAATGGCTGCCCCCTTTTTCTATTTATGCAAGTAGCAAGAAACCCGCAAAGCGTGTTTCCCGTAGTTTCTTCTTTATCCTCTCGGATGTGCCTTGGCATATACTTCGCGGATTCTGCTCTGTTTCATCTGTGCATAGATTTGCGTGGTAGAAATATCTGCATGTCCTAACATTTCCTGAACCGCTTTCAAATCTGCCCCATTGCTTACCAGATGAGCTGCAAAAGAATGACGCAGCATATGCGGTGTTATTTCTGTCTCAATTCCGGCTTTCTTTCCATAGGCTTTAATTAATTTCCAGAAACCCTGACGGCTCATTTCTTTGCCGGAACAGTTGGTGAAAAGATATTCACTGCCCTCTTCACTGACAAGATATGATCTTCCCTCTTCCAGATAATGCTGCAGAGCCTCTTTTGCTGCTTCTCCAAAAGGAATAATTCTTTCTTTATGAGCATCTCTGCAGGTAACATATTCCAGTTTCAAATTAATATCACTTAACTTCAAAGAAATCAATTCAGAGACACGGATTCCCGTCGCATAAAGCAATTCTAACATCGCATGGTCCCTTAATTCCTTCGGTGTATTTCCGTTTGGCTGGTCTAAAAGCCGGCTGGTTTCTTCCATAGAAAGAATAACCGGAGCTTTCTTCTCTATCTTGGGTGCCTTTAATCCATCCGTCACATTTTGGTTTACATAATTCTGTACCATAAGATACTGAAAAAAGGCTTTCATGGATGCAAGTCCTCTGGAAATCGTTGCCGGTTTCTTTCCTTCCTGCTCCTGCTTTTCCATATATATTTTTAAGTGTTCCTGTCTGACATCCTCCACAGAAAGCACACCTTCAGAATACAGAAATTCCTTCATTTTGCGCAAATCCGTCTCATAAGAAACCGCTGTATTTTTCGATATTTTCTTTACTTCCTGAAGATACTTCATAAAAGCATCTATTTCCTGTGTCATAACTGTAACCACCTAACTCTTTTTCTCTCATGCCCTTCTATTCTTTTCCAAAAGGCAAGTACAGTCCCTATTATAATGATTCTAATTTGGAAAAGCAATTCATATTTTCGTCTGTTTTTTGCTGATTTACATAAATCTACCACATGTATCTTATTTCTATTTTTCTACCCACAATATGTTGTAAAAATTTTGTAAAATTTTTTATATTTTTTTCAACACGAAGTGCACCATACCTGGATTCAGATATGCCTCTGTTAAGAATCCGATAAAGAACAATAATAATATAATCCCCCACAAAAGGATCCATTCCCCAAGCTTTCCATGTTCCTTTCCGCACTGGTACTTTTCTTCTAACTTTAATAACAGCAGGTATCCGGACACATAGAAAATAAATTGTGGGCATAACGCAATCATCATAAGCCAGATGGCACCTGCGCCAATATTGCTGATTGCCATCACGCACAGGAAACCAAAAGAAAAGCCGCTCCATATCAGAAATATACTATTCACAACCCGGTACCACGGTGTCATTCCAAAGAAGATTAATGTAAGGACAACCGGCACTCTTGCTGATAGTACATAAATAAAATAATCATGTTTTTCTATCGTAATATATTTTAACTGCTGTATGAAATAATCATTTAATATGCCATATTGCTGCAGACGGCTTCTTCCATACAGATTGGCAGCTATAATGCCAATCACAAAACAGCCTAAAAATAACACCTCTAACAGATGAAGATGCTTTTCTCTTCTTATCCCCGATACTCTTTCCATGTATTCACTTGTCTTAATTTTCTTATTTCATATTATTCCGGTAACGGTAACAATATGCCAAGATACCAGCTACGGTTTTACTGTCCTGGATTATTCCGGCATAAATTTTTTCTAATAATTCTTCCGGGTCATATGCCCTTACTTCAATAAATTCTTCCGGATCAAGATGCTGTTTGCCCGGTTTTAAATCCGTTGCCAGATATACATCAATAAACTCATTACAGAAAGCTACGGTCGTCTTTAAAGAAAGCATCTTTTCGATATGACCGCACTGAAAGCCCGTCTCTTCCTCTAATTCCCGCATGGCACTTATTTTCGTATCCTCTGTCAGGGAATCTCTGCATCCTGCCGGCAATTCAATAGTATAACGGTCTAATGCATTCCGATACTGGCGTACCATTAAGATTTTGCCCTCCGGTGTAACCGGCACAACTGCCGCAGCTCCTTTTCTGTGTTCCACATAATCCCAGTATGCAATATTTCCATCCGGTGTCTCGATGGTGTCTGAATAAACATCCACGATTGCGCCCTGATATTTTAACTCCCTGTTAACTCTTCTGATTCTTTTTTCATCCTGATGATTCTGTCCCATTGTATTCTCCTTTTTTCTTACAGATTTTTCCTCATTACTTGTTTTTTCTCGTAGAGCTTTTTTACTTTGCAGGAAAGCAATTTCCTGTAAAGTAAAAAAATAAGTGTCCAAAAAGCTTTCACTCTTCGGACACTTATTTCCTGCTTATTTTGCGTAATCAACTACACGTGATTCACGAATTACGTTTACCTTAATCTGACCTGGATATTCTAATTCAGATTCAATCTGCTTTGAAATATCACGGGCAAGTAATACCATTTCAGCATCACTTATCTGTTCAGGAACTACCATTACACGAATCTCTCTACCCGCCTGAATTGCAAAAGATTTATCTACACCTTTAAATTCATTTGTAATATCTTCTAACTGCTTTAATCTGTTGGAATATGTTTCCATTGTCTCGCGTCTTGCACCTGGTCTTGCTGCGCTAATTGTATCGGCTGCCTGTACCAGACAAGCAATCAATGACTCTGGCTCTACGTCGCCATGGTGTGCCTCTACCGCATTGATAATAAGCGGAGATTCTTTATATTTTCTACATAAATCCACACCAATCTGAATATGTGAACCTTCTACTTCGTGGTCTACTGATTTACCAATATCATGCAGGAGTCCTGCACGTTTTGCCAATCTTACGTCTACACCAACTTCAGCCGCAAGTAAGCCACAAAGCTGTGCTACTTCTATAGAATGCTTTAATGCATTCTGACCATAACTGGTTCTGAATTTCATTCGGCCTAATAATTTCACAAGTTCCGGATGAATGCCATGTACACCTACTTCTAAAGTAGCAGCTTCACCCTCTTCACGAATCATGGTTTCAACTTCTTTTTGCGCTTTTTCTACCATTTCTTCAATTCTAGCCGGATGAATTCGTCCGTCTACAATCAATTTCTCTAATGCAATACGAGCAACTTCTCTTCGTATTGGATCAAATCCGGAAAGGATAACTGCTTCCGGTGTATCATCGATAATTAAATCTACACCAGTCAGCGTCTCTAACGTACGGATATTTCTTCCTTCACGTCCGATAATTCTTCCCTTCATCTCATCATTCGGAAGCTGTACTACAGAGATGGTTGTCTCTGACACATGGTCTGCAGCACATTTCTGAATTGCAGTAACCACATATTCTTTTGCTTTCTTTCCAGCTTCTTCTTTTGCCTGATGCTCCATCTCTTTGATTAATTTTGCAGTATCAAGCTTTACATCTTCTTCAACAGTTTTTAATAGATATTCTTTTGCCTGGTCGGAGGTAAGTCCTGAGATTCTTTCTAGTTCCCGTACACGCTCTTCATGAAGCTTTGTAATTTCAGCTTTCTGTTTGTTCAGCTCTTCTTCTTTTGCTGCAAAACCTGCTTCGCGCTTCTCAATGGCTTCCAGTTTCTTATCCAGATTGGATTCCTTCTGTTCCACTCTGCGCTCGTTTCTCTGAATTTCGTTTCTTCTTTCCTTGATTTCCTTGTCCAATTCGTTCTTCGTACGAATCGACTCTTCTTTAATCTCAAGCAAAGATTCTCTCTTCTTCGTCTCAGCGGTCTTCACAGCTTCATCTATTATCTCACGGGCTTTATCTTCTGCACTGCCAATCTTTGAAGCAGTCTGCTTTTTCTGGTATGCATTTGCAACAAACCAGGTGATAGCACATGTGACAATAAATGTAATTACAACAGCTATAATTACTGCCTGCACAGGAGCACCTCCTTTATTCAATTTTCATTGTTCATATAACATAAATATTCATTCATCTGTCATAAATAACAATAAATAAATTTTATACTTTTTCTAATATTATGTCAAGTAGTCCGGACATTTCATTACACGTAAAATGTCTTCACTTTTATATCCTCTCCGCATCAGATATCCATACTGTTTCTGCATTTCCTTTGCATCCGGCTGCTCCGGATTATAATGTCTCTTTTTTAATATTTCAGCAATTTTTTCTGTATCATTATTTTCATAGATTTCTTCTAAGGCCTGCTCTGTAATTTCTTTGGGAACTCCCTTCTGCATCAGTTCCTGCTGTAGCCGGCGGCGGCTCTTACTGCCCTGTCGGTAACTGATATAATTTCTTGCATAGCGCATGTCATCAATATAATGATATTTCTTCACATACTCTATGGCATCAAGAATCAGTTCTTCCGGATATTCACTCTCAGCCAGTTTCCGGTAAAGCCCCTGTTCTGTCCGGTCCATCTTCTCTAAAAGTGCAAGTGCCCGTTTTTTCACCCGCTTACCTACTACTTCATAAAAGAGTTCCTGATACAGTGCCTCGTCTACGGTCTGCCCTTCCTGTAATCTGTAGCGGTGCACCTCACCTTTATATAATACAAGGTGTGTACCATCATCCATACACACCTTATATTTGTTTTTCTTATATTCTGTTATCCCTGAAACAATTCTGTCCATTACTCTGCATCAAGAACTTCCGGTCCATTTGCAGCTGAAGTCTCTGTTTCTTCTTCACTCTTATCCACTGCATAATGAGCTCTTACTTTTTCTTCGATTTCCTGGCAGACCTGTAGATTCTCTTTCAGATAAGTCTTGGCATTTTCACGACCCTGGCCAATCTTATCTCCATTATATGCATACCATGCACCGGACTTATTTACAATACCAAGTTCAGAAGCCAGATCAAGGATATCTCCTTCTTTTGAAATTCCTTCTCCGAACATAATATCAAATTCAGCCTCTTTAAATGGCGGTGCCACTTTATTCTTCACTACTTTAATACGGGTACGGTTACCGACAATTTCTCCACCCTGTTTTAAGGATTCAATTCGACGTACATCAAGACGTACGGAAGAATAGAATTTCAATGCACGGCCACCGGTTGTTGTCTCTGGATTACCAAACATAACTCCAACCTTTTCACGCAACTGGTTAATAAAGATTACAATACAGTTAGAACGGTTGATTGCTGCAGTCAGCTTACGAAGTGCCTGTGACATTAGTCTTGCCTGTAAGCCCACATGGGAATCTCCCATATCACCATCAATCTCTGCCTTTGGCACCAGTGCTGCAACAGAGTCTACGATTACAATATCTACTGCACCGGATCTGACCATAGTCTCTGTAATCTCAAGTGCCTGTTCTCCGTTATCCGGCTGTGAAATATAAAGATTATCAATATCTACTCCGATATTCTTCGCATATGCCGGGTCTAATGCATGTTCAGCATCAATAAATCCGGCAATTCCTCCACGCTTCTGTACCTCAGCGACTGCATGCAGGGCAACGGTCGTCTTACCACTGGACTCCGGTCCATATATCTCAATAATTCTTCCCTTAGGAAGTCCGCCTAATCCCAAAGCAATATCAAGACTTAATGCTCCTGTCGGAACAGTCTCCACATTCATCCGGTTGCTCTCATCCCCCAGTTTCATAACAGAACCTTTTCCGTACTGTTTCTCAATCTGGGATATAGCAGCATCCAGTGCCTTTAATTTATCTTCTTTACTGCTGTCTCTTCTCGTATCTTTTACATCTCTCGCCATGTCAATTCTCCTTCATGCGAACTTATGTTCGTTTTCTGATATTATAGTAGTATACTTTCTTCCAAATGTCAACTGCATTTTTAGAAAATATTTTTTTCTGTCCCTATACATTCTGTAAAGTGGGTATACTCGGCAGAATAGCCAAATATTTTATAGACTGTAAATATTCTCATGTAAAGAAAAAAGACTTCTTTCTGAAGTCTCTCATGGAAAGGTATCCTTATCTTAACATAATAAGATTCCGGTTACAAATTAATTTTCTATAAACAATGGAAACCTCTGGCAATCGTTCCATCTTTTTAATCATGATATTCATCCATACCAAGAATCAGGAAAATCTGTTCTAAGTACTTCTCACCAGACCGTTCTCCATAAATGATATGATTGATATACTGCGGACTGCACCCAACCGATGTTGCAAGTTCTTCCTGACTCATCTCAAGTTCTACCAGCCTGCGCTTTATTTCTTTCCCCATTGGAGTAATCTGCCGTTTTGTCTTTGCCATAAAAGTCTCCCCTTTTCTGCTTTATCATTTGTGTTTATTTAAAAAATGATGTATAATATGAAAATAATTTCACAAATTACATTATAATTCATAAATATGAATTTGTCAATTCATATTTGCGTATTTTATTCTTATTTTTTATTTTTTTATTTTCTATATAATATTATTTAATACCTGATAAAGGAGTACACTATGACAATCAGCCAACGTATCTTTGCATTATTACGGGAAAAGAAGCTTTCACAAAAAGAATTATCGGAATACACCGGAATCTCTCCTGCTGCTATCAGCAGCTGGAAATCCAAGGGTACAAATCCTTCTTCTGATAAAATTGTAAAAATAAGCGAATTTTTAGATGTTGATGTATACTATCTTCTGACCGGTGAATACCAGCCGGCTTCCAACCTTCAGATTGCAGAAGAATCAGAATATCATGCTTTCCCATCCGACCCGGATGAACATTTACTGCTCCAGCTTTTCCATAAACTTTCTCCGATGGACAAAGGACGCATCATCGGTCAGTTAGAACAGAAACTTGCTGAAAAATAACTTCTATATTTTTTTATATGCAATGATATATTTTTATAGCAATATGAATCAGGCATTTATTACGCATCTATAAAAATTGTATGATAAAATCCGGACAGTATATTAATATCTACCATCCGGATTTTCTTATCAGCTGCAATTATAAAGCTAAAAGCTTTAATACTTCGTCTTTATCCTGCACACCGATGCTCTTTCCCTCAAAAACGCCTTTTTTCATTACAACCAGGGTCGGAATGCTCATAATCTGATATTTTAAAGCCAGTGCTGCTTCTTCATCCACATTCACTTTTCCAACCTTTACCTGTCCCTCTAATTCATCCGCCAGTTCTTCTACAACCGGAGACATCATTTTACACGGACCGCACCAGTCTGCCCAGAAATCCAAAAGTACCGGTTTATCTGACTTTAATACTTCTTCTTCAAAATTGTCATTTGTAATCTTTACTACCATTTCGTTATCCTCCTTTACTTTTATAGAAAAGCTTCTATTTTTTCTTTTTTAAGTATGTCTCTTCTTAATTTTGTTTATACCCGCTTAATTTTTACCGAATTCCGATAATACCAGACCATCATTCCGGTCAAGAGTCATGCCGACACTCCATGCATTGACAAATAACAGCAATGGATTGCCCTTAAGGTCACGGATTTTCTTCATATCGGAAGTTCCGGTAAGCTTGTCCATATCAATATCTTTATTTTCAATCCAGCGGATATGCTCATATGGAAGCTTCTCCAAGCGGATTTCCACATTGTATTCATTTTCCAGACGGTATTTTAATACATCAAACTGCAGTACACCTACTACGCCTACGATAATCTCTTCCATACCACCCTGATATTCCTGGAAAATCTGGATTGCACCCTCCTGTGCGATCTGCATGACACCTTTGACGAACTGTTTTCTCTTCATGGTATCTACCTGACGTACCCTTGCAAAATGCTCCGGTGCAAAAGTCGGTATTCCTTCGAATTCGAAGTTGTCTTTCGCAGTGGTTAAAGTATCACCGATTGAAAAGATACCCGGGTCAAAGACTCCGATAATATCTCCGGCATATGCT
>ERZ773143.2063-NODE-2063-length-15615-cov-7.799422_pt1 | contig 15615 bp, 16 predicted proteins | sample MGYA00580852_ERZ773143 | MGnify/ENA primary metagenome ERZ773143 (study PRJEB29015, sample SAMEA2737853) | human gut metagenome | biome: human gut; feature: human-associated habitat; material: faeces | place: China | collected 2012 ... | reverse complement strand
GGGACTTGAACCCGGGACCTCTTCCTTACCAAGGAAGTGCTCTACCGCTGAGCTAAAACAGCAACTTTCTCGATTTCGAGTGGTGCAAAAGTATATAACAAAAATGAAATAACAAAAAAATCGGCGGATTTTTATCGCAGAATGCGTTCCCGTTTTTTCTTCGTATTTGTGTAAGTGACACAAAATTAATTCATTAGTTTTTTATACAGGTTGTGTCTTTTCCTGCCAGGCTGGAAAATGTATTGGTTTTTCTGATTTAACAATTTATTTCTATAAACAAAAAAAAGCACAATTGATTAGTGTTTAAGATGCTGATATTCAAGATGTAATATTTTGAATGTCAAAGAAATCTTGCTTTCTTTTACTTTGAAATTGTTTTGATAGTAAAAAAATAATAATTTTATTGCTGAAAATTCATCAATTATTAACCTTAATTATTTTAATCGTTTATGGAAAAATTAAATGTTGCGGAACGGAGGACATACGTCGCTCCGGAGTTAAGTATTGCAGAATTTGCAATCGAGAACGGTTTCGGCAATTCTGTCGCTTCGTTCGAAGAGGAAACCTATGAATAACCCCTCAACCTTCCGAATTATTATGAAAAGATTTTTAGCTTGTTTTGGTTGTGCAGCCGTTTTGGCTGCTTCGGTTTCCTGTACGAAGGATACGACGGTTGCGCCGGAAGTTAAGCAAGGAGCTATGAAATCACCGCTTCGGTAGAAGGTACCCGTACTTCGTTGGAAGGTGCTGATGTACGGTGGTCGGCGAACGATGCGCTCGGTATTTTCTCCGGGACGAAGTTCGTGAACGCGAAATTTACCACCAAGGATGACAACGCTGCATCCGCGACTTTCACGGGCGATGCGACCGATGCTGAGGGTACGGAGGCTGCGAAGGCTTTCGCCTATTATCCTTATGCTGCAGGTGCTACGCTGGAAGGAACGACCGTTTCCGGTCTGGAGATTCCTGCCGTGCAGACGTTCGCCGAGGGAACTTTCGCTACGACGCTCAACCCGATGGCGGCCGTAGGCGAAGATCATACATCGTTGGCGTTCCGTTCGGTGGGTGCCGTGCTGCGTTTCAAACTGACGGGTACCGATACGTTCAACAAACTGATCCTTACGGGTAACAACGACGAGTCTATCGCCGGTGCTTATGCGCTGGATTTCAGTGGTGAAGTGCCTGCCATGACTTTCTCGGGCGAGGGTAAATCCATTACGGTGACTTGTGCATCGGACGTAACGCTCAAGACGGATGTTGCTACCGAGGTGCATTTTGTCGTACCTGCCGGGATCGAGTTTACGAAGGGTGTTTCGCTGAAGATCGTTCACAGTTATTACAGTTGGGATGCCGGTGATGTGAATAAAGAGATTTTGACCCGTAAGTTCACGACTCCGCTGACCACGGCGGCCAATAAACTCTATAATGTGACGGAGTTCAAGGCGGAAGACCTCTCTTCGGGCATGGACACCAACCTGCGTGCTTATCTGTTGAGTGAATACGATGCGAATGGAGACGGTCTGCTCTCGCAGGCTGAGGCCGAAAGCGTAACGGAAATTTATTCGACTGGTTTCGGGGGCAAGGTAAAGAGTTTGATGTATATTGAGCGTTTCCCCAACTTGGAGGTGCTTGTTGTCAATTCGAATTGCGACGAACTGAATGGTATTACGCTGTCGAACAATAAGAAGCTGACAAGGGTGTCGCTCTCTCCGGCCAATGGTTTGTGGTCGAGTCTCAATGTGAGTGGGCTTGAAAACTTGACGACGTTTGAGCTCAAGTTCTCCAACGACCAGGCCAACTTGTCCAAGATCAATCTTTCCAATTGTCCGGCATTGAAGAAAGTGGTTGTCGAGGGAGCCAAATCGCTCGAAACTTTGGATTTGACCGGTTCCGCATCGACTGTCGAAATGTTCTGGTTGCAGTCTTGCCCCAAAATGACGACCGTGGACATCCACGAGATGCCCATTACCACTTTCGCATCGGCTGACTATGCATCCAGCGGTACGAATATGTTCGCCGACGGTACCATGATCATCGCTACGCTGGCTCAAAAGTCTGCGATGGCCAGCCAGTATTCCGACTATGGCGTATCCGTTACCTGGTGGTGCGTCGATGAGGAGCGTACGGAGGCTGCTGCGTCGATGAATGCCGTGCTGCGCAAGGCTATTCTGGACGACGAAACCGTCAATCCCGTCGGAGATATCAATACGGTGATTACGGAGGAGATGCTGGCTAAGGTGACGGAGATCAATATAACGACTTCTATGGATGCTACCGGACTTACCCTCGACGGATTGGATTTGTGTACCAATCTGACAAAGTTGTCGATCAATGCATGGCAAGTTTCGTTGGGCGACATTGACCTGTCGGCTTTTACGAAACTGACCGATGTGACTATGTCGCCGACCGCAGGCTATACTTCGATCCAACTGCCTGACGGAATTAAAAGCTTTAAGTCGATTATCAAATATGCTAATCATGAACCGGTTGGTCCGACGACATTGGATCTGACTCAATATACCGACTTGGAATATGTGAGCGTAATGGATAGCTACGGAGAACCCGCAGCGCTGAAGTCGCTGAATGTATCCGGATTGAGCAAGCTCGCGCTACTCTACGTCGGCGGCACGGCTGAAGTGAATATCGCTAACTGTCCGTTGCTGACTACTTGCATTCAAAATTATGGCACGTACGAGTCCGGTTTCTACTGGTCCGGCTACGATTCGCAGACGATTATCGTCGAGTCCGAGGCTAAGAGAGATCAACTGAAGACCAGTTGGAAAGAGGTGATGGGCTACGGCGAAGAGAATCCTGCCAATGCATGGACGATTCAGTAATGGTCCTTCTGCGTCACAACGGTAGCGGGCGCGAGGATGCCTGTCGCCGGTAGCGATGCTTTCCGGCCGGTTGTACCGGCTGATACGAACAACGATATCCCGCCCGAGGTTTCCCCGGGCGGGATTTTTTGCCGCTTGCCCCGCCGGGGGCATGTCTTTCTGCGGTGAGAACGTTTTGCATAGTACGGATGGAGTATGAATAAGATGGGAAGCGGCCCGGATTCTATGATTTGAAAAGTGCGAAGAAAAAGTTCGGAATTGATAATCATTTTATATCTTTGCTTCCGGTTTATAACTAAAAATATATGAAACGTATCTTAATCGTAGGTGCCGGTGGCCAGATCGGTTCCGAATTAACAACTTATCTCCGTAAAATTTACGGAAACGACAATGTGGTCGCAACGGACGTGCGCGAGTGCAAGCAGCTTGCCGAGTCGGGACCTTTCGAGGTGATGAACGCCCTGGATGCCAATGCAATGGCGGAAATGGTGTCGCGTCAGAAGATCGATTCGATTTTTAACCTGGTAGCCCTGTTGTCGGCTGTTGGCGAAGCGAAGCCCCAGACGGCATGGCAGGTCAATATCGGTGCGCTGATGAATTCGCTGGAGGTGGCCCGTCAGTATAACTGTGCGCTGTTCACCCCCAGTTCGATCGGCGCGTTCGGTCCCTCTTCGCCCAAGGACAAGACTCCGCAGGATACCGTGATGCGTCCGACGACGATGTACGGCGTATGCAAGGTGACGGGCGAGATGCTCGGCGACTATTACCACAGCCGTTTCGGTGTGGATACCCGTTCGGTGCGTTTCCCCGGATTGATTTCCAACGTGACCCTTCCGGGTGGCGGTACGACCGACTACGCGGTGGAGATCTACTACGAAGCGATCCGTTCGGGCCGCTTCACCTGCCCCGTGCCGGGCGATGTCTATATGGACATGATGTACATGCCCGATGCGCTGCGTGCCTGCGTGGAGCTGATGGAGGCCGATCCGACGAAGCTCGTACACCGCAACAGTTTCAACATCGCGTCGATGAGCTTCACGCCGGAGATCATCTATGCCGAGATCAAGAAGCGTCTGCCCGACTTCACGATGGATTACGACGTCGATCCGGTGAAGAAAGCCATTGCCGAAAGCTGGCCCAATTCGCTCGACGATACCTGCGCCCGTGAGGAGTGGGGTTGGAAGCCCGAGTGGGATCTGTCGAGCATGACGGACGATATGCTGGAGGTGATCCGCAAGAAGAATCTGAAATAGTGTCCCGTAATCCGTTGCGGGAGCTGCGCGGCGATCCGGGCGGAGAATCGGGCGGAGTTGTGTCGGCGGACTCCCGCGAGGCACGGACCGGTTCCACGACGATCGTCGATACTTCCGAGAGTTGGGACGGCACGGCGCTGCCGTCTTATCCTGCGGGAACGCCCCGTATTACGATTCTTCGGATTACGATCGCTCCCGGTGAACGGCTGGCGATGCACCGTCATCCCGTAATCAATGCCGGTGTCGTGCTGCAAGGCGAACTTACCGTTGTTGCGGAAAACGGTCTGTCGAAGACTTTTTCGGCGGGCAGCGGTATCGTCGAGCTGGTGAATACGTTCCACTATGGTGAAAACCAGGGGACGGTGCCGGTTGATCTGGTGATGTTCTATGCCGGAGGCGCGGACCTGCCGCTTTCCGTGAAACGATAAGAAACGGCCCTGAAGTTTTCTTCAGGGCCGTTTTATGTCTGTTTCGGAACACCGGGGCGAGGTCCCGATACGGACTTTCGGTAATGAAATAAAAAGACAGACGGGTTAAAAATCGTAGCCGACGGAGAGGGACCAACTGCGGTTGCGGAATTTGGAGGTGTCGTCTTCCTGGGCGATGTTGAGGAAACCGCCGCCGTAAGAGGCGCCGATATAGACGGAGTGGATGCTTAATCCGATGCCTATCCGCCCGCCGAAGTCTCCGCGTTGAAACATTTTATTTTTGCCGAACAAATTCTGTTGGATTTCAAGTCCCAAGTCGTCAAAGGACTGTTTGCCGTCCACACCCAGCGATCCGTAGAATCCGGCGAAAGGAATGACAGCGACTTTCGGGGCGAGCCGGATGTGGTAGTTGAGCATGACGGGAAGTTCCAGGTACATTGCGTTCAGGGAGAGCTCAATGTCCGAGCCGCCGTCGGTAGCTTGGACTTTTCCTCCCTTGTTGTGCAGCATCAGGCCGAACTGGAAATAGAAAGGCTTGTCGTTCAAAAGCCGGACCTGGTCCGTTAGGCCGATGTTGAATGAAGTGCGTAATTCCGACAGGTATTTCTCCCCGGTACCGGTATCCAGAAGACTGATTTTGCTCATATCCAGACCGACCCGGAGTCCGAAGATATTCTTTTTGGGCGTTTGTGCCCATGTGGTGAAGACCGCTGCCGTTATCGCCAGCAGACAGAGTAGAATTTTTTTCATGGATTAAGGGGTTAATTTTATCTTATCGTTGTTTTGTGATTGCAGGATTCAGAGGTTGACCCCGATGGACAGGCTCCAGGTACGGTTATGGATTTTATCGTTCAGACTGTACCGAGAGTCTTTGTTGTAAATGTTCGCAATACTTCCGTCGTAGGATATGCCGATCTGGAATTTGCCCAGGCAGAGTCCCAGCCCGAGCCGGAGGCCGAAATCGGAACGGTTCAAAAGAACGTCCCGGTCGAAAACGTCGTATTCATGTGTCTGGTATATATTGTGTCCGTCGCCGATGATACCTTTTCCCCGAATGCCGACTCCGTAGTAGATTCCGACGAAGGGGACGAATGCGACTTTGCGGGAAAGTTTGAGGTGATAGTTCAATCCTACGGGAAATTCGAGATACATTAACTTCAATTTAAGGCCGTTGAGCTCTCCTCCCTTGTTGTGCAGCATGGCACCGATTTCGAAATAGAACGGTTTTTTCTGCGTGAGCCGTAGCTGGTTCGTAATCCCTGCGTTGAACGATGTCCGGGGACTTGCGAGGAATTTCTCTCCGGTAGTTTTGGAGGGGATGGTCAGTCGGCTGACATCTATTCCGACCCGAATGCCGAACAGGTACTTTTTCGGAGTCTCCTGTGCATTTGCTGTGGTCGGTATTACCGCTGCGAGTACCAGCAGACAGAGTAAAAGTTTCTTCATACGATCGAGGTTAGGGTTAGTTTTCCATACCGAAGATAAGAAAATATCGGTAATAAAAAAAGGTTTTTCGTTGATAAAATAAGTTTTTGGCGCCGGATTTGCCGTTTCTTGCAATCGATTCCGAAGGAAGAAATAATGTTATTCGAATAACAGTTTGTCTGTAAAAATCGTTATCTTTGCACGGTTCGACAGATTGCGCTGCGGCAGTTCGGAATTCGGACCCGCCTCGTTGCGATTTTTCGTGCGTCCGGCGGATGCGATCCGGCAGACAGCTGAGTTTGCGGGCAGACGCTGCACCTGTGAAACGACCGTTGAGAACGAAATTGTTTTTTATAAAATTCAAAAATTTACCACTATGCAGATTGTAGAGATCCATGCAAGAGAAATCCTCGATTCGAGAGGTAACCCGACCATCGAGGTCGAAGTAAAAACCGTATCGGGTGCATTCGGCCGTGCAGCCGTGCCGAGCGGTGCTTCGACGGGAGAGCACGAAGCCCTTGAATTGCGTGACGGCGACAAGAGCCGTTATTCGGGCAAAGGCGTCGAGAAGGCGGTGGAGAACGTGAATAACATCATCGCTCCGGCGATCGTCGGTATGAGTGTAACGGATCAGGTGGGCATCGACAAGACGATGATTGCGCTGGACGGTACGCCGACCAAATCGAAGCTGGGCGCCAACGCCATCCTGGGTGTTTCGCTGGCCGTAGCCCGCGCTGCCGCCGACTATTTCGGTCTGCCGCTCTACCGCTACATCGGCGGTGTGAATGCCAAGACGCTGCCCGTGCCGATGATGAACATCATCAACGGCGGTTCGCATTCGGACGCTCCGATCGCTTTCCAGGAGTTCATGATCCGTCCGGTGGGCGCTCCCTCGTTCCGCGAAGGTCTTCGCATGGGTGCCGAGGTGTTCCACAGCCTGAAGAAGGTGTTGCACAACCGGGGCCTCTCGACGGCCGTAGGCGACGAAGGAGGTTTCGCACCCGCGCTGAAGGGTACGGAGGATGCGATCGAGTCGATCCTCGAAGCGATCAAGGCTGCCGGTTACAAGCCGGGCCGCAAGAGCGAGGGCGGCGACGTGTCGATCGCTATGGACTGCGCCTCTTCGGAGTTTTATGCGGACGGTGTTTACGACTATACGAAGTTCGAGGGTGCGAACGGTGCAAAGCGCTCTTCGAAAGAGCAGGTCGAGTACCTCAAGAGCCTGGTCGCCAAATATCCGATCGATTCGATCGAGGACGGTATGTCCGAGAACGACTGGGAGGGTTGGCAGATGCTGACGGCCGAGCTGGGCGACAAGTGTCAGTTGGTCGGCGACGACCTGTTCGTAACCAACGTGGATTTCCTGCGCAAGGGTATCGAGATGGGATGTGCGAACTCGATCCTGATCAAGGTGAACCAGATCGGTACGCTGACCGAGACACTCGACGCTATCGAGATGGCACATCGTGCCGGCTATACGTCGGTTACTTCGCACCGTTCGGGCGAAACCGAGGATTCGACGATCGCCGACATCGCCGTAGCGACCAATGCGGGTCAGATCAAAACCGGCTCGATGTCGCGTTCCGACCGTATGGCCAAGTATAACCAGTTGCTCCGGATCGAGGAAGAGCTCGGTGACGAGGCGATTTACGGCTATACCAAGGTTTACCGCAAGTAATCCCCGTTTAATGGAAGAATCCCCGCCGCAAGACCAATGCTTGCGGCGGGGGTTCTTTTGTTGTAGGCTGTCGTGGAGTGCGATATCGTAATGTCGTTTCCAGGGCCGTATTTGCCGGATGTTTTACTCTGTGTCCTCTGCCGTTTCGGAACCGGATGCAGCAGGCATTTTTTCCGGATCGATTCCGAAAGCCGATACGATGATCATTTTTTCATCGACATTGTTGGGGTTGGTGACGATGATGCCGTATTCACCGGCAGGGGCATCTCCGAAAGTCAGGTAATAGGAGTTTTCTCCGTATTTTTCTGCGGTAAAGGGCAGGTACTCCATATCGTTGGATGTGACGTTGAACGAACCTACGGCCGAGATGACTGCCGAGCGTTGTTTTCGGTTGTTCTTCATGGCGAATACCCGTACGATCGACATCGGGTCGGTTTTGTTGTCTACGGCGCGGACAATCAGATTGACCGGTTCGTCGGCTGCGAAGCGTACGTTGGCTTGACTACCTGCGACGAGAATTTTAGTTTTCGACTTATTGACGGCCAGACCTGCTATATACACTCCGGCTCCGGTGCGCATTTTGACATTGTGTTTTTCCAATTTTTCCGCCGTGCCGTCCGAATGAATCGCCAATACTTCGCCAATGAAATCGGGTTCGGGAATTTGGGCGGCGATACCGGATGCCAATACCAGGGCGAACAGCGTGAAAAGAATTTTTTTCATTGTTTAGGGATATTTGCTTGGGGTTTATATTTTGTTCGGAAACGTTCTTGGGGAAAAGTGGATGTATTCCCGGGCGAATGAGTTTCCGCTGCAAATATAAGTAATTCCCCCCCCCGCCAAAATTTACCGGGAAAAATTACGGATACGGTTGAAAAATGACGATACGGAAGCGATGTCCGTGCGGCGGGTGATTCGAATCGGTTGGGGAGCGCGGAGGCAGGACGAGTTGTTGCCGAACTATTTTTTCTTGTGCGGATTGAAAATACGGTATCCGATCGACAATCCGATCTTGTTGGGATACCACTCCGACGAACCGTTGAACGGATCGGGGTATTTGGGTTCGACCTGATGGCCGGGGTTCATGTCGATTTTCCCGTCCATGGAATAGCCGTTGTAGAAGCTGCTCATCCACGACCAGCCGAAGTAGGCGTCGAGCACCCAACGTTCGCGGAAGATATGTTCGTAGCCAACGCAGAGGCCGATCATGAATCCGTAACCTTTGCTATATCGGTTTTCGAATTTGAGCTTCCAGTTTTCGATGTAGGGTTTCGAGAGGTCGAAAGCCTGCATGCCGATATTGGCTCCGAGGTACCAGCCTCGGTTGTGCTCCTTGAAATAACGGCGGTATTCGCCCATGAAGATACAAAAGAGGGCGTGATGGTTGTTTATCGACTTCCACGGAGAAACGACTATTTCGGTCTGGAAGGTCGATTTGGGGGAGATCGTGAATTCGACGGCCGGATTGACTACGCCCACGAGCGCATAGAGTCCGTTGAGTTTGACGTAAGTTTGGGCGGAAATTTTCGATGCGCAGCCTGTTGCGAGCAGGCATGCGAGCGATATTTTAAGAATGAGTTTCATAGTTGTCTTGCCGCGAAGGTATTAAAAAAAGGCGGAATTTCAGACGATTCCGGTAAAAAATAGCCCGATCGGGCGGGATTTGTCCGTTGTGGACGATTTTTGTGCAGGCGGAGCCGGTGTGTGCCGGGTTACAAGGACTTCTTCAGATAGACCATATCTACCAGTTGTCTGCCGTCCTCGATGATGGGGTGGTCGTAATGATCGGTGAAGAAGCCGGGGATCAAGTGCGAGCGAACGTATCCGCATCGTTCGTAAAAACGGAGTGTGCGGGGAACATCCCCGGTGCCGACGAGAAGCGTCCGGTAACGCTCCCGGTAGTACGCTTCCAGAAATTCGAGCATTTGTCGTCCGTATCCTTTCCGTTGATACTGGAGGGGTACAGCCAGATTCTTGATCTCTCCGATTCTGTCGGCTTCGTCCGTGACGACGCATTCGGCGACGACCTGTCCGTCGTCACGGGCTACGAACATTTCGCCCCGTTCCAGGTAGCGGTCGATCATGGATTCCTGTTCGTCGGCCAGCAGGAGCAGGTCGAGGAAGCGTTTTTTGTGCGTGGTGATTTTTTCGAATCGCAGAGGCATGACGGGCGTGTTTTCTTGAGTGGGTGGTGTACCTGATATAAAATCCCCCTCTGATGAAAGATACACCCCGGCGTTTATGCGTCGGGGTGTTCGGTTTTCCGGAGATGGCGTATCTATACGGTCATGATCTCTTTTTCCTTGTTGTCGAGTATCGCATCCAGCGATTTGGTGAACTTGTCGAGCAGCTTCTGCGCCTGGGTTTCACCGTCTTTCGCCTCGTCTTCGGACATGCCTTCCTTCTGGGCCTTCTTGAAGGCTTCGACAGCGTCCCGGCGTGCGTTGCGCAAGCTGATGCGGGCGGTTTCCGCCTCCTGGCGTACCTGCTTGACCAGCTCTTTGCGCCGCTCTTCCGTCAGGGGCGGAATCGACAGTCGGATCTGCTCCCCGTTGTTCGAGGGGGTCAGCCCGATGTTGGAGTCGATGATCGCCTTTTCGATCGCGCGGATCAGGTTTTTGTCCCAAGGCTGGATCAGAATGGTCTTGGCATCGGGTACCGTGACGCTTGCCACGCCTGAAATCGGGGTTTGAGATCCGTAATAATCTACGAAAACTCCGTTCAGCACGGTCGGGGTCGCCTTGCCTGCCCGGATGTTGAGCAGCTCTTCTTCGAGGTGCTCGATCGTTTTCTGCATGCGGTCGGAAGCTTCGGAAAGAATGGTTTTGGTATCCATATGTCGTATTTGTTTAGTTGGCGGAGTTGAGTTGTCGCTCGATCAGCAGAATGAGTTCGTCGAATTCGGGGGCCTCGTAACCGATGGTCGCGGAAATAACTTTGCCGTCTTTGCCGATCAGGAAATTACGCGGAATGTAGTTGGAGGCGTAAAGTCTGTAAATTTTCTGTTCGGGGTCGAGTCCCATCGGGAACGTATAACCCATCTTTTCCCGGAAAGCGGCGACCGTTTCGCGGGTTTCGCCGCGCGATACGGGCAGGAAAACGAAGTCTTCGTTCCCCTTGAAGCGGTCGATGATGTCCTTCTGTACGCGGCTCAATTCCTCGCGGCAGGGACCGCACCAGGTCGCCCAGAAATTCAGAAGCACCACTTTGCCGCGCAGACTGCCCAGGGTGAAGGTCGTGCCGTCGAACATTTCCACCCGGAAATCGGGTGCCTGTGTCCCGGCTTTAACAAGGGTCGTAGCCTCGATGTCGTCGGGCGCATCGTTCGTATTCTTGGTCTGTTCGGTCTTCGGAGCGTTCGTTGCGGGGGCTGCGGGCTGCGATCCGTCGGGCAGCAGCCACATCAGGGCGATGACGACCGCGAGCAGGACGATCATCAGGATAAGACGTTTGTTATTGGGTTTTTTACGTTCGGTCATAGCGATATAATAGGTTTTCAGAGTTTGACCAGTGTGCCGATCTTCTCTCCGGTGAGCACCTTTTCCAGGTTGCCCGGAGTGTCCATGTCGAAGACGATGACCCGGAGGCCGTTTTCGCGGCAAAGCGTGAAGGCGGTCATATCCATAACCTTCAGGTTGCGACGATAAACTTCATCGAAGGTGATTTCGTCGAACTTCTCCGCAGCAGGGTCTTTCTCCGGATCGGCCGTATAGACGCCGTCTACGCGCGTACCCTTGAGCATGACGTCGGCTTCGAGCTCGATGCCGCGCAGCGCCGATGCCGAGTCGGTCGAGAAATAGGGGTTCGACGTGCCGCCGCCGATGATGACTACGTATCCGGCTTCGAGGTATTCGAGCGCCTTGGCTTTCGAGTAATACTCTCCGATGGGTTCCATCCGGATCGAGGTGAGGACTTTCGCTTTCACGCCGTTGTCCTCGAGGGCCGACTGCAGGGCCAGCGAGTTGATAATCGTGGCCAGCATCCCCATCTGGTCGCCTTTCACGCGGTCGAACCCCTTGCGGGCGCCCTGAAGTCCCCGGAAGATGTTGCCGCCGCCGATGACGATGCCTACCTGAACTCCCGTTCCGACGACGGCTTTGATTTGCTCCGCATAGCTGTGGAGCACGTCGGTCGAAAGACCGTATTTTTGAGTCCCTTGCAGGGATTCACCGCTGAGTTTCAGGAGTATTCTGTTGTATTTCATAAGCGGAGCGGAATTTGATAATGCGAAGATAGGAAAAATTTCGAAAAAATGTCGTTTTTTAATGCTATCTTTGCCTATCCATGATGCATTCGGAATATAAATGGCTCGATCGGATTGATTCGCCCGATGACTTGAAGAAGTTGTCGGGCTCTGACTTGCGTCAGTATTGCGACGAACTGCGTCAGTACATCATCGAACAATGTTCGTCCAATCCGGGACACCTGGCTTCGAGCCTGGGAGCGGTGGAGCTTGCCGTCGCTCTGCACTACGTATTCAATACTCCTGACGATAAAATCGTGTGGGACGTGGGGCATCAGACCTATGCCCATAAAATCATTACCGGGCGCCGCGAGGCGTTTCGGACCAATCGCAAGCTGGGCGGTATCAGCGGCTTCCCGCGTATGTCCGAGAGTCCTTACGATGCTTTCGGCGGCGGACATGCCTCCGTGTCGATTTCGGCGGCGTTCGGTATGGCCAAAGCTGCGGAACTCAAGGGCGAGCAGCGGCAGGTGGTGGCCGTGATCGGCGACGGTTCGATGACGGGCGGTCTGGCGTTCGAGGGGCTGAACAACGCCGGTGCGAGCAAGCAGACCAACCTGCTGGTCATTCTCAACGATAACAACATGGCCATCGACCAGGCTACCGGGGCCTTGAAGAACTACCTGGTCAAGATTTCGACATCGAGGCGCTATAACGCTATCAAACGCCGCCTGTGGCGGATTTTGTCCCATACGCCGGCTGTTTTGCGGTTTTGTCAGAAAGCGGGCAATGCCGTCAAGCAGGGACTGTTGAAGAACAGCAACCTGTTCGAAAGTTTGAATTTCCGCTATTTCGGCCCGATCGACGGACACAATTTGCCGGAACTGGTGCGGGTGCTGACTGCCTTGCAACGTATCGAGGGACCCAAGTTGCTGCATGTGATGACCGTAAAGGGAAAGGGTTATAAGCCCGCCGAGTGCAATAAGCCGGTATGGCACGCTCCGGGCAAATTCAACCCGGAAACGGGCGAGCGGATCGTCAGCAAGACCGAAGTGGCCCGATACCAGGATGTTTTCGGCCAGACGCTGCTCGAACTGGCCCGTGCCGACGAGCGGATCGTGGGGATAACGCCCGCCATGCCGTCGGGCAGCTCGATGAATATTCTGATGAAAGAGATGCCGGAGCGTTGTTTCGACGTCGGTATCGCCGAAGGACATGCCGTGACTTTCTCCGCCGGACTGGCGGCTGCGGGCATGGTGCCTTTCTGCAACATCTATTCGAGTTTCATGCAGCGGGCTTATGACAATGTGATTCATGACGTGGCGATCCAGCGCCTTCCGGTGGTCATGTGTCTTGACCGGGGCGGTCTGGTGGGTGAGGACGGAGCGACGCATCACGGCGCTTTCGATCTGGCCTATTTCGGTACGGTTCCCAATCTGACGGTGGCTGCGCCGATGAACGAGCTGGAACTTCGGAACATGATGTTTACGGCGCTCGAGGCCGGTCGGCCCTTCGCCATCCGCTATCCGCGCGGTAACGGAGCGGGCGTCGCCTGGCGCGATGAGCCGTTCGCTGCGATGGAAATCGGGCGGGGGCGTTGCCTGAAGGAAGGGGAGCGGATTGCGGTCCTTACGATCGGTACGGTCGGCAATTTTGCTTCCGAGGCCATTGCGCGTATGGAGGCGGACGGGATTCGGGTGGCCCATTACGACCTGCGTTTCGCCAAGCCGCTCGACCAGGAGCTGCTGCACGAGGTCGGACGTAAGTTCCGTTGTGTGGTGACCGTCGAGGACGGAGCCTTGCGCGGCGGCGTGGGAGAAGCTGTCGTCGCGTTCTTCTGCGAGCACGGCTATCTGCCGAAGGTCGTGAGCCTGGGCATTCCGGATCGTTTTGTCGAACATGGAACGCCCGCGCAACTGTATGCCCAGTGCGGTTATGATGCCGAGGGAATTTACCGCACGCTGAAAAGTTTGCAGGAATCTTTGCAATAGACGTAATCCGGTATAGAATATGCGATACACCCTCGTTATGACCAGGGTGAAAATCGAATATATGCTGTTTGCGGCGATGTTGCTTGTGGCGGGCGCCGCGTATGGTCGGGGACCGGTCGTTGCCGCTGTCGGCAGTGGACCGTGGGCGAATCCCGATTTGTATGTCGGCGAGTGGTACGAGATCGCTCGTTTCGATCATCCGTTTCAGGAGGGGACGGTCGGATCCCGGGTGGTTTACCGATTATTGTCGGAAAGTAAAATGCGAATCGTCTATCGGGGCAAGGACGGCAGAACGGGCCGGGACCGGATTTCGAGTGCAAAAGGTCGGTTGTCTGCCGATTACGAATGCCTGCGGGTTTCGTCTTTTTGGTTTTTTTATAGCGACTATTACGGGCATGAAATTGAGATGTACACAATAGAGCAGGGAGAAAAGAGGGACAAGCGGCAATAATACAACAACTTACGAGAGAACGACAAAATTTCGGCGCGAAATTCAAATGTGCATTTGCTTGAATTTCGTGTTAATTCCGGCGGCGGTTGGTTGAACTCGATTTGAATTGCGCTTGTATTTACAGGCAAAACGGGGCGATTTACGCCCTTTTTTTGTGCCTAACGGCTCGTAGTACCGATATACGGAGGATTTGCGGTATATGAGGCAGGAACGGTGTGTCGTCGGATCAAGAGATTAAACACCGTTTAATAGAGATTTGAAAAAAGACGGATTCACCCGAAAATGTACATTTGAATTTTTGCTCAAAATATCAAAAATGCGGAACGGAGGGACGCACAGAGGGACAATATAGGGGACAAAACAAATACATATCAACCCACAAACGAATAAATCATAATGCAAAAAGAGGCTATTTTCAAAGATAAACACCCCCAAAATGCACATTTGAATAGGGGTTTTATTTTGTGTATATAGCTATATTACAGTGCATTGCTAATATTTTGGCTCGACAAAATATATTCCTACCCGACGGCAGCGACAGAGGTGGCATCCCCGGCATCCGTTGAACGAGCGTCCTTTTTTAATATATTATTCTCTGCTTTTAGAATTTCGTTCTCCGCTTCCAGCCGTCCAATTTGTTTTGCTTGCTCTTCGATCTTGGCATCTTTTTCCTTTATTAGTTCCAATAGATGCTCCTCGATTGATTTTTTTTCGACGTCTCCACTCTCCATGTTTTGATTTGAGGTCAAAAACATGTCGCCTCGACCTGTAATTAACCAATCCGCATTGACAGATACAAAGTTCTTTGTAATGTCGTCGAGAATTTCAAAACTCGGATAATATTTTCCCTTTTGTATGTTGTATAACTTATCGCTGCGCTCGTAACCTAATGCACGAGCGAAAGATGATATGTTGTGCCCTAATGCTTTGACGAGGGCGTCAAAACGTTCAGATACACTATTATTCGTACTGGGCATAAAAATAATTACCTTTTTCTTTGTATAATTACAAACTACTTTGTATATTTGCGGTGTGGTTTCAATGTAACCACGAAACAAAGATACTCAAAATAACAAATAATAGGCAATTATGACAAGGCAAATCCTTTTACCCGCTTCGGTTCTGCGGGAAATGCGGGAAACTTTCAAAGTCGGACGCAATGTTTTACGCCGCGCCCTCAATTACGAACGCAATAGCGATCGAGCAAAAGCCCTCCGCGCCGCTGCGCTGGAACGTGGCGGTTTGATTTATACCGGGGAACACGCCCCGAAAGGCTATTGCCCGAATGTGGAAACGCGACACGACCACGTGCGAGGAATGATGTATCAAAACTTCGGCGATCGAGTGGAGTTGCAGGTGAACCGGGAGA
>ERZ773143.2061-NODE-2061-length-15625-cov-3.466024_pt1 | contig 15625 bp, 10 predicted proteins | sample MGYA00580852_ERZ773143 | MGnify/ENA primary metagenome ERZ773143 (study PRJEB29015, sample SAMEA2737853) | human gut metagenome | biome: human gut; feature: human-associated habitat; material: faeces | place: China | collected 2012 ... | reverse complement strand
TTGCTGCAAATGGACAGGGGAGTGGACACCTTACGGATTTTACAGAAAAACGCAGTGCGGCAGACGGCGCAGAAGATAGAAAGCAACCAAATCGGACTGGAGAGCATCCGCAGAATTACCGCCGGCTATGGCGGAGCGGTGACGGTTTCCTTGGACGAAAAGCAATTTCAGATTGAGATTACCCTGCCAGTTGCGAAAAAGTGCCAAGGTTAGCCGAATAGCGGAAGGGTTCGGGAAACGAAGCGTCTTCCCGAATGGAATCCGCAGAGGGGGCTTTGCTCACTCGAGGAAAACAGCATGTTTCGAGACTTTAGCCGATGGAACATGTCTGTTTATTCTTCTGTTTTAACAAGTCGAAATCCTGATTTCGACTTAAGGTGCGCCGGCACCGCCTTTAGAATTCTTTAGAATTTCCTGCACGATTTCTTTAGAATCCTATGCTATGATGAATTCATCAAAGAAAACAAGGCAACAAGAAAGTGAGGAATGGCTTATGGCATTAGGATTATTATTGATTTTATTTATGGTAATGAGCATCATCAGCGTAGTTGGGCTGCTGCTCCTGTTTCTTTTAAAGGGAGAAAGGGCGCAGAAGATTGTGTTTTACTTCATGGCGCTTCTGGGGATGTTTATCGCATGGATGACAGCCACAGGATATGCCACCAATCAGATTAAGGAGCAGATGATTTCGTGGGGCTTTGGTGCATTGGCGGTTGTAGCGGTTCTGGTGCGGCTTTGCGGCAAGAGCAAAAATGCAGCACTGGCGGCAAAGCTGCTGGCGGCGGCATCTGTGGTGCTCGGCATGGTGGCATTATTTATTGGCTAAGAAAGATTAAAATTTCATTAGAAAAAGAAAGGCGCAGGAGGCTTCCTGTGCTTTTCTTTTGTGGAAAAATTTGTCAGGTGCTATCGGTTGAAATATTTTTGTGGATGAAATATAATAGGATAAACTGTAAAATCTGCGTAAAATCCGCAGGAAACAGTGCTGTGTTTTTCGGATGCGGACGAGTGTATTTTTGTTAAAACAATGTCACACATTAGACAAGCCGAAAAGACACTTTCTATAGAAAGTGCATTTAATTATTCTGATTTGAATGGAGTTCTTTTATTCAAATTGAATAGAGGATTTCATACAGTATCTTGACACTTTGGCACATTTGAGTATATACTAAACTCAGATATGTACAGAAAAAGAATGTTACATAAAGGATGTAAAAAAACAGCACCGGAGAATGACCTTTGGAAGTGGGTCGGAACGGAAGAACAAATGAAACAGTAAGCAGACGTTTGGGTCTGTGATTACGGAAGGGAGGAACCTATGGGGGATGACATCAAACTTCGGGTTTCAAAAATCGAAAAATCTTTTCCGGGTGTAAAGGCTTTGGATAAAATCGACTTTACAGTCAGAAAAGGGACTGTACATGCGCTGTGCGGTGAAAACGGCGCGGGCAAGTCTACATTGATGAAGATTATCAACGGGATTTATAAGCCGGATGCCGGCGAAATTTTTGTGGATGAGAAATCGGTGAAAATCAAAGATCCCATTATGGCAAGATCTCTCGGAATTGCCATGATTGCGCAGGAGCTGAACTATGTTCCCGAAATGTCCGTAGAGGAAAATATTTTTCTGGGACGCTTGCCTGTGGATGGGATGGGCAGAGTAAAATGGCGCGAGGTGCGCGAAAAAACCGAAAGGCTGCTGAAGGAGGAGCATTTGCCCTATAAGGCAACGGATAAGCTGAAAACGCTGACTACCTCCGATATTCAGATGCTGGAAATTCTAAAGGCAATCTCCAACGATGCGTCTATCGTTGTTATGGACGAGCCTACGTCCTCCATTACGCAGAAGGAGGTTGAGCTGCTGTTTAAGAAGATTGCACTTCTGAAGGCAAAGGGCTGTGCGATTGTTTATATCTCTCATAAGATGGATGAGGTATTCCGCATTGCGGATGATATTACGGTATTCCGTGACGGTACGGTTGTAAAGAGTATGCGTGCGGAGGATACAAACATTGACGAGGTTATCGCGCTGATGGTAGGCCGTCGTATGGAAAACGTATATCCCAAGGAGAATATTGAGATTGGGGAGCCTTTGCTTGAGGTAAAAGACCTCAAGAGCGGTCAGCTGTTTGAGGATGTAACCTTCCATGTAGGCAAGGGCGAAATCGTTGGCTTTGCAGGGCTGGTCGGCGCAGGGCGTACGGAAGTGATGCGCTGTCTGTTTGGGCTTGACCCCATTGACGGCGGTACGGTAAAGGTACACGGCAAGGAAATCAAAATCAAACGGGTAGCCGATGCAACAAAGGCAGGCATGGTCATGCTTTCGGAGGATCGCCGCCGTTACGGCATTATCCCCATGAGAAGTGTGCGCGAAAATGCGAGCCTTGCAGCCTTGGAAAAATTCTTCTATGGCGGGCATGCCCATAGAAAAGAAGAAGAAGCGATGGTTGCAAAATATTTTGATAAAATGAGCGTAAAAACACCGACACAGGAAACACCGATTCAGTCTCTTTCCGGCGGGAACCAGCAGAAGGTGCTGCTGGCAAAATGGACGATGCGTGACCCTGAGGTGCTGATTCTGGACGAGCCCACAAGAGGGATTGACGTTGGCGCGAAATTTGAAATTTATAAACTGATGACAGAAGTGGCACAGGCGGGTAAAGCAGTTGTAATGGTTTCCTCTGAGCTGCCCGAATTGATTGGTATGTGTGACAGAATTTATGTGATGAACCAGGGCCATATTGCAGGCGAGCTGAAGCGGGAGGAATTCTCTCAGGAGGCTATCATGGTTTATGCGACAGGGACACATAGCATTATTCAGGAATAAATAAAGGAGGAGATCAAAAGTGAAAAATAATAAATCAAAAGAGTTAATGCAGAAATTTTCTATTTTCTTTGTTCTGCTGGTATTGATTATCGTATCTTCTGTGATGAACCCCAATTTCTTGAGCCACAGAAATATTACCAATATTGCAGTGCAGCTGGCGGTAGCGACCATTCTGGCGTATGGTGAAATGGTACTGATTGTATCCGGTCTGCTGGACTTGTCCTCGGGTGCGGTGCTTGCGCTGTCGGGTGTGCTTTCCGTCAGTGCGTATAAGGCGACCGGTTCTATGGCAGTGGCGTTTGCCGTTTCCATCGGTGTTGCGGTTATCTTCAACATGATTAACGCATTGTTTGTTGCAAACTTCGCATTGCCTGCGTTCATCGTAACACTGGCAACCCAGATGGCGGCGAGAGGTCTGGCACTGCTGTATACCTCCGGGCAGAATATTTTGCAGATTGGGAAATACGCTGTAGTCGGGCAGGGGAAAATCGGTCCTGTTCCCATTCCCGTTATCTTTACTGTTTTGGCGACGATTATTATTTCGTATATTATGAACCAGACACGATTGGGACGTTCCTTCTATGCCATCGGCGGCAATGAGGAGGCCTCTATCGCATCCGGTATCAATGTTGTAAAATCCAAATATATGGCATTCCTGATTAACGGTGTTCTGGTCGGGATTGCCGGCGTGCTGTTCATGGCGCGTGTAAACGCAGGTCTGCCGAATGGTGCGGTAGGCTACGAAATGGAAGGTCTGACGGCTGCCATTGTCGGCGGTACAAGCTTCTCCGGCGGTGTCGGGACAACCTCCGGCTCCTTAATCGGTTCCTTCATTATCGGCTGTCTGAACAACATCATGAACCTGCAGGGCGTAGACTCTTACATTCAGCAGGTAGTAAAGGGTATCATCATCGTGGCAGCGGTTCTGTATGATATCAACTTCAAGAATAAAAAATCGCCCAAGGTTATCCTGCAGAAGAAGGACGAAAAGAAGGAGCCTGCGGCAAAGGCATAACCCAATGATATGGCTTTCATTTGATCAATCAAATGTAAATAAAGCAAAAATGTTCTCAAAAAGGTAATTTCAAAAAGAAAGGGAGAGAGTAAAATGAAAAAGTATTTAGCAGCATTTATGGCACTGGCTATGGCGGCAACCGCTCTGACAGGCTGCGGCGGCGGTGATTCCGCAGGCGGCGATGACAGCAATAAAACCTACAAGGTAGCGTATATTGCAAGAGCGCAGTCTGACTCCTTCGCAGCATGGCTGGCAAACGAAATGGTAGCAGCAGCAGATAAGTATGATGACATCGAGCTGAAGGTATTCGATGGTCAGGCTGACGATGCAAAGGAAAACGCTGCAATCGAAAACGCAATCGCAAACGGCTACGATGCAATCATCGTGCAGCCCAACAACGGCGAAGCACAGAGACCCTACGTTGAAAAAATTGTACAGGCAGGTCTGGTTGCAATCACAACCAACTCCAGAATTGAAGGCATTGAAGGTGCATCCTCTGTCGATGCCGATCCTTACAATCAGGCACAGGTTAACGCTGAGCTGGCACTGACACAGGTTCCCGAAAATGCGAAGGTTGTTGTTCTGAAGGGGCCCTCCGGCAACTTCCACGCTGACCAGAGACGTATCGCATGGCAGGAAGTATTCTTTGACCAGAGACCTGACGTTCAGATTGTAGGCGAAGACTTCGCAAACTGGAACAAGGACGAAGCTATGGCTCTGATGGAAGACTGGACAACAGCACACGGCAAGATTGATGCAGTTATCTCTATGAACGATAACATGGCAGCAGGTGCGCTGGAGGTTGTAAAGGGCAACCCCACTTACAAAGATATGCTGGTATATGGCGTTGACGGTACAGCAGAGGCTTGCCTGCTGATTCAGGATGGTTCCATGACATCTACATGCCTGCAGTCCGCAATCGACCTGGCTGCTCTGAACCTTGACACAGTACACAAGCTGCTGACAGGCGAAGAAATACAGATCGACACAGATATCGAAGAAGTTCTGATTACTGCTGACAACGTAGACGAATACGTTGAAATGTACAAAAAGAACGGTCAGATTACAGAATAATAGAAGGTAAATCTGTTTTTCGTGATTGATTTGTAAATATGAGGTATCATTTTCGGGTTTTCCGGGAGTGATACCTCTATTTTTTTCATGAAAAACTGTACTTTGGAAGGTGTGTAATTCTTGCATAATTCCGTCTATACTGTTATCATAAAAGGGAGAGCGTCTTGCAGGAGAGGTTCCCGAAAACTGATAAAACTGTGTATTTCAATAAAGCGAAAGCGAGGAGATAAAAGATGAAAAACAGAGCAGCTTATATGGTTGGATTGAACAAAATGGAAATCAGAGAAACCCCAGTTCCCGAACCCAAGGCGGGCGAGGTTCTGGTGAAGATTGAATATGTTGGGATTTGTGGTTCCGATGTGCATTATTTCAAGGACGGCAGATGCGGCGACTTCGTGGTTGACGGCGAACTGATGCTGGGCCATGAAGCAGGCGGCGTTGTAGAAAAGCTGGGCGAAGGCGTAACAGACCTGAAGGTGGGCGACAAGGTTGCATTGGAACCCGGTATCACCTGCGGTCACTGCGAATTCTGTAAATCCGGCAGATATAACCTGTGCCCCGATGTTGTTTTCCTTGCAACTCCTCCTGTGCAGGGCTGCAATGAGGACTATATCACATTCCCTGCGGATATGTGCTTCAAGCTGCCCGAAGGGATGTCTACAAAGGAAGGCGCACTGATTGAGCCTTTTGCTGTTGGTCTGCATGCGGCACACCAGGGCAAGGTTGGCATGGGCGACCAGTGCATTATCCTTGGCTCCGGCTGTATCGGTCTGATGACACTGCTGGCTTGCAAGGCTTGCGGTGCAACGGATATCACAGTGGTAGATATGGCGCAGAAGCGTCTGGACTACGCAATGAAGCTGGGCGCAACCAGAGTAATCAATGCGAAGGAAAAGGATGTGCTGAAGGAAGTAGAAGTATTTACAAACGGCGTAGGGATTGAAAAGGTATTTGAAACAGCAGGCTCTCCCGTTACCATCGCACAGACACCTTATCTGGTAAAGAAGGGCGGTACTATCACATTGGTAGGTATGGCGGCTGACCCAGAAGTAAAATTCAACTTTGGTCAGATTATGGCAAAGGAAGCAAGAATCGAATCCGTATTTCGTTACAGAAATCTGTATGCAAAGGCAATTTCCGCAGTTGCAAACGGCATTGACATCGGCATGGTAGCAACCCATGAATTCGATTTTGAACACATTCAGGAGGCATACGAGGCTGCTATCAACGATAAGGAAAACGTGGTAAAGGCTGTTATCAAGCTGTGATGCATGCGAAAGAAATGGCGGTGTGACTATGGAATATTTACTGGGGATTGATATTGGTACCTCCGGCACGAAAACGGTTCTGTTTGACAGGGATGCCAACCCAATCACAGCAAAAACATTTGAATATCCCTTATATCAGGAGCAGAACGGCTGGGCAGAGCAGGAGCCTGAGGATTGGTGGAACGCGGTAGTGCAGGGCGTGCAGGCGGTGCTGCAAGCCTCCGGCGTGGATGCGGCGGATATCAAGGGCATTGGACTTTCCGGACAGATGCACGGGCTGGTTATGCTGGATGAAAACGGCGAGGTGCTGCGCCGCTCGATTATCTGGTGCGACCAGAGAACGGGCGAAGAGGTCGAGGATATGAACCGTATGCTGGGTGCGGAAAAAATCATTCAGATTACGGCGAACCCTGCGGTAACCGGCTTTACGGCGGCAAAAATCCTCTGGGTGAAAAAGCATGAGCCGGAGCTGTACGCAAAATGCGCGCATATCCTTCTGCCAAAGGACTATATTCGGTATAAGCTGACGGGCGAATATGCCACGGAGGTTTCCGATGCCTCCGGCATGCAGCTGATGGACGTTGCAAAGCGGACATGGTCGGATGAAATTCTGGAGGGACTTGGCATTGAAAAAAGACTGCTTGGCAAGATGTATGAATCGCAGGATGTAACCGGCGAGGTGCATCAGGAGGCGGCGGCGCTGACAGGACTTGCGGCAGGTACGATTGTGGTTGGCGGTGCGGGGGACAACCCTGCGGCAGCGATTGGGACAGGCATTGTTTCTCAAGGGAAGGCATTCACTACGATTGGCACCTCTGCGGTGGTTTATGCGGTTTCCGACCGGATGGCACTTGATCCCAAGGGTAGAGTGCATACACTTTGTGCCTCTGTACCCGGCAAATGGACGGTAATGAGCTGCACACAGGCGGCGGGGCTTTCTCTGCAATGGCTGCGCAATCACGTTTGCACGCCGGAAATGGCAGAGGCTGCGGAAAAGGGCGTAGACCCTTATGAAATCATGACGGCAGAGGCTGCAAGGGTGCCTATCGGTTCTGAAAAGCTGATTTACCTGCCTTACCTGATGGGGGAACGCTCTCCGCATCCCGATCCGGATTGCAGAGGGGTGTTCTTTGGACTTTCTGCCATGCACGAAAGACCGCATTTGATTCGCTCTGTGATGGAGGGGATTTCCTTCTCCCAGTGGGAATGTGTTGAGGTGTTCCGTGAGATGGGCGTACCCATTGAGGATATGATGATCTGCGGCGGCGGCGGCAGAAGCCCCTTCTGGAGACAAATGCTGGCAGATATGTACGGCTGTTCGGTAAGCACGGTGCAGTCTGACCAGGGCGGCGCATTGGGTGCGGCGATTTTGGCAGGCGTTGGCGCAGGCATTTATTCCGATTTGGAGACGGCCTGTGATGCGCTGGTGCGGAAAAAAGATAGTTCCGAGCCGAATATGGCGGCGAATGGTGCGTATGCGAAATACTTCACGCTGTATAAGGAGCTTTACAGAACCCTGTTCCAAAGCTTTAAGGATTTGAAAAATATTTAAATAAACAGACGGGGAATTGCCTGAAAAGGACGTTCCCTGTTCTTTTTTTTGCAGATTTCTCAAAAATTCAACGATTTTTAAGAAAGTGTTCCTTGATTCTTGTGCAATCCTTTTTTATAATGTAAAAAGAGAAAAATTCGGCAATTGAAGCAACTGTGTAACAAAGGAGAAGAACCATGAAGAAACGAAGCTTGGGCATATTGGTATTCTGTTTGCTGCTGTTTGGCTTATGCGGCACAGCATTTGCGGCAGAAAAAACGAAAAGCCCCTATTACATAACGGTGAACCTGACGGCGAATGTGGTGACGGTATATGAAAAGGATACGGCAGGAAATTATACCGTTCCCATTAAGGCGTTTCGATGCAGCGGCGGCACGGATACCCCCGAAGGGACATTCCGGACGAGTGCGAAATACGAATGGCGTGCATTATACGGGAATGTGTGGGGGCAGTATGCCACACGCATTACGGGGCCATATCTCTTTCATTCTGTGCCTTATTTTGAAAAGGACAAAACCACATTGGAATATGATGAATTCAACAAATTGGGGACAACTGCATCTGCAGGGTGCATCCGCCTGACAGTACGGGATGTAAAATGGATTTATGACAACTGTCCGATTGGCACAACCGTGAGAATGTATCGCGGGGAGGTGAAGGAGCCCTTGCAGCCCACCGCTGTGCCGAAGGTCAACAGAAACGATACGGTGCGCCGCGGCTGGGACCCGACAGACCCTGCTGCCGCAAACCCCTGGAGAAAGGGAACAATGCAGGAGATGCAGCTGCAGACGGCAGAGACAGATGACAGAATTGAGCTCTATTATGAAAAGGGGGCATATTACATTTCTGCGTCAAATGCAAAGCAACTGTTCGCTTTTCTGGATAGGGAAATAGGCCTTTCTGCGGATGGCAATCAGGTGAAATACGATGCCGTGAAGGTTTCCTATGACGGAGAGACAAAGGAGATAGAGGGGCGAGCAAAGGGTGATGCGGCATATTATAAGCTGCGCGACTTAACAAATCTGATTGGTGCGGAAATGCACTGGGATAAGGATACGAAGCATATCACGATCCGTCTGGACGAAAAGGAAATTCTTCTGGGGAAGGATTTGCCTGAAAGAGTGCCGGAGATCAAGGATGAGGCAACATTTCCTGAAAAGCTGGCGGCATTTTTTATGATGCAGAATTAAAAAATACTTTCTGAGCGAAAGCAGAGAGAGGGAGAATTATGACAGTAAAAAAGGTTGCAATCATTGCGGCGGCAGGTGCAGTGCTTCTGGCAGGGGCGCTGACGCTTTCCATGACGCTGATTACGCGGAATAAAATAGAGGTGACGGCAACGGAAACCTCGGCACAAAATGAAACGGAGCAGGAAGAAGGCGGCGTAAAAACGTTGGAAAATATGGAGAATATGCCGCTTTATTTTGAGGATACAGAAAAGCTTCTGCTGCCCCTGCGCAATACCATGGAAGCGCTGGGCGGAACGGTAAAATGGGATACGGAAAAGAAACAAACGGCGATTTCCTACCGTGGCAGAACGCTGCGCGTGCGTTCCGGGGAACGGGATGCCGTTCTGAATGGGTATGCGGTAACGCTGCCGGATGAACCGAATATGATTAACGGCTGCCTGTATGTGGACGAGGAGGTTATTTCGGCGTACTATACAGGGGAGGTTCGCTTTAACCACGAAACTAAGCAGGTGACGTTGGAAATGAAGGACGGGACGGAGCCTGTAGTGGCAGTGAAGGAGCTGACGGCGGACGAGGAAAACGGCGGATATTCTGTGGATGTGCCGGTCATTGTGGGGCTGAATGATGCGAATTACGAAAAAAGCCTGAATGATTCCCTGATGCAGCAGATGCAGGAGTACATCGCAGCATTTATAGCGGAGGAAAATACAGCGGACAGCCTTTTGCAGGTGCAGGTGACAACAGGCTTCTGCACGAAGGATTTTCTTTCAATTCTCTGGGAAGGGACGAGGAACGGCATGCCTGTGCGCTTTGCAAAAAACCTTGACCTTCTGGGGCAGAGAGCCGTAACGCTTGCGGATATGCTGACGCAGACCTCTTTGGAGGCGGCACAGGCGCAGGCAGGTGAGGATTGTACGGCGGAGCAGTTCTATCTGACGGCAGATGGTGAGCTGATTTTGATTGAACGCAATGCGGAGGGCGGACAGACGATAGAGCCGTTGACGGCGGAGCAGAGTATCTGGCGGAAAAAGTATAAGGGCATATTTACAAAATAAAGCAGAGAGAGCGGAATTTGCCAAAATCCGCTCTCTTTTTTATTTTTTGGTAAAGAAGAAAGAAAAAAGTTTGAAATCATGAAATCAGACATCTTATTTTCTGATTTGACAGTTTATCCTGTCGAATTGGTAAATGCAAAAAAGGATAGGGGAAAACTATGTATTCTATTTTATACACTGTATACAAGTTGTTTGTTTTTTGATTCACAAACTTCTTTTGATAAATATTTTTACGGTATAAATTTTTGTACAATTTTTAATGTTGTCAGACATTAAAATAAATAATAATCGTCAGCAAAAAATAATTTTGCATAAAAATATTTTAAAAAACATAAGGCGTGTAAGCAACATCACAAAAAGTATCTTGTTAGAAACATAACGGGGGTTTTTTCATTTTGCTGTTGAAATGAAAAAGATTTAATTGTATAATAATTACGTAAAAAATCCCGTTTCGGATGTATAGGGGAAGCTTGGCGTTGTAAGACAACATGATTGATAAACTTTCTTTATATACCGAAAAAAGGGTGAGCCGCCATTTTTGATGGCTGCAAAAGATGAAAGACGGGGGATATCCCTCGGAACAAACAGAACTCTCTAAATTTTAAAGGAGGAGAAAAAGAAATGTCTAAAGTAATGAAAACGATGGACGGTAACGAAGCTGCTGCATACGCTTCCTATGCGTTTACAGAAGTTGCCGGTATCTTCCCCATCACACCTTCCTCTCCCATGGCTGAAAAAACAGACGACTGGGCAGCGAATGGTAAAAAGAACCTTTTTGGTCAGACAGTTAAAGTAGTAGAAATGCAGTCTGAAGCAGGTGCTTCCGGTACAGTACACGGCTCTCTGGCAGCCGGTGCGCTGACAACCACATACACAGCATCTCAGGGTCTGCTGCTGATGATCCCCAATATGTACAAAATTGCCGGCGAACTGCTGCCCTGCGTATTCCACGTAACAGCACGTGCTCTGGCTGCACATGCACTGTCCATCTTCGGTGATCACTCCGACGTTATGGCTTGTCGTCAGACAGGTTTCGCTATGCTGGTTTCCAACTCCGTACAGGAAGTTATGGACCTGGCTTGCGTTGCACACCTGTCCGCAATCAAAGGTCGTGTACCTTTCCTGCACTTCTTCGATGGTTTCCGTACATCTCACGAAATCCAGAAGATTGAATGCATCGACTATGATGAACTGGCAAAGATCATTGATATGGATGCAGTAAACACATTCAAGAGAAATGCGCTGAACCCCGAACATCCCGTTATCAGAGGTACAGCTCAGAACCCCGATATCTACTTCCAGGGCCGTGAAGCAGCAAACAAATTCTACAATGCTCTGCCCGCAGTAGTAGAAGAATACATGGGCGAAATCAGCAGAATCACAGGCAGAGATTACAGACTGTTCAACTACTATGGCGCAGCTGATGCTGACAGAATCATCATCGCTATGGGCTCCGCTTGTGAAGCAATCGAAGAAACAATCGACTACCTGACAGCAAAGGGCGAAAAGGTTGGTCTGGTTAAGGTACATCTGTTCCGTCCCTTCGTAGCAGAAAAGCTGCTGGAGGTTATCCCTGCAACAGCGAAGAAGATCGCTGTTCTGGACAGAACAAAAGAACCCGGCGCACAGGGCGAACCTCTGTACATGGACGTTTGTACAGCACTGTTTGAAGCAGAATCCGCTCCTGTTGTAGTTGGCGGCCGTTACGGTCTGGGTTCCAAGGACGTTACACCTGCACAGTTCCTGGCAGTATATGCAAACCTGACACTGGATAAACCCAAAAACCACTTCACACTGGGTATCGTGGATGACGTGACAAACACATCCCTGGAAGTTGGCGAAGAAGTTAACGTTACAGGCAACGACGGCACAATCTCCTGCAAATTCTGGGGCTTGGGTGCTGACGGTACTGTAGGTGCAAACAAGAACTCCATCAAGATCATTGGTGACCATACAGACAAATATGCACAGGCATACTTCAGCTATGACTCCAAGAAATCCGGTGGTATTACACAGTCTCACCTGCGTTTCGGTGATACACCCATCAGATCTACATATCTGGTAAAAACAGCAGACTTCGTTGCTTGTCATAAACAGGAATATGTTCATCTGTACGACATGGTTACAGAGCTGAACCCCAATGGTACATTCCTGCTGAACACAACATGGACTGTAGACGAACTGGATGAAAAGCTGCCCGCAAAGCTGAAAAGACAGCTGGCTGCTAAGAACGCAAACTTCTACATCATCAATGGTACAGCTATCGCAGGCGAAATCGGTCTGGGCAACAGAATCAACACAGTTCTGCAGGCTGCATTCTTCAAGCTGGCTAACATCATCCCCATTGATCAGGCTGTAGAATACATGAAAGCGGCTATCACAAAATCCTACGGTAAGAAGGGTGACACAATCCTGAACATGAACTACGCTGCTGTTGACCGTGGTGTAGACGGTGCTGTTAAGGTTGAAATCCCTGCTTCCTGGGCAACTGCAGAAGATACAGAAGCTGCAGCAGCAAGAAAGACAACAGAATTCGTTAAGAATATCGTTGAACCCATGAACGCACAGGAAGGCGACAAGCTGCCCGTATCCGCATTCTCCGGCAGAGAAGACGGTCACTTCCCTACAGGTACAGCTGCTTACGAAAAACGTGGTGTTGCAGTTAACGTACCCGAATGGAACGCTGAAAACTGTATCCAGTGTAACCAGTGCTCTTATGTATGTCCTCACGCTGCAATCAGACCTATTCTGGTAACAGACGAAGAACTGGCTAAGGCTCCCGCAGCATTCAAGGCTGTAGAAGCAAAGGGCGGCGCAGCATTTGCAGGTCTGAAATACAGAATGCAGGTTTCCTCTCTGGACTGCCTGGGCTGCGGCAGCTGTGCAGTAGTATGTCCTGCTCCTAACAAGGCTCTGGAAATGAAGCCTCTGGAAACACAGGAAGCTGAAGTTGCTAACTGGGATTTCGCTATGGACGAAGTTGCACATAAGGCTAACCCTATGAGCAAGGAATCCGTTAAGGGCTCTCAGTTCGAACAGCCTCTGCTTGAGTTCTCCGGCGCTTGCGCAGGTTGTGGTGAAACACCTTATGCAAAACTGGTAACTCAGCTGTTCGGTGACAGAATGTACGTTGCAAACGCAACAGGCTGCTCCTCCATCTGGGGTGGTTCCGCACCTTCTATGCCTTACACAACAAACAAAGACGGTCATGGTCCTGCATGGGCAAACTCCCTGTTCGAAGACAACGCAGAATATGGTCTGGGTATGGCTTCCGCAGTTAAGCACATGAGAAATGGCCTGAAGGATAAACTGGAAAACCTGAAAGCAATCGATGCATCCGTTGCAGGTGTTGTTGATGCTTGGGTAGAAACAATGAACGACGGCGAGGCTTCCAAGGAAGCTACAAAGGCTCTGGTTGCTGCTCTGGAAGCTTACAACGGCGCAGATGCAGAAGCTAAGAACATCGTTGCTTATGTTCTGGAAAACAAGGATCAGCTGGCTAAGAAGTCTCAGTGGATCTTCGGTGGTGACGGCTGGGCTTACGATATCGGTTACGGCGGTCTGGACCACGTACTGGCATCCGGCGAAGATGTAAACGTTCTGGTATTGGATACAGAAGTTTACTCCAACACAGGCGGTCAGGCGTCCAAATCTACACCCGTTGGTGCAGTTGCTCAGTTCGCTGCATCCGGTAAGAGAGTGAAGAAAAAAGACCTGGGTATGATGGCTATGTCCTATGGCTATGTATACGTTGCACAGGTTGCTATGGGCGCAGACAAGAACCAGCTGGTTAAGGCTCTGGTAGAAGCTGAAAAATACCATGGTCCTTCCCTGATCATCGCTTACGCTCCTTGTATCAACCACGGTCTGAAGGGCGGCATGAGCGGCGCTCAGAACGAAATCAAACGTGCAGTTGAAGCAGGTTACTGGCAGATGTACAGATTCAACCCTGAACTGAAGAAGGAAGGCAAGAATCCTTTCACTCTGGACTCCAAAGAACCTACAGGCAACTTCAGAGAATTCCTGCTGAGCGAAGTTCGTTACAGCTCTCTGCAGAGAACCTTCCCTGAAATCGCTGAAGAACTGTTCGAACAGACAGAAGCAACAGCAAAAGAAAGACTGGAAGGCTACAAAAAGCTGGCTCAGGGCTAATCTTTTGAGCGATTACGCATAATCAAAAGGCGAGATATAGAAATATATCTCGTCTTTTTTATGTATGATGAATTTATGTATGAGGAAAAGGAAAGCAGCTTCGGGATGAAAGGCAAAAAACAGACTGATAGGAGGGCTTTTAGCAGATATTAAATAGAACGCAGCACATAAAAAAAGGAGCCGAAAGGCTCCTTTTGGCGTATTACTGGTTTTGGTTAATCTGCGTGATATCATAGGGGGAGGTCTGGTAGACGAAATAATTCAGCCAGTTGGAATAGAGCAGATTTGCATGCGCTCTCCATGTTACCAGAGGCTCCTGTGTATCATCATCGTTGGGATAATAATTTTTGGGGACTTCGATGGGAAGTCCTGCGTTTTTATCCCGCAGGTATTCCTTTTCCAGGGTATGGGGATCATATTCCGAATGTCCCATAATAAAAATCTGACTGCCGCCGTCATTATGGATGGCGTATACCCCTGCTTCATCAGAGGATGCAATGATTTTCAGGCGCGGTTCCTTTTCGATGTCCTCGCGGTAGACAGTGGTATGTCTGGAATGGGGGACATAGAAGATATCATCCGAGCCACGGAAGAGGATAGAGGTCTTTTTATCCAGCTTATGCGGAAATACGCCGAACATTTTATCCTGCATCATGTGTTTTTTGATGCCGTAATGATAATACAGACCTGCCTGTGCGCCCCAGCAGATATGGAAGGTGCTGTGGACATGGGTTTTGCTCCATTCCATGATTTCCACCAGCTCGTCCCAATATTCCACCTCTTCAAATTCCATCTGTTCGATGGGCGCGCCTGTGATAATCAGACCATCCCAATTTTGCTCCTTTACCTCGTCGAAGGTTTTATAGAAGGCAAGCAGATGATCCTCCGGTGTGTTTTTGGATTCGTGGCTTCTGGTATGAATCAGCTCCAGCTCAATTTGCAGGGCGGTATTGCCCAAGAGACGGGAAAGCTGTGTTTCGGTATCGATTTTTGTCGGCATGAGGTTTAACAGCAGGATCTTCAGAGCACGAATATCCTGTGTGATCGCACGCGTTTCTGTCATGATAAAAATGTTTTCATCGGTCAGCACCTTGGCTGCGGGTAATTCATTGGGTATTTTAATGGGCATTGCTATAATCTCCGTTTCTTTCGTATGCTTATCTGATAGCTTCGAGTGCCTGTGCAATATCGTCAATCAAATCCTGTGCATTTTCCAGACCACAGGACAGGCGAACCATATCCGCAGGTACGCCTGCAGCCGCCAGCTCTGCATCTGTCATCTGTCTGTGGGTGGAGGTGGCAGGGTTCAGGCAGCAGGTTCTTGCATCTGCTACATGCGTCTCAATCGCACCAAGCTTTAATGTCTTCATGAAGATAGATGCTGCTTCTCTTCCACCTTTTAATCCAAACGATACCACTCCACATCCGCCGTTCGGAAGATATTTCTGTGCTCTTTCATAATATTTATTAGAAGGAAGTCCTGGATAGTTCA